>WFLX010252789.1_pt1 | contig 77402 bp, 61 predicted proteins | sample 4967041 | NCBI WGS metagenome assembly WFLX01 (sample SAMN12857096, study PRJNA449069) | gut metagenome | isolation source: stool from male and female vole | host: Microtus ochrogaster | place: USA:Florida | collected 2017
TATAACAAAAGTTATGCCAAAAAGATTAGAGCCTGTCCCAAAAATATGTCAATGCTGAGGTCGCATATCTTGGAGTGATTTGGGAGGCGGCTGGAGGGAGCAATGCCGTCGCATTGTGACCGAGCGACGGCTTCGAACGCGCCCAAGAGATGCGAACCGCCTCGGCGTTAACAGATTTTATGGGACAGGCTCTTACTCGAACCTTACGGTCTTAGCAGGCGACATCCTCGATATTATCATCGACGGCACAACCATCACCAACACGCCCGCCACCACGGCGGCGACGTTAACGGTTATCACCTGCAAGGGGGTGATACTCATCGGCACGAAAGATATGTAGTAAGCATCGGGGTCGAGCGGCAACACGTGGGTAAGACTTTGAATTATGATGATAGCGAGCGCAAGGATATTACCGATTACAAGGCCGCGGAGGAGTATCTTCGAGGCAAGGATTATAAACACGCGCCGAATCAAGCCGTCGGTCGCGCCGAGGGTCTTCAGGGTGCCTATCATGTTGATACGCTCAAGTATCAGGATAAACAGCGACGCGATAAGGGTAAACACCGAAATAGAAGCCATCAGCACTATGATAACCAGCACGTTGGTGTCGAGCAGATTAAGCCAATTGAAATAAAGGGCGCCGGTCTCAAGCACCGATCGGCAGCGGAGATAATCGGGAAGCACCCCGGCGTAATAGGCCTGCGACAGCGCGCTCTGCAACGCCTGGGTCGCAGCAGGGATTTTATCGAACGGCAAGCCGGAAACCTCTATGCGGGTTGACTCATCGGGGCCGATGCCCCATATCTTACGGAGCGTCGAGAGCGACGCGAAGGTCATAAGGTCGTCGTATTCGCCGAAATTGGAGCAGTAAATGCCCGCCACGGTGAAATTACGCAACCTGAGCTTCGACCCGGTGAAGAACACCGTATTGATTTTCTCCCCCGCCGTGAGGTTTAATTTATCGGCCATCACCGAGGATATGACTATCAGATTGGAGGAGCTGTCGGCCTTAAAATCGGGCACATAACCCTCAACAAGGTTTTGACGGAGAAAGGAGTCGTCGCGATCAGAGGAATACCCGCGGGCTATGACAGCCGTGAAGTTGTCGGCGGTCTTAAGCATGGCGGGGTGGGAGAGCGATTGCGACACCTCTACCCTGCCGGCGACCTCATCGCCAAGCGACTCGGCGAGCGACTGATTGATGACGGTAAGGAGCGTGTCGCTCAGCCGCAACGGCTTCTCGGCGTTAAGAGTGTTGTCGAGGGCGGTAAGTGAAATCTCGGAGTCAAAGCCGATGATTTTGTCGGTGATCTGGCGTTTGAAGCCGGTCACGATAGCGATAGTGAGGAGCATCACGGCCATTGAGAGCACAACCCCTATCGTCGAGACCTTGATTGACACCGAGCTGCGCCGCGATCCTTGCTGACGCAGCTTAAGCCTTCGCGCTATGAAAAAGTCGGTACGCAAATCGATAGACTAAGCGAGAGGGTGACGGCTTACTGATTGAGGGAATTATACGCTTCGAGAGCCTTACGGAGAACGGTCAAGGCGTGTGCGAGATCCTCTTTGTTGAGCACATATGCCATGCGCACCTCGTTCTTGCCGCGGTCGGGGCTGGTATAGAAACCGGACGCGGGAGCCATAAACACGGTAGCCCCCTCATACTCAAAGTCGCTCAGGCACCACTGGCAGAATTTCTCGGCATCATCGACCGGGAGACTCACCACAGTGTAGAACGCACCCATCGGTATCGGCGAATACACTCCGGGGATACGGTTAAGGCCATCGATGAGGAATTTTCGGCGCTCCACGTATTCGTTATACGTCATCAGCATATAGCTTTTAGAGGCATCAATCGAAGCNTCNGCCACAATCTGGCCNAANAGCNGGGNGGACTAAGACGNGCCTGNCANAATTTCATCACNNTNTTTTTCANNNCNTTATGCTTGGTGATNANNGCGCCNATACGTATGCCNCANTCGCTGTAACGCTTCGACACGGAGTCGATAAGCACCACCTGATTCTCTATCCCCTCTAAATGAAACGCCGAGATATAAGGCGCGCCGGTATAGCAGAATTCGCGGTAAACCTCGTCGGAGAAAAGGAAGAGGTCGTGCTTCTTAACGATGTCGCGGATCTGATCCATCTCCTTTTGCGTGTAGAGATAGCCGGTAGGGTTATTCGGGTTGCAAATGAGTATCGCCTTGGTGCGGTCGGTGATAAGCTCCTCGAATTTCTCGACCGGGGGAAGAGCGAAGCCTTCGTCGATATGGGAGGGGACGGTAACGATTTTCGCGCCGCATGAAATCGCGAAAGCCATGTAGTTGGCATAAGCGGGCTCGGGGACTATAATCTCATCGCCGGGATCGAGCGAGGCCATGAACGCGAAGAGCACGGCCTCGGAGCCGCCGGTGGTGACGATAATGTCGTCGACGTCGACCTCGATATTAAATGTATGGTAATATTCCTTAAGCTTTTCGCGGAGCGACAGCAAGCCTTCTGAGGGTGAATATTCAAGGGTAGTGCGGTCGATGCGCTTCAACGCATCGAGGCCCTCGCGGGGGGTAGGAAGGTCGGGCTGGCCGATGTTAAGGTGATATATCTTCACGCCGCGTTTTCTGGCCTGGTCGGCAAGCGGCACTAATTTGCGTATAGGGGACGCGGGCATCATTTCGCCGCGCAGTGAAACTTGTGGCATAACCTATGCAGGTATGGGTTTAATTCTTTGATGTTTTCTTAAGCCGCAAAGTTACGAATTTACCAACGATAATAAAAGAAATGTGACGATTTTTACGGAATCGCGATGACAAATGGCTGGTTTACCGACTGAATATGAGCGGAGCGGCAGGCGCGTCAGAGACGAAAAAGGGTTGTCGNCGAGGCGNNTGTCGCTTCGGCAATNCGGNCGGGAGTCACGCCNAGANCNGAGGNGACGTAGGNGGCGGTGTGGATCAGGTAGGCTGATTCATTGCGCCGCCCGCGATGAGGGACAGGGGCGAGATAAGGGGAATCAGTTTCGAGCAACACCCTATCGATGCCTATCTCGGGGAGCACGTCGCGGAGCTTTGAGTTCTTAAAGGTCACGATACCGTTAATGCCGAAGTAGAAATCGCCATGCGAGCGAATACGGTCGACGTCGCTCCGCGTCCCCCCGAAGCTGTGAAACACCCCTTCGGGCACTTTTTCCAAGCCCCCGATCACTTCAAGGGCCTCGTCGAGACCTTCTCTACAATGAATGATGACAGGCAGGGAACGCTCGGCCGCCCATCGCATCTGCTGCTCAAAGGCTATCATCTGCTGCTCGCGATAGGTTTTATCCCAGTAAAGATCAATGCCTATCTCCCCTACCGCCGCGTAACGCCGAGGCTCGACGAGCTGCTCGGCCACGAATCGCAGCTGATCATCGACGGGCGAGCCGTCGATCTCGGTAGGATGCAGCCCCATGGCCATATACGTCTGCGCGGGAAACAGATTGTGGAGCCGCTTCATCGGCTCTACCGATTGGCGGTCGATATTGGGGAAAATCATGCGGCCAACCCCGGCGTCGATAGCGCGACGCACGGCTTCGCTGCCTCCATTCTCGAAATCGTCGAGATAGAGGTGGGTATGAGTATCGATGAGCATTGCGGGTAAGGGGGTGAGGCGCGGCGTTATTTCTGGCGGCCGGCGAGTTTGTGAGCGAAATCGATGAAGAATCGTGCATCGTCGTCGGACATTTTCACATCGCCAAGATACTTAAGTGATTGCTCAAGGTAGCTGTCGATCAGCTTGTTGCAACGTGCGGGAAGATCAAGGTCGGTATAAATGGCGCGGACGGCGTCGATTTTCTCCTCGCCTTGGAGCTTCATCGCCTCGGCCATACGCTCGGGCGCTTCGGCGGTAGCGATAATGTTGAGCCAGGTCTTTTTATTGTTGACAATATCGCCGCCGATTGGTTTGCCAAATGTAGCCTGATCGCCGAACGTGTCGAGCAAATCATCCTGAAGCTGGAAGGCCATACCGAGGTTAAAGCCGTATTCATAAGCGCCGTTCTGCGAATCGTTGCCTGCTCCCGCAGCCAACGCGCCGATATGACAAGCGGCGCCGATAAGAGCGGCGGTCTTGAGGCCGATCATAACGGTGTATTCGTCGACGGTAACGTTGTCGAGCGAGTCGAAATCCATGTCGAATTGCTGGCCGCGATACACTTTGACAGCCGTGATATTAAACGAAGAGTAAATTGCAGCCTGAATGTCGGCGGGGAGATATTTACGGTCGCCCACGAGCGTGTTGGCAATCGACAGCATTGTGTCGCCGGCGAGGATAGCTGTAGCTTCACCCCACTTCTTCCACACGGTAGGGCGACCATGCCTGAAATTAGACTTATCCATNANNTCGTCNTGGANNAGNGTGAAGTTATGAAACATCTCTAAGGCAGTGATCGTGCCTCTCAGATGAGTGATGTCGGCTCCGAGCGCGTCGGCGAACGCGGCGAACAGCACCGGGCGAATGCGCTTGCCGCCTCCTTGTAGTGAGTAGGTAATAGGGGCGAAAAGATTTGCCGGACGGCAATTGGAATAGTCGAGCTTCTCGACTATATCATTAACGAAATTAACGTATTCTTCGAGAGTTTTCATCACTTTATCCTATTAAAAAAAGAGGCATACGATTGCAGATGTTACAAATCGCCTACAAAGCTACGACTTTTCCGCAACATCTGCAAACATTTCCGCGAATAAAACTCTCAGCGGTCGGTCATTTCCTTGAATTTAACACATTTAACAAATTTAACACGCGGATTTAACGTTAGGGGTTATAATCAGATCGCGATTTTTTTGATGATTTGTTTTTGACCCATCATTACTTTTATAATATAGATTCCGTGAGCAATATCCGTTAAGTCTAACTCAACAGCACTCGCTTCGCCGTAATATCGCCGGATTACTCTGCCATTCATATCCATTACTTCTACCGCCACGGTCTCCATTAGAAGATTAGCAGGGAATTTCAGAGTGTTACCCTCTACCTTGAAATCCTGATCAGCAGCGTATGACACGTCTTCTACTCCTGACAACTTATCCCTATCTTCTTGAGACATATAGTTATTGACTTCCAGAATCTCTGACTGCACGCTTTGGCCCGGAATAGAAACCATCATCTTTGAACCGTGCATTATGTTATGTTCAAACCTGAACCTTNGATAAACAGGATGNTCNNCAATANGACACTTCACATTCCATGGGAGCTTAGCCCCAAGGGCTTTAATGTTTACGAGGAGCTGACCGGGATAGTTTGTCAACACGTCAAAAGAGAACAAGCCTTCGGCCCACGTCGGAGTTTTGAAANNATATTGGTACTCTACATTTGATNATCTTATGAAATAATCATTTACATTCTTTAAATCAGGTATTTCGAGNGTTTTGGTAGCNGNTNCGTACTCATTNTGTNCTATTACATCTATCCAATGATAATAAAATATATACATTTCGTTGGTAACGATANGAGCAATATTGGGCTCACNATAATTTCTTTCATTGAGCTTGCTATNTCCCTCCNCTTTAATNGANACATATACTAAATCCGCACCCGAATATTCAACTTCAAATTGCGCTCGAAACTTATAATCTCCTACTGGTACTATTTCAACGTTTTTAATTGACACAATTTCCGGTTCAAGGCCTAATAAATTTCCATCAGCAGCAAGCACACCGACACAACAGGATAGCAACAAAGCAATCGTCAGAAGTGTTTTTTGTAGTTTCATAGCCGTATGCGATTAATAATCCTTTTAGAAAACACAAATATACCAAAATATTATAATATTTTCTAACTCATTTGCGACAAATCTGATTTTTTTGTTGTTTTTTTTGCGTAGGAGTGGCTAAAGTGTCATGCGAAGAGGCGCAAATCAGCTTTTTTGAGGGCNGAGGCGCGGCTTTTACGCTTNTTTCGCGTATCNTTGCATCAATTTACAGTATAGATTTATGNTACCCTCAGACCCCATAATACTTCTAAGCTNGGTTAACACCAAGCTACGCGACAATTATCCATCGCTCGATAAACTATGCTATGACGAAGATGCCGACAAAAACGAGATAATAGCCAAGCTCGCGAAAATAGGCTATGTCTACAACCCCCAACTCAACAAATTCATCTGAGGCATGGATAGCAACGATTATCTAAGCAAACTCAACAAACCTCAGCGTGAGGCGGTGGAATATCTCGACGGCCCGGCACTGGTTATAGCCGGAGCGGGGTCGGGCAAGACGCGCGTGCTTACCTACAAGATAGTCCACCTGCTTTACAACGGCTTCGAGCCATACCGCATACTCGCCCTGACGTTCACCAACAAGGCGGCGCGCGAGATGCGCGAACGCATCGAGAAGCTCGTGGGCGAGAAAACGGCATCGAGGCTATGGATGGGCACTTTCCACTCCATTTTCGCAAAGATACTCCGCCTCAACTCGGAGCGCATAGGATTCAAACGCGACTTCACCATATACGACACAGCCGACTCGCGCTCGCTCATCAAGACCATAATAAAGGATATGCAGCTCGACGACAAGGTGTATAAGCCCAACACGGTGCAGAGCGCGATCTCGGCGGCCAAAAACGCGCTATTGTCGCCAGAGATGTACGAGCTCGACCGGGAGCTGATGGAGGCTGACCGACGCGCGCGCCGCCCCATGATGAGCCAGATCTATAAAGCGTATAAGAGCCGCTGCTTCCTGGCGGGAGCGATGGATTTCGACGACTTGCTGTATTATACCAACGTGCTTCTCCGCGACAATCCCGACATTCTCGCCCATTACCGCGAGTTTTTCCGCTACATACTTGTCGACGAGTATCAGGACACCAACTTCGCCCAGCATCTCATCGTTTCGCAGCTATGCAACCAGAGCCACAACCTCTGCGTAGTGGGCGACGACGCGCAGAGCATATACTCATTCCGCGGGGCCAACATAAAGAACATACTCAANCTCAAGAACTCTTACCCCGATCTCGCGATATTCAAACTGGAGCAGAACTACCGCTCAACGCAGAACATCATCAACGCCGCCAACTCGCTTATCGCCAAAAACAAGTTTCAGATACCCAAAAAGGTGTTCTCGAAAAATGAGGTCGGCAGCCTGATCGAGGTGACCAAATGCTATAGTGACTATGAGGAGAGCTTCATAGTGGCCAACCGAATAGCGCAACGCAAAATCGAGTCGGGCGACTCATACGACGATTTCGCCGTGCTCTACCGCACGAACGCACAGTCGCGTATACTGGAGGAATCGCTGCGTAAACGCAATATCCCGTATAAGATCTACGGAGGGCTGTCGTTCTACCAACGAAAGGAGATCAAGGACGCAATCGCGTATTTCAGACTCGCGTCTAATCCCGACGACGACGAGGCCCTGCGCCGCATCATCAACACCCCGGCCCGCGGAATAGGCGAAACCACCGTCAACAAACTCACGCGCTACGCCCTCGACAACAATATCTCGATATGGCATGCGCTCAACAACGCGACCAACGCGGAGCTCAACATCAACTCAGGCACGGCCCGAAAACTCGACGGTTTCCGCGAGCTGATTCAGGGCTTTATCGACGCCAACGCCGCGGGGGCCGACGCCGAGACTGTTGCCGTAAAAATCATCCGCGACACCAAGCTGCTGTCGTCGCTGCTGACCGACCGCACCCCTGAGAGCATTTCAAAACAGGAGAACCTCAACGAGCTACTCAACGGCGTGAAAGAGTTCGCGGCCACGCGCCAGGAGGAGGACAACGCCGAAACCTCCATCGCCGACTATCTCGCCCAAATCTCGCTGCTGACCGATCAAGACGTCGACCAAAGCGACGAGCCGCATATCACGCTAATGACCGTTCACGCCGCCAAGGGGCTGGAATTTGCCAACGTGTTTATCGTCGGCCTTGAAGAGGAGCTGTTTCCCTCGGCTATGGCCTCGGCTTCTCCGGCCGAAATCGAGGAGGAGCGTCGCCTGCTCTACGTGGCGATAACTCGCGCCAAGAAATTCTGCATGATAAGTTACGCGTCGAGTCGTTTCCGCAACGGCCAGACGGTCACCACCCAGCCCTCGCGCTTCATCCGCGACCTCGACACCCGCTATCTGCGCCTTACGGCAGGCAGCTCGGTAGAGACCAACGCCATGTTCAACCCCGTGCAGTCGTATCGCGACTCATTCCATTCGGCGCCGTTCCAACGCCGCCAGAGCGCCGACCCGGCCGGGAGCGGATGGAATTCGCGCCCCACCCAAAGCGGCAACTTCAAGCGCATAGCCGACTCGGCGAAGACAAGTCCGACGCCAGCGACATCTCAATCGGCCGCAACGGGAAAATTCCGCGTGCATATCGCAGAAGAGTTGGCGACCAGCATGAGGATAGAGCATGAGCGATTCGGCCAAGGCACGATCGAGGAAATCGACATAACGGGCACGAATACGCGCGTAGTGGTGCGCTTCGACTCGCTCGAAACCAAAACACTGCTACTGAAATTCGCTAAATTCAACATACTTTAACCCTCAACGCGATGAATAACGAATTTAAAATCCCCGCCGAAATAGCCGATTGGACGCAAGCGATCGGTTGCGCCGCAACTGTATGCGACCGCGAAGGCATCATACTCTACATGAACGAGCGAGCACGCGAAACCTATAAGAAGCGCGGCAACCTAATCGGGTTTAATCTCATGAACTGCCACAACGAGCGTTCGCGCGAAATTATCAATCATTTGCTTGCCTCCGGAGAAACCAACACTTACACCGTGCAGAAAAACGGCATACGCAAGCTCATATTCCAGACTCCGTGGCGCGACGACGAGGGTAGCATAGCTGGCTTGGCCGAGCTATCAATCCCCCTCCCGACCGATATGGTCCACCACAACCGCGACGCAGAGTAAACCAGTTCCACTCACCCACCTCCCTAATTTCATGTACCGCACAAGACTTTTTATCAGCATATTCGTCGCTTCGATGTTCGCCTTAACAACTTTAGCCGCAACCAACCCTCACAAACTGAGGCTTACGGGGCAGGTCAGGGCAGCGAACACAAATATTCAGCTCATAGGGGCGGAGCTTATCTTAGTATCGCCCTCAAACGACACTATCAGGACGAAGGCAGAGTCGTATCGGCAAAGCGGCCCCAGAAACTCGCGGCAAATATCGCAGACATCAGGGTTTTATTTTTCAATCCCCGCCGTGGAGGAGGGTGATTATCTCTTAACGGTCGATTACCCCGAATATAAGTCGCTGCTGCTCACGCTTAACTTCTCCGACCTCGGCAAGAGAGAGTTCTCGCGAAATCTCGGAACGCTTTATCTTGAGCGCGAAATGTCGAAAACGCTCAATGAGGTGAACGTCACCGCATCGAAAGTGAAATTCTACAACAAGGGAGACACAATCGTCTACAATGCCGACGCGTTTAATCTCGCCGAGGGCTCAATGCTCGACGAGCTGATAAAACAACTGCCGGGAGTAGAGCTGAAAGAAGGGGGGAAAATCTATGTCAATGGCCGATACGTAGAGAGTCTTTTGCTCAACGGTAAGGACTTCTTTAAGGGGAAAAACGAGGTGATGCTTGAGAATTTAGGGGCATACACGGTGAAAAACGTGCAGGTTTACGAAAAAGAGACCGACAAAAACCGTTTTATAGGCCAGCAAGTAGAGGAAAACGAGTTTGTAATGGACGTTAACCTCAAAAAAGACTATATCGGAGGCATGATTCTCAACGCCGAAGGGGGCTACGGAACCGCCGACCGATACATGGGCCGCTTCTTCGGAATGCATTTCAATCCGGCAGCCCGATACACATTTTACGCCAATGTCAATAATCTCAACGACAAGCGCAAACCGGGCGAAGAGGATTCGTGGAAGCCTGAGAACAGCCAGTCGGGCTTGCTGCGCCATATTGAGGCCGGCGTGGATTATTACAACGAAATCGGCGACGAGGGGAAATCGACCGTCGCGGGCAACGCGACAGTGAAGCAAGACCGCTCTCACCTTGCATCGCTCACCGACGCCGTCAACTTCTACCCCTCAGGCAATATGTCGAGCCGCTCGGAAGCGAACAACATCAACCGCTCGCTTGAGTTAAGTACCAGCCATAAGCTTTATATCGAGAAAAACAGTTTTTCGCTCGGCATCGAGCCGTCGGTCGACTACACGCGCTCCCGCGGCCGATCGCTCAACCGCGCCATTAACCTGAATGTTGAGAAACCGGCCGATGAAGTCATCGCCGATATGGAGAAGGTGTTTACCCACGGCATTGGAAGCATCGACCGCGATCAGCTCATCAACGCCACATACTCCGAAGCCTTTTCAGGCAACAACCGCCTCAGATTCTCCACCATCGCCAACTCGTTGATAAAAATACCAAAGACTACCGACTTCCTACATCTGTTCCTGCAATATAACCATACAAACAACCGCACCGACTCACGCTCTGACTACATGATCGGGTACGGCGATCAGATGCGGGAGCCGTTATACAGACGGCAGCACACCGCGGGTCGCCCTAATCACAACAACGCGGTGATAGCCGAAGTCACTTACAACTATCAGTTGGCCGACAACTGGCGGCTGCTTTTCACAGCCGACACGCGCTACGACCACGACGTGAGAAACTCATGTTTCTATATGGCTCAGGCTTCAGCCGAAGCTTCGGGCGATTTCTCGCTCGACAACCTCGTATCGCTATCAGAGGTTTTTGACCCTGCTAATTCATACAATAGCCTTGAGACCGCCCACAGAATCCAGATCAACCCATCAGTAAGTTATTCTTGCAAGAGAATATACTTCAATATCGACCTGCCTATCGCTTACATGAACCGTCATCTCGATTATACCCGCGAGGCAACGTTGTATCCCATAAGCCATCGTCAATGGATCGTGCGCAAAGCCAACACAAGTTTTCATTATTCGATATCAGACAAAAGCAACTACAGCTCAATCTTTTTCAATTACTATATCGACACCCAACTGCCTAAGCTCAGGCACATGATAGACATCACCGACACTACCGACCCGCTAAAGACTTATCTCGGCAATCGAGACTTGAAGTCGTCGTTGACCCAGAGCATCAGCTTAAGCCTTGTAAAATCGATAAGAAATAAATTCTCATGCTCTATGCAGCTAAGCGGCAGTTTCGACAGCAATAGCGCTATTCAAAGCTATACGTACGACACAACCACCGGCCACACCACTTACCAATGGCTTAACGCCGACGCGTTGACATATTCATTGCAGCAAAGCGTTGACGGATCGCTTTTCTTCNGGCCNAACAGATGCCTTCAAGCAACTGNNAAATTCNGATCCATGCNGTCGAGAAATCTGCAGATGATTGGAGAAAACTCTCTCACGCCATCGCTCTACAAAATGAACAATTACACATACACACCTATGATTTCGCTGGGATATGAGTTTGGCAAACAGCGTATAGGCTTGCATGGCGAAGTAACTATACGCCACAGCGTATCGACTCGCCCTGAATCGAGCGACATAAATTCGCGAGACTTCAAATACGGCCTCAGCGGCCATTTCAAACTCCCCTACGACTTCGGCATCTCCACTGATTTCATTGTGTACCAACGTCGCGGCTACGACTCAAATCTGCTCAACACATCCGACCTGGTATGGAACGCCCGCATATCGAAGAGCCTCGACAAAGGGAAATGGCTTATCGCACTCGACGGCTTCGACCTGCTCCGCCAGCTAACAAACATCAGCTACAACGTCAGCGCATCGGGCCGCGTCGAGAAATTCACCAATACCCTCCCCCGCTATGTGCTGCTGCACGTTCAGTACAAAATCAACGTAATGCCAAAAAAGAAAGAACTCACAACGAAGACCTACCGCTTCTAAAGCTCACGCGCCATCATTTCATGTAGGATTTAAGCCTCTTCTGGGTTGCTTCAATATCAANAGCCTGGNAGTTGATTTTACCATTATCGTCAATATAGTCCTCATCGATTAACCACGCTAATNCATCATCAAAATNAGGGCTATCGTAATCTATCACATCATGGAGATTGGTTGTNTTCTNANGCTCNTNGATTTCTTCCCTAAANTCNATAAAGCTCNNTNTACCCNCGCTATCTTCCATAGGGCATACACCTTTACCACCGATACAGACGGGGAGATGCGCGTCGTAGGAGTCGAGGATTTTTTCAAGCGTTATATTGTGTATCCAGTCGTCGCCGAAATCGTAGGTATAGACGAGCTTGGTTCTTCTATCGTTGAGAAATTCCTGTATTTTAACCTTGCGGCTGCTTAATTGCCTTCCGGAGTACCAATCGTCGCCGTAACCCGGCATAGTGATCCTGAAGTCTCTTGAATATGCCTGCGGGCCGAAAGCATATAGATGGTCATTTTCCCATTTCATCACGCCCTGAATCGCTAAATGAAGTTGATGAAAGGTCATATTCGAATCAATAAGTATTTTACGCCATACTGGCGGCTTAGTTACTCCATCTAACTGTATTTTGAGTTGATATACCATGACGAGCGATTTTAAGAGTGTTTTTGATACGCTAAGGTATGAAAAATTATGTTATACAAGCCAATTACACCATAAAAAAGCAGAAATAGGACGCAAAAAGCGTCCTATTTCTTGAAAAGTCACGATAAATCGCGCTATTATTAAGCTTTGTAAGCGTCGAGCTGATCGGGAGCAACGGTGTCGATAAACGAGCCGTGCTTGATCACTTCCACGCGGGCAAGGTTGAAGTAAACCTTAGCGCTCTTGGCCATCGACTCTGAGTTGTAGCGGCTCGCGTCGGTGACGAGCAAGTAGCTCATAATGATGTTACCTGCCATTTCGACGAGGCGACGAGCCATGAAGTCGGTGTAAGTGGTGTCGTTGACAGCCTGAACTTTCTCGACAGCCGATTTATAAATCTCAACGAGACCTTTAAGCTGATCGGCGATCGGACGGAGCTCTTCGCTCACTTCCATGCCGGCGTAAATGTCCATAAGGGCTTCGTATGTGCCGGTGGTGACGTGGCGGATTGCTGCCACTACCTGAAGCTGGGTTGTACCCTCGTAGATAGAGGTGATACGCGCGTCGCGGTANACGCGNTCGCAGGCNTANTCCTTCATGAAGCCTGANCCACCGTGNATCTGGATGCAGTCGTANGCGTTCTGGTTGCANTATTCGNNGCTGAGNCCNTTGGCNAGCGGAGTGCAGGCNTCGGCATACTTACGNTAAANCTTNAGCTCGGCCTTCTCNTCNGGAGTNAGCTTGCGCTCTTTCTCGATATCCTCGTAAGCCTTGTAGAGGTCGACGTAGCGCGAAGTCTCGTAAAGGAGACAGCGGGTAGCGTCGAGTTTAGCCTTCATAACCGAGAGGATTTCAGCGACAGCGGGGAATTCGATAATAGGTTTGCCGAACTGCTGACGGTCGCGGGCATAAGCGAGAGCTTCGCGGTAAGCGATTTCGCTCACGCCGACGCTCTGAGCGGCGATACCGAGGCGAGCGCCGTTCATAAGGGCCATCACATATTTGATAAGACCCATGCGGCGAGAGCCTACAAGCTCAGCCTTAGCGTTTTTGTAAACGAGCTCGCAAGTGGGAGATCCCTTGATACCCATCTTGTTCTCGATACGGCGCACGTTGACACCGCCGTCGCGCTTGTCGTAAATAAACATCGACAGGCCGCGGCCATCTTTTGTGCCGGCCTCAGAGCGGGCAAGCACGAGGTGAATGTCGGAGTCGCCGTTGGTGATGAAACGCTTCACGCCGTTGAGACGCCAGGTGCCGTCGGGCTGCTCTGTTGCTTTGAGCATAACCGACTGGAGGTCGGAGCCGGCGTCGGGCTCGGTGAGGTCCATCGACATGGTTTCGCCTTCACACACGCGGGGAATGAAACGAGATTTCTGATCCTCGTTAGCGAATTCGTAGATAGTCTCGGCGCAGTCCTGGAGACCCCAGAGGTTCTCAAAACCGGTATCGGCGCGGCTGACAATATCAGCGGCCATGATATAGGGAGTGATGGGGAAGTTAAGGCCACCAAGACGGCGGGGCATAGACATACCCATCAAGCCTGCTTTGCGGCAAGCTTCGAGGTTTTCCTTAGTTTTGTCGGCATAAACCACGCGGTTGTTTTCAACGTGGGGGCCCTGGTGGTCAACGTCCTCGGCATTGGGAGCAATGACATCGCCGCAAAGTTCACCAACGACTTCGAGCACGCGGTCGTAGTTGTCCATAGCGTCGGCGAAATCCACAGGGGCGTAGTCGTATTTCTCAGCATCGGCATAGTTACGCTCTTTGAGGGCAACTATCTTCTCCATCAAAGGATGGTTGAGATGCAATTTAAGATCCGGATTATCGGTATAGAAGTTAGCCATTTTTCAGTGCTATAATGTTTACTTGGAATTCTTTTTATAGTATTTGATGAGTTTGGGCAGCACGCTCTCGATATCGCCTGTGATGACATAGTCGGCGATAGCGTTGATAGGAGCGTTGGGGTCGTTGTTGATCGAGATAATGATCGCTGACTCCTGCATACCGGCGATGTGCTGAATCTGACCAGAGATACCGCAAGCGATGTAGAGTTTNGGGCGNACGGTNACACCGGTCTGNCCNATCTGNCGCTCATGNTCGCAGAANCCNGCGTCGACAGCNGCNCGNGANGCNCCGACTTCANCGCCGAGGGTGTTGGCGAGTTCNTNGAGCAGNTCGAAGTTTTCTTTCGAACCTACGCCATAACCGCCTGCCACAATGATAGGGGAGTTTTTGATGTTGATTTTGGATTTCTCGATATGGCGGTCGATGATCTCAACGACGAAGTCAGAGTCGTCGACATATTTCTTAGGATCGAGCTCGATCACCTCGCCTACATGGTTGGGGTCGACCACCTCTTTCTTCATCACGCCTTCGCGCACGGTTGCCATCTGCGGACGGCAATCGGGGTTGACGATCGTAGCCACGATGTTGCCACCGAATGCGGGGCGAATCTGATATAGAAGGTTGGTGTATTCCTTACCGGTTTTGGGGTCTTTGTGGTCACCGATTTCGAGAGCGGTGCAGTCGGCAGTAAGGCCGCTGTGGAGGCACGACGAAACGCGGGGGCCGAGGTCGCGGCCGATGCAGGTAGCGCCCATAAGGCAGATCTGCGGTTTGATTTCCTTAAAGAGGTTGATCAGAATGGCAGCGTGGGGATTAGAGGTGTAGGGATAGAGGCGCTTGTCTTCCACTTTGTAGACCACGTCGGCGCCGTAGGGGAAAATCTGCTTCTCGACATCCTTGAGGTTGTCGCCGATAACGATTGCCTCCATTTTCACGCCGAGGTCATTTGCGAGCTGACGGCCCTTGGTAAGGAGCTCAAGGCTCACATCGGCCACTTTGCCATCTTCAAATTCGCAATATACTATGAGGTTGTTATTGTCAGTCATGATTTTGAATTATTAAAGCATGAAGTTAAAGCTGAATCGCGATTCGCTTTAAGCATCTTTTGTTAGCCGATAGTGTGGTTATGAATGAGATCCTTGATGAGGGTTTCGATCTGCTCGTCGTTATCTTCGAGGCGGAGGCTCTCTTTGGCCGTGAACACCACGTTTTCGATAGCCTTAACTTTTGTGGGAGAGCCTGCGAGACCGATCTGGTTGGGATCAGCGTCGACGTAGGCGGCGCTCCATTCCTGAAGCTGGAGGTCGGGGCGAGCCTCGACGATAGCGAGTTCGGCCTCAGAGAGGTTAGCCTTTTCGCTGGGGCTTACGGCGCGTTTGTATTTCATGAGGCGCTTCGCGTTGCGCGGACGGCAGGGCTCAGCCGAGCCGGTCACGGTAACGACGCAGGGAAGGGGGGCCTTAACGGTCTCAACGCCCGATTCGAGGCGACGCTTCACAGTAACGTAGCCGTCTTTGAGGTCGAGGATTTCCTCTGCATAGGTAACCTGGGGAATACCGAGTTTTTCAGCGATCTGAGGGCCTACCTGGGCGGTGTCGCCGTCGATAGCCTGGCGACCGCCGAGGATGATGTCGTAGTTGCCGAATTTTTTCACGGCCTGGGCAAGAGAATAAGAAGTAGCGAGGGTATCAGCGCCGCCGAGAGCGCGGTCGGTAAGCACTATGCCGGTGTCGGCGCCGCGGTAGATAGCTTCNCGNATGATTTCNGANGCNCGGGGAAGACCCATNGTNAGGAGNGTGACNNTNGANCCNGGATTNGCNTCNTTGANGCGGAGAGCCTGCTCAAGGGCATTAAGGTCTTCGGGATTGAAGATGGCGGGCAGAGCCGCACGGTTGATTGTGCCATCTTCTTTCATCGCATCTTTACCGACATTGCGGGTATCGGGTACCTGCTTTGCCAGCACAATGATGTTTAAACTCATAATACTATTTATTTTATATTATACGATTATTCAGAATGAAAAATTCGCTTTCGGTGCGACTAAAGTTTAAGTCGTGGCCGCTACGCCGCCGATTAAGTGTTACGAAACAGCCAAGTGGCTGATACAATGCTCTATAGGGCATTAGATGAGGCTAATATGCAGGATTGACAAAACGATAGTCTTTTCAAGGTTGCAAAGTTAACAATATTTGGCAAATATTCAAAAAATCAGGCGCAAAACTTACGTTTTCGCGCCTGATTATCGGATTTTTTGGTATAAATTTCGGGTCGTGGCGACCCTTTAAGCGTCAAAAATATGAGGAGCCGTCGAAGCAGTGGGTACACACGCGCTCTTTAGGCAGGCCGATAGCGTCGATGAGTTCTTCGATAGTGTTGAATTTCAGCGTCGTAAGGCCGAGGCGACGGCGTATGCGCTCAACCATTTCGGCATATTCGGGAGTCGAGGCGTCGGCATATCGGCTGAGGTCGATGTTCTTGCATTTGTCAGCGACTTCCTCGGTCGGGATCTCATCTTTCGTCTCGGTGTGAGCCTTGTTGCCGCGGCGCTTCTCCTCCTCCATCTCGTCGATCACGCGGCGCGCGATAAGCTCCATCGCGCTGCGCGAGCTCGTGAAGTTGAGGAATTCGCAAGGATAGATAAGCGGCGGGCAGCTTATACGCACGTCAACGCCCACGGCTCCGGCGTCCATAATATCCTTCACGTTGTCGCGAAGCTGGGTGCCGCGCACTATCGAGTCATCGCAGAAGGCCACTCGCTTGTCTTTGAGGAGGGTCTTGTTGGTAATAAGTTTCATCTTGGCAACAAGCTCGCGGCGCTCCTGAGTGCTGGGGGTGAACGAGCGTGGCCACGTCGGAGTATACTTCACAATACCGCGGCGGTAAGGCACTTTTTTGCCCTCGGAATATCCGAGAGCCATGCCGATACCCGAGTCAGGCACAGGGCTGACGAAGTCGAGCTCGGTGTCGTCGCGACGGCCCATTGCCATACCAAGGGCGTGGCGCATCTCGTCGACGTTGCGCCCCTCGTATTCGCAGGGAGGATAGCCGTAATAAGTCCAGAGGAACGCGCATATCTGCATCTTGTCCATGGGCTTCTGAAGCTGCTCCATGCCATCGGCGTTGAACCGCACCACTTCGCCCGGACCGACGTTATAGGCTATATCGTAGCCGAGATTGGGGAAAGCGCAGGTCTCTGAGGTGGCGGCCCACGCGTTGCCGTCGATATGTTTACCGAGTATTATCGGAGTGCGGCCAAGGCGGTCGCGGGCCGCGATGATGTCGCCGTTGTCAAAGAGCAGAAGCATCGAGCATGAGCCTTTGACGCGCTTGTAGACATTATTGATGCCGTCGAGCACATCCTTGCCCATAGAGATAAGAGTGGCAATCACCTCGGTAGGGTTGACGATGTCGTAGCTATGNTCGNAGANNTGNTGGTTTTCGGCGAGTAGATACTCCACCAGCTCATTGATGTTGACAAGGCGGGCTACGGTCACAATGGCGAATTTGCCTATGCGGCAGTTGATAATGATAGGCTGGGCGTCGGTATCAGAGATTACGCCCACGCCCGAATTGCCTGAGAATTCGTCGAGATCGCGCTCAAATTTCGTGCGGAAATATGAGTTCTCGATGTTGTGGATCGAGCGCGAGAAAATGCCGTCGGTTGATACTATACCCNTACCGGCGCGTNTCGTGCCCNTGTGGGAATTATAGTCAACGCCGTAAAAGAGGTCGTTGACGCATGATGTTTTTTTTGCTACTCCAAAGAAGCCGCCCATCTGGAAATAAAGTTTTGAGGTTGTGTGTATTGAATGACGAGGGGCAGAGCCGCCTCTGATTCGGTTATCTTAATGAAAGGAAAACGCAGGATTAAAGCGTGGCCTTTAACTTAAAAAAGTTAAGAGCTCAACGCCGCCGGGGCGCCACTCTTAACTTTTTCATAAAAGGTTATTTACGGTTTTGCTCAATCCATATTCGGGCATTGACCATCATGTCAAGCCACGGGGTGACGTCGTCATTGCGTCGCGACGCGGGATAGTAGCCGCACTGCCAGGGGAACATCGCTCGCTCGGGGTGAGGCATCATCGCGAGATGACGGCCGTCGGCCGAGGCTATGCCCGCGACGCTCCATTTCGAGCCGTTGGGGTTGGCAGGATAAGCGGCGTAATTGTATTGAGCCACAATGTTGTATTTCTCTTTGGCCTCGGGGAGATTGAAACGGCCTTCGCCGTGGGCTGCCCATACGCCGAGCTTCATTCCCGAGAGCGACCCGAGCATCACGCTATTGTTTTTCGGAATCTTGACGCCGAGGAACTGCGACTCGAATTTATGAGAGATATTATGCTCCATTTTAGCCGGTTTAGCGTGCTCGGGATTGATAAGATTCAATTCGATCATCAGCTGGCATCCGTTGCATATGCCGAGCGAGAGAGTGTCGGGGCGATTGATGAAGCGCTGAAGGGTCTCGCGAGCGGTATCGTTCCATTTGAAGCCGCTGGCCCATCCTTTTGCCGAGCCGAGAACGTCGGAGTTGGAGAAGCCGCCGCAGAACACTATCAGGTTGATGTCGTCGAGTGTCTCGCGGCCGCTCATGAGGTCGGTCATGTGCACATCCTTCACGTCGAAGCCCGCGAGATAGAGCGAGTAAGCCATTTCGCGGTCGGAGTTGACACCCTTCTCGCGGATAATGGCCGCCTTGATACCCGAAGGCTCATGCACGCGGCTGAGTCCGCGGCTTTCGAGCGAACCTTTCCATGCGGCGGGTATGCGATAACGTATAGGCTGGTGCTTGTAGTTTTCGTAACGGAGTTTGGCGCACTGCTCGCCGCTCTGCAGGGTGTCGAGGAGATATGACGACTCAAACCATTTGTCGCGGAGGGTGTCGATATTGAAGAGAATAGTGCGCTCGCCGTGGGCAACGTTGAGCACCAGCTGATCGGTAGGATAGCCGATCGGGAAGTATCTCACGCCCGCGTCGTCGAGAATCTTCTCCACGCTCTCCTTCTTCTTGTCATCAACCTGGATCACGACAGCCGGATTCTCGGCGAAGAGAATCTTGACGAGGTCTTTCTCGCCGATCATGTCGAAGCCGGTGGTATGGAAAAGCACGCCTCCGGCGGTGTTGCCGAATGTCATTTCGAGGAGCGTCGTGATTAGACCTCCGGCCGATACGTCGTGCATAGCGAGGAGCTTGCGGTTGCGCACGAGCTTCTGGACGGCTTCAAACGCAGTCGCGAACTTGTCGGCGTCGGTGACGGTCGGAGCCTCTGAGCCTACCTTGTTGAGCGACTGATAGAGGGCCGAGCCGCCGAGTTTAAGCGAGTCGGACGAGAAGTCTATATAATATAATGTGGAGACTTTGGGTTGAAGCACGGGGCTGACGGTCTGGCGCACGTCGGTCACTTCGCCTGCAGCCGAGATAATCACGGTGCCGGGAGCGAACACTTTGTCGTCGCCATATTTCTGCGTCATCGAGAGGGAGTCTTTACCCGTAGGGATATTTATGCCGAGGTGGCAAGCGAAGTCGCTGCAAGCCTCCACGGCGCGGTAGAGGGCAGCATCCTCTCCCTCATTCTTGCAGGGCCACATCCAGTTGGCGCTGAGCGACACTGATTTAAGGCCTTTGGCAAGACGAGCGCCCACGATATTGGTGAGCGACTCGGCCACCGCCATGACAGAGCCTTTAGCCGAGTCGACGAGGGCAACCTGCGGGGCATGGCCGATTGAAGTGGCAATGCCGGCTTTGCCGTTGTAGTCGAGCGCGACAACGCCGCAATCGCTAAGGGGGAGCTGGATTTCGCCCTGGCACTGCTGGCGGGCGATACGTCCGGTCACTGAGCGGTCGACCTTATTGGTCAACCAGTCTTTGCAAGCGACGGCTTCGAGCGAAAGCACTCCTAGGAGATAGCTCTCGATATCGCTGTCGGAGGTAGCGGGGTCGGAGTAGTGACGCTCAACCGTGACGTCGCGCATCACTGTCTTAGGCGAGTTGCCGAACATATCTGCCATTTTAAGGTCGATCGGCTTCACGCCGTTGTTGTCCTCAAAGACAAATTTAGCGTCGTCGGTGGTCTCGCCAACGACATAGAGCGGCGCGCGCTCGCGCTGAGCGATGCGCTCCACGTAGGGGATATCTTTAGCGTTGATCACGAAGCCCATGCGCTCCTGGCTCTCGTTGCCGACGATTTCTTTGGCCGAGAGGGTTTTGTCGCCTATAGGAAGCGCGTCGAGGTTGATATGACCGCCTGTGGCCTCAACAAGCTCAGAGAGGGCGTTGAGGTGGCCGCCGGCGCCATGGTCGTGGATNGAGANNATGGGGTTNTNNTCGNNTTCGGCCAAGCGCGCGNATCACGTTGGCNACGCGNTTNTGCATNTCNGGNTTGGCGCGCTGCACGGCGTTGAGNTCNATNNNGTTGTCNTANTGNCCGGTNNCNACNGANNNNACGGCNCCGCCGCCCATNCCGATACGGTAGTTGTCGCCACCCATCACCACAACTTTCTCGCCCGCACCGGGGACACCTTTTATCGCGTCTTTCTTAGCCGCGTAGCCAACGCCGCCGGCGAGCATTATCACCTTGTCGTAAGCGTAAACGCGGCCCTCCTCTGTATGCTCGAACGTAAGCAGCGAGCCGCAGATAAGGGGCTGGCCGAACTTGTTGCCGAAGTCCGACGCGCCATTTGAGGCTTTGATGAGAATCTCGGCGGGAGTCTGGTAAAGCCATGCGCGGGGATTCATCATCAGCTCATAGCGATGCTCAGGAGAAAGGCGGGGATAAGAGGTCATGTAGACAGCGGTTCCGGCCAACGGGAGCGACGCTTTGCCTCCGCCGAGACGGTCGCGGATCTCGCCGCCAGAGCCTGTTGCGGCACCGTTGAAGGGCTCGACGGTCGTAGGGAAGTTATGGGTCTCGGCCTTGAGTGAAATCACTGTGTCGAGCGGCTTGACGGTGAAGTAGTCGGGCTTATCGGGGTTGACGGGATAGAATTGGTCAACCTTCGGGCCCTTCACGAAAGCCACATTATCTTTATATGCCGAAACGAGGCCGTTGGGGTTTTCCTGCGATGTTTTCTTGATGAGTTTGAAGAGCGAGAGGGGCTTTTCCTCGCCATCTATAATGAATGTGCCGTTGAAAATCTTGTGGCGGCAATGCTCGGAATTGACCTGCGAGAAGCCGAACACCTCGCTGTCGGTCAAGCTGCGGCCGAGCTTTTCGGAGAGTTGCGAGAGGTAAGATTCCTCATCGGGGCTGAGCGCGAGACCTTCTTTAAGATTATACGTGTGGATGTCGTCGATGTAGACAATCGGGTCGGGAGTCTTGTCGATAGTGAAAACCCGGGAGTTGAGACCGTCGGGATAAACGCGTGAAAGCATCTTGTCGTAAGTAGTCGATTCGGTCGCTTTCTCAAACTGCTCGATGCGGGAGATGCCCTCAAGCCCCATGTTCATGGTGATTTCCACGGCGTTGGTACTCCAGGGGGTTATCATTTCGCGGCGCGGGCCTATGAAGCGCCCCTTAATCGAGGTTGACGCGAGGGGTTTCGCTCCCGAAAGGAGCCACGACAGTTTTTCTTTCTCTAACTCATTGAAGCTATGGTCGCTTTCTACGGCATAGATGGTGCCGCTGCCCTTTTTGAAAAATGTTACCATTAGGAAACGGGTAAGTGAAGATTTATTCCGTGGCGCGAAGATACGAAAAGAAAGTTAAACCCGCAACGCCCCCGCCTCAAATTTCCGCGCACTCCGTTACATTACAGAACGACTTTGGATAACAAATAATTTTTGTTTTTGGCAAATTAAAAAAATTATTTTACATTTGCGGATGATTAGCAGCGGCTAATCAAATGATTTTTTCGGTAATTAGAGACGTTATGTCTTATGCTTGTTCGAGTAAAGCCTAGGAAACTTAAACTCAAGTGGAGCAAGTGTGGACAGAACGGTTCCTCGCGTCATAGGCGTGGAACTGTTATCCCACATCTTCCACTAAGGTTTTCCTAGCACCTACTCGAGAGGCGTGGCATAGCAGTCCACGCCTCTATTATTTATTATTATTCTTAATTAATTTATTGTTCGCTTAGGGCTGCGTCGAACAAGCAATTCATATTATTATGAAAAAGTTTTATTCTTACATTGTCATGATGGTAATGGTATTGACAATGGGTTTTTCTTTCGTTGCTTGCGGTGATGACGACGACGAGCCTGTNATTCCCGNNACCCCAAATGAAGAGACCGGAATCGACAAANCGATCGTNGGCAAATGGATGTATTACATCTATGAAGAAGGCCCCACCGGCTCAATGAAGGATGTTTTAGAAGCAACCGAATGGCTTACTTTAGATTCAGACGGAAAGTGGACAATTAAAATAAGTGAATATGACCACGGGGAACTATTTCAGGGTGAGGCATCAGGCACATACACAGCTAAAAACGGACGTTTAACTCTTACTTGCACAGCAACTTCAGACAAAAAATGGATTAAAGTAGGAGAAAAATTGAATGCGACATATTCAGTTCGAGGGGACAAACTTACTCTGAAGTTTGATTCTTCCGAGGAAACAGAATACACACGTTTGTAATGATTATAAATAAAACATACGCAATCCACTAAATAGCGAGTTTGAATTAACACTGAGGTATGTACACAATACTTCCTTGATGTTAATTCAAACACGCTACTAACATTATCGAACCTAAATCCTGCCACCTCACTTAGCATTTTAATTAAGACTCTGAAGTATCAATCTAAAACTCACCTTTTCACTTTACTTTTATGAAAAAAATCTTATTAGCTGTAATCTGCGTTGTCAATTTCCTTACATCATCGGCCGTTGACTTCGGCAAAGTACAATCCACCGCCGACCCTCATCAATTCTCCAACGTATGGATAAATTATTCAGCTGACCCGAAGCTTTTCGACAAGGGTTTCTATGGCATAGGCTTCTATTCTTTAGCATCGTCGGGTTTCGGAGCCACTTTCAGTATGCATGGCAACTGGGGCTTAGTCGACAACGGGAATTTTTTAACGAAGNTCGGGCNCATGTNTGGCTACGCCTTTAACNACCATGTGATGGTTAATGGCNCTTTGCGNGGTNNTATNTATTCCTACTCCAAGCTCAATGGAGTTACCGCCACATCAACCGACGTGAAAGTCAACGGAGGTATAACCTTAACCCCCGGGATCACCTTGCGCCACAACCGACTTATGCTGAACGCAGGATTTGAGTTCGGATGGTGCCACGACTCCGACGAACTCTACAAAAACATAGAAGTGGGTATCGGATACAACTTTTGAGATCCCTAACAGATGATTCAGCTTACGTAGCGTACCTACATTAGTACGCTTCTCATCCGGTTACAAAAACACAACGAACAAATCACTACTGAATAATGAAAAAAATACAATTTTGGCTACTCTTAGTCCTTGGGGGTATCGCAACTGTCTTATTAACTTCATGCGGTGGCGACGATGACGAGCCCGAACCCTACTATCCGCCATCGTCGGAGGAACCAAGCAATCCATCCGCAATTATCGACGGATTGACACGCTCTCAGGTCTATGATCTGGTTAAGCAACATGTAAGCTCTACAGCTACTTATGCCTCATATACCTGGAATTTCAAAATAGCGTCAACGCTCCACCAACAATTTCCATCACACAACATAGAGTTTGGAATCGGTCATGGAGTCATCAACGGAAACGAATCAGTTTCTGTAGGCACCCAGGCATTCGCATATAATAAGTCCACATCGGGCATCAAAGTGATTGCAGAATTCAAAAATCCCTTCTGGTTTTACTTTATTTTCGGGATGTCGCAAACAGACAATGAGGCTAGTGCAAACTGTCAGATGTTTTATAATTCATACATAGCACTGACAAATCAAGGTTACAATAATTTATCATCAGATGAGAGGGAGTTATATAGAGATTTACAAAAAGAACTTAACACCTACGAGTCTCAAGCCAAATACAGTTATGAGCCGTCAGTACAGGTAATTATCGACAGTAGATACTTTTTTATTGTGAATCGATATATTCAGAAATAATCAACTGATGAATTAATCAAAAACATATAAACTATTACATGAAATCAATATTTAAAGCTTTTTTTGCAACGATAATAGCTATTATCATTGGTACACCATTTTATGCTTGTAGCAGTAGCAGTGATGAAGTTGATGAGCCCACTTCTTCAACCAATGATAAAGATTTAATCCGTGGTATTTGGAAGGGGGAAGATGTTTTCCTGAAATTCAGTTCGGCCAACAGGATTGCTATATATGAAATTAGCTTTCAAAATGGCAGTGGACAAGATGGTTATTATACCTATGATGTAGACAATCAACTATTGATTATTCACAACAGCATCTCAAAACCTAATAGTGTGGCTTAGAGCTTTATAAGGTTTTGAGATTAGGGAAAAACACATTGAGTCTTGTAGAACTTGATGATATCACTGACTACTATTCTAACGATAAATACAGCGAAGCTGTAGATTTGAGAATTTGCATGATGTATGCGAATGAAACTCTTAATTATGATACTGACGACATATTAATATTCAGTCGATCTTCAGAAAAGGAATTAGATGAAGTCTTAGGGACTAATAGTGATGAGAATGAAGATAATAATAAGGGCGGTGGATTTACTGAGTCAAAATATGTAACGACTTATAATCATACAGATCAAGAGCAATTCAGTCTAAATCTACATGGTGCGCTTCGCGGTGCATCAGATGAAACTGAAGTGGGGTTTATCCTTTCTACAGATAAAGATTTTACTAAGACACAAACCTTATCTATGAAATCCAAAAATGGCCTCTTCGGAATGAGTATTTATGGAATGATGGACCAAACAACTTATTATTATCGCAGTTATGCGAAGATTAATGGCAAAACCGAAATGGGAGAAGTGAAAAAATTCACCACCCCTGAACTTACGTATTCTATAAATGGGGTTACCTACAAATTCATAAAAATCAATGGGCCCTATGGACAGACCAGTATGATGCAAACAGAGTTGCCATTAGCGCACACAACTACCATTGCATTAGGAGATATAAGTGTAAGTCTAACTAATTGGGATAGAATCGATGAAAGATTTACTAAGGGAATGATGAGAGAATTAATTAGTAGGTTATGGGGGTCCTGGATTCCTCTCCGCTATCCAACTTCTGAGGAATGGCTTATCGCGGCAACGGGTGGTGATGAAAACAACTCATTCATCTACAGTGGTTCTGATGACATCAATGAAGTAGCGTGGTATGCGAATAACAGCACACGCGCAAACTTCGTGGCGCAAAAAAAGCCAAACAAATTGGGATTTTATGATATGAGCGGTAATTTCTCTGAATTAGTGTGCGATGAGATAGATCTCTATATTAGAGAAAATAATTACGAAACCGCTAAATTCATTGATGCTATGTGGGCTTATACATATGNGTACNGANGNAACTGGAAANCCCCNGCCTCAGAATGTACTATNTATAGTANATTTAAAGTNGATANATCGGGNTATATGTTCGATAATGAAATTTTGGCAATGCGTTTATGCTTCACCCGCGAGCCTTTAATTAACTTAAGAGGTAAGGCAATAGATTAATCCTAAGTTTCGCAGGTCGATTAGACTGTTGCTAACCAACCTGCGAAACTTGAACAATTAGCAACATTTAGCCCATGAATTAACAATTAGACTTCTGATTATCCGCAANNATGCGGCATCTTCCAAAACATTAAAGCCCCCCTTCTTTCCAAGCGTTTTAACCAGTATACTGTTTTGTAATGTATCTGATTTAACAACTATTATATTGATTTTTAGACAACTTTCTTATTCTTATTATGACTTTTAGACAACTTTTTCTTTTATTTACAGTTATATTCTGCGCTGCTTTGATTTCTTGCTCTAATGAGGAACCGTCCGAAGAAAGACAAGACAATAATTCTTTCTCTGCAACAGGCAGCTCTGACGGATATGAATATATAGACATAGGACTCAGTGTACCATGGGCAGTTTGTAATTATGGAGCTTTTAAACCGTCGCAATCCGGCGATTTTACAATATCTGTATATTGGGGAAAATCCACTTCTATTCCATCAAAAATATCTGGTTCAGAATGGGATAGAATACGACATCTAATGGGGAATAATTGGAGACTCCCAACAAAAAATGAAATAAATGAGCTTAAAGAACAGTGCACTTGGAAACGATGCAAATATGATGGCGTTGAAGGAGTAAAAGTTACTGGCCCTAATGGTAAAAGTATTTTTTTCCCAATTACAGGTTGGCACAATTTTTATGAGATTCCTTGGAGCAACATAGATGGGCCATATTTACAATATTCAGATGATTATTATGGAAATCTTGAGTCAAATGGCAAATTTGATTTAATGATACAATATGAAGATACTCAATTAAGATATGCAGTAGATAATGATGGCAAACTCTTTTTTAAACTTGATGTATCTGCAAATTGTATTTCTCCCCTAAGAGGTGTTTATAGCTCATCGAATCCATCAGGAACTTCTATAGGAAATAGTGGAGGTACTACCAACCATAAATATCCCTGTAAATCTTGTAATGAGTCAGGTAAGTGTTGGAACTGTAATGGCAATGGAATAGATCCAATAAATAACAGAAATTGCACTACATGTCATGGCACAGGTAAATGTCAAATATGTAATGGTAGGGGGTTCATAATTATTTAACTTTAATATTAGATTTAAAGTAATCATATTAGATAATTGAAGTTACACCCGCTTAGCACAAATGACCAACCGTCCGCAGTATCATATTGAAAGCGCGGACGGTTGTTATGTCGTATCAAGTCTCTCCATTTCTTTCTTTGACTATCCCCTAACTCGCACTATTGTTACTCAAACGCAGTCGCATCTATGTTTATCTAAAAAGCCGAATGTAAAAAATTCATAAAATTTGGTTAATTTGGCGTAAAAGATTAATTTTGCAGTCGGAAAAATCGGCCTGATTTTGTTATTCTTTTCAAATGGGCTGATTTTCAGCCCGATAAGAATATTCACAAGATTTACACAAATATACGCTATGAACGTAACTCTCGAAAAAAACGATAACGGTAGCGCCAAGCTTATCGTAAACGTTGTTGAAAACGACTACAAAGAAAAAGTGGAAAAACAGCTCCGCGAGATCGGCCGCACTCACAATATCCCCGGTTTCCGCAAAGGCCACGTAAGCCTCGGCCAGCTCACTCGCCTTTTCGGCAAGCAGGTGAAGAGCGACGTGCTCAACCGCGAAGTTTACGAAGCTGTCATCAATTATATCAAAGACAACAATCTCAACATCCTCGGCGAGCCCATGCCCATAGAAGTGAAGGAAATCTCGCTCGAAGACAAGGATTTCACTTTTGAATACGAAATCGGCCTCGCTCCCGAATTCAACGTCACACTCGACAAGAACGTGACCCTCCCCTACTACAAGATCGAGGTTACCGACGAAATGAAGCAGCAGCAGGACAAAGCTCTCCGCGAACGCTTCGGCTCGCAGGTTCCCGGCGAGGAATTTGAGGAGCGCGCTCTCGTGAAAGGCCCCATCCAGCAGCTCAACGAAGACGGCACAGTCAACACCAATGAGGACGCTATCCAGGTAACCGCCGGCATCGTAGCTCCCTTCCTCTTCAAGTCGAAGGAAGAAGCCGACAAATTCGTAGGCAAGAAGGTAGGCGACAAGGTCCGCTTCAATCCTTACAACACCTGCGACGGCAACGTAGCCGAGCTCGCCTCGATGCTTAATATCGACAAGGAGAAAGCACCCGAAGTGAAAGGCGACTTCGAGATCGCCATCTCTGAAATCATCGTCAACAAGCTCGCCGAGCACAACCAGGAATTCTACGACGAGGTATTCGGCAAAGACAAAGTCACCTCTGAGGAGGATTACTACAACAATATCGAGCAGATGATCGCCGCTCAGCTCGCACCCAACAGCGACAATCTCTTCCGCATCATGGCCGAGAAGCAGCTCGTTGCCGACTTCGGCAACTTCGAGCTTCCCGCCGAGTTCCTCAAAAAATGGCTCGCGTCGCGCGAAGAAGCCCTCAACGAGAAGAATATCGACGAGGAATTCGTGAAAATCGAGCCCCAAATCAAGTGGGAACTCATCAGCAACCGCATCGCCGAGCAGGCCGGCTACAAAATCGAGGAAGCTGACCTCGAAGGCTTCGCCAAGGCTATCGCTCAGCAGCAGCTCGCTCAATACGGCATGTATAACCTCGACGACGAGACCCTCGGCCAGTACGCTACCCGTATTCTCAACGACAAGAACAGCCGTATGCGTATCGCTCAGCAGGTCAACGACATCAAGCTCTTCAACGCTATCCGCAATATGGCCAACACAGAGGTTAAGACCGTCAGCCTCGACGAGTTCAAAAACGTTGCAGAAGCCGCCCAGAAATAATAGACAGGCAAGCTAAGCGCACACATACTTTATTACAGGTGGGAGCCGAAAGCTTCCACCTGATTTTTTGCGAAGTTTTTTGCGATTTTTCGCCCCAAATCTTGAAAAAATTTTGCAGATACAAAAAAATTGCTTAATTTTGAATAAGTAACTCACTGCGGCCTTAATCGAGGCCGCCACCAAAGACGCCCGCAACGCATATCGGCAAAACGCGACGCAACCGCTTTGGCATGATTATTGCAGCTTCGGGGCGATATTACCATTCACGCGACTTCGGGGCAATCAACGCCCTATTTCGCAAACAAATTAAAACAACAGATGAATAATATGAATAACGACTTCAGAAATTATGCGGTAAAACATCTCGGCATGAACGGCTTGGCACTCGACCAGTATGTCGCTGCGCAGCAGTCGGCCGCCGCTACCGCTATCGCTTCAACCCCACAAATCACTTCAAGCTACATCAGTCCCACAATTATCGAGGAGCGCCAGCTCAACGTGGCTCAGATGGACGTGTTCTCGCGCCTTATGATGGATCGCATCATATTCCTCGGCACCGACGTTAACGACTACACCGCCAACGTGATCCAAGCCCAGCTGCTCTATCTCGACTCAGCCGACCCCGGTAAAGACGTGTCGATCTACATCAACTCTCCCGGTGGATCGGTTTACGCCGGTCTCGGCATCTACGACACCATGCAATACATCAAGAGCGACGTGTCGACTATCTGCACCGGCATGGCCGCTTCAATGGCCGCTGTGCTTCTTGTAGCCGGAGAGAAGGGCAAGCGTTTCGCGCTCAAGCACTCCCGCGTGATGATTCANCAGCCCATGGGCGGCGCTCAGGGTCAGGCATCTGACANCNAGATCACNGCCCGCGAANTNCAGANGCTCAAGAANGAGCTCTACNCCATCATAGCCGACCATTCNGGCCAGNNATTCGAGAAGGTTGANAAAGACTNTGACCGCGACTACTGGATGACCGCTTTCGAAGCGAAGGAATATGGCATGATCGACGATGTGCTTCTCCGCGAGAAATAAACTTATTCCCAGGTAAGTAAGTATCGTAATATTGTTTATACCAATCTTCGGCTTGCTATAAAACAATTTACGAGACTTGCTTAATTTTAAGCTTAATTCAGTAAATCAGGCCTGACGAGCCTCTGAAATACATGGCAAAGAAAGATCAAACGAATCATGAAATGTGCGTGTTCTGCGGACGCTCTGAGAAGGAGGCAGGCATTCTGCTCCCTTCCGGAATGTTCCAGGACGTATATATATGCATGGACTGCGTGGAGATGATGCACAGCCACCTCGACCAGATCCGCGACTTAACCGGCACTAAAAAAGCACCCGAAGCCAACATCAACGAGAAGTCGCTCAAAGAGCTGCCAAAGCCCAAAGAGATAAAGGAGTTTCTCGACAAGTATGTTGTAGGACAGGAAGACGCGAAAAAATATCTCGCCGTCGCGGTCTACAACCACTATAAACGCCTCGCGCAGCCTACCGACGACGACGTTGACATCGAGAAGAGCAACATCATACTCGTGGGGCCGACCGGCACAGGCAAAACGCTTCTTGCCAAAACGATTGCCCGCCTGCTCGACGTGCCCTTCACTATCGTCGACGCTACCGTCCTCACCCAGGCCGGATATGTGGGCGAGGATATAGAGAGCCTCTTGACCCGCCTGCTCCAGGCCGCCGACTACGACGTGGAGAAAGCTCAGAAGGGCATAGTGTTTATCGACGAGATCGACAAAATAGCCCGCAAAGGCGACAATCCGTCGATCACGCGCGACGTGTCGGGCGAAGGAGTGCAGCAGGGTCTGTTGAAGCTGCTCGAAGGCTCGATTGTCAACGTGCCTCCGCAAGGTGGCCGCAAGCACCCTGAGCAGCGCATGATACCGGTCGACACGAAGAATATCCTCTTTATATGCGGCGGCGCATTCGACGGCATAGAGCAGAAGATAGCCCATCGCCTGAACACTCATGCTGTAGGTTTCGCCACTGACGCTGCCAAGCGCACCGTCGACCGCGACAACTATCTCAACTATGTTGCCCCGCAGGATCTCAAATCGTTCGGCCTCATTCCCGAAATCATAGGCCGACTCCCTATTCTCACTCATCTTGAGCCGCTCGACCGCGACGCCCTGCGCAAGGTGCTTACCGAGCCCAACAACGCCATTACCCGCCAGTATAAGAAACTGTTCGCGATGGACGGCGTGGAACTCAGCTTTGACGACGACGCCCTCGACTACATCGTCGACAAGGCGATTGAATACAAGCTCGGCGCGCGCGGACTCCGCTCGATAGTGGAGACTATAATGATCGACTCTATGTTTGAGATACCCTCAGGCAAAAAGAAGAAATTCACCGTCACCAAGGATTACGCCCGCGAGAAGCTCGCGCAGACCAATCTCGACGCCATCAGCTGAGCCACACTCTCTCTCCCGCCCAATCAAAAACACTCATCCTTCAACAAAACCATAAAAACCGGTCAACAAAATGCTGCAAAGAAAGCGAAGAGCCACCCGCCCGAAGTTTTTTCAGGCAGCAACCATGTCATCAATCATCAACAATAATCCTTAAATCTATATGGTGAGCAAACAAGAATTGACACAAGCGCTTAAGCGCCACTTCGGTTTCGACACTTTCAAGGGCAGCCAGGAAGAAATAATCTTGTCGCTGCTTGAAGGCCGCGACACTTTCGTGCTTATGCCCACGGGGGGAGGCAAATCTCTCTGCTATCAGCTCCCCTCCCTCATGCTTGAGGGTACCGCCATAGTAATCTCTCCCCTGATTGCTCTGATGAAAAACCAGGTAGACGCGATGCGCAACTACAGCGAAGACGAGGGGATAGCCCATTTCCTCAACTCGTCGCTCAACCGCAACGCGGTAGAAAAGGTAAAAGAGGATGTAAGGGCCGGATTGACCAAGCTGCTCTACGTGGCTCCCGAGTCACTGACAAAGGAGGAAAACATCGAATTTCTTAAAACGGTAAAAATATCATTCTACGCCGTTGACGAGGCGCACTGCATCTCGGAGTGGGGTCACGACTTCCGCCCTGAGTATCGCAGAATACGCCCCATAATCAACGACATACAGGTGCGCCCGGTCATAGCACTGACAGCGACTGCCACTCCCAAGGTGCAGCACGACATCCAGAAGAATCTCGGAATGCAAAACGCTGCCGTGTTCAAATCGTCGTTCAACAGGCAGAACCTCTTCTACGAAGTTCGCCCGAAAACGTCGACTATCGACCGCGACATCATAAAATTCATAAAATCAAATCCCGGCAAATCGGGTATCATCTACTGTCTCAGCCGCAAGAAAGTGGAGGAGCTCGCCGAGATGCTTAAGCTCAACGACATTAAGGCACTCCCCTACCACGCCGGCATGGACTCAGCAACCCGATCAGCCAATCAGGACGCGTTTCTGCATGAAAACGTCGACGTCATTGTGGCCACTATCGCGTTTGGCATGGGTATCGACAAGCCCGACGTACGCTTCGTGATCCATTACGACATGCCCAAGTCGCTCGAAGGCTACTATCAGGAAACCGGGCGAGCCGGACGCGACGGCGGCGAAGGCCTATGCATCACCTTCTATGCGGCCAAAGACCTCCAGCGAATGGAGAAATTCATGCAGGGTAAGCCCCTATCCGAGCAGGAAATCGGGCATCAGCTACTGATCGAAACCGCGTCGTACGCAGAGAGCTCGCTCTGCCGTCGCAAGACACTACTCCACTATTTCGGCGAGGAATTTCCCGTCGCGAATTGCGGAAATTGTGACAATTGTTTAAACCCCAAAAAACAAGTGGAAGCAAAAGAAGAGTTAGGCGCTGTGTTAGAAACAATCAGCGTGTTGAAAGAGAAGTTCAAGACTGAATATATCATAGATGTGCTTTTAGGCAAAGAGACCGCCGACATAAAATCATATCGCCACAACGAGCTTGAGGTGTTTGGATGCGAGTCGGCCAGCGATGCCAAAACGCTCAACGCTATCATCCGCCAGGCCATCATCGCCGGATATATCGACCGCGAGATTGAAAACTACGGCGTGCTTAAAATCACGCCTAAAGGCAAGAAATTCCTATCGAAGCCGACATCGTTTAAAATCGTCGAAGATAAAGACTTCATCGAGGATGAGGAAGAGGTTGTGGAAAAGAACGGCGGGTCATGCGCCGTAGATCCCGAGCTTTACTCAATACTTAAAGACCTTCGGCGCAAGGTCGCGAAGCAAAACAATCTACCCCCCTACGTGATATTCCAGGATCCGTCGCTTGAAGCGATGGCCACCACCTACCCCATCACTATCGATGAGCTCGCCAACATCACGGGCGTCGGCCAAGGCAAAGCCAAGCGCTACGGCGAGGAATTCATTAAGGTGATCAAGCGCCACGTGGAGGATAATGAGATTGAGCGTCCCGAAGACCTCAGAGTGCGCTCCGTGGCCAATAAGAGCAAGGTGAAAATCTCTATAATCCAAGCCATCGACCGAAAGATAGCTCTCGATGAGCTTGCCAACTCCAAGGGCATGGAATTTGACGAGCTTCTCGACGAGGTTGAGGCTATAGTCTATTCCGGAACGCGCATCGACATCACCTACTTCCTCAACGAGATAATGGAAGAGGACCGCGTTGAGGATATAATGGAATACTTCAAGGAAAGCGAGAGCGACGACCTCGAAGCGGCGATCAANGAGCTCGGCCAGNAATTCACCGAAGAGGAGATACGTCTTGCCCGCATTAAATTCCTCTCCGACCACGGCAATTGACACCGTGCCCGCGCCTACCGCCAGACTAAGCGGTCGACGGCTCGCTATTCACCTAATATAAAACCTGATTTATCATGAGTATACTGAAATATAAAGGCGTCGATGTGCTGCGCAAAGAACACGTGGTGCTTAAAAGCGTCGATTTAGAGCTCAACGAGGGCGAGTTTGTCTACCTTATCGGTAAAGTGGGTAGCGGCAAAAGCAGTCTATTGAAAACCATCTACGCCGAAATTCCGATAGAGAGCGGTTTTGCGCGCGTATTTGATTACGACCTCCCCTCGATCAAGCGTAAACAGATACCCTACCTTCGCCGCCAGATAGGCATAGTGTTTCAGGATTTCCAACTCCTCGTTGACCGCTCGATTTACGAGAATCTGAAGTTTGTGCTAAAAGCCACCGGATGGACCGACCGCGACGCGATTGACGAGCGCATCGAGGAAGTTCTCAAAGAGGTAGGTATGCTCAATANGTCNTACAAAATGCCCCATGAGCTCTCNGGCGGCGAGCAANAGCGTATAGTGATAGCNCGCGCGCTGCTCAATAAGCCTAAGCTCATTCTCGCCGACGAGCCGACCGGAAANCTCGATCCCGAGACCGGCTCGCAAATCATCAACACGNTGCGNGAGATAGCCCAAGGTGGCACCGCTGTCGTTATCGCTACCCATAACTTAGCATTCCTCGATCAGTTCCCCGGCAAAGTGATCCGCTGCGAGAACAAGAGATTATCGGAATGACAATACATCAATGACCCTCATGCCTGAAATGTACACCCAACCCGATACGGTAAACGCGCTCCCGACGCCCGCCTTTGTCGTCTACGAGGATAAGCTGCGTCGCAATCTCGAATTAATCGACTCGGTAAGGAAGCGCGCGGGAGTTGAAATCATCATGGCCTTTAAAGCTAACGCGCTTTGGAAAACGTTCGGTATATTCCGCGAATACGGTTTTAAAAGCACGGCCAGCTCGCTTAACGAGATGCGTCTGGGCAACGACGAGTTCGGTCAACTCGTTCATTCCTATTGCCCGGTATATACCGACGCCACAATCGATGATTTCTTGTCAGGCAGCTCTCATATAACTTTCAATTCCGTTGACCAATATCTGCGATTTCGCGACAAATTAAGCCGATTCAACGCCGAGAACGGCCATCATCGCGTATCTCCCGGCCTGCGCGTTAATCCGCAATGCTCAGTCATAGAGACCGATATATATAACCCTGCGCTCCCAGGCTCGCGATTCGGCATGACGGCCGAGATGTTGGGCGACACTCTTCCCGAAGGCATCGAGGGATTGCATTTCCACCAGCTTTGCGAGTCATCGTCACGCGACCTTGAGAAGGTGCTTGAAGCCTTTGAGTCGCAATTCGGTAAATTTCTCGATAAAGTGAAGTGGGTGAACTTCGGCGGCGGACATCTAATGACCCGCAAAGATTACGACGTAGACCACTTGGTGAAATTACTGAAAGGATTCAGACAGCGCCACCCCAACCTCGAAGTTATCCTTGAGCCCGGAAGCGCCTTCACGTGGCAAACCGGCGACCTGATTACCACAGTGGTTGACGTGGTCAACAATCAGGGCATACGTACGGCTATTATCGACGCTTCATTCGCCTGTCACATGCCCGACACGCTCGAAATGCCCTATCAACCTAATGCCGCCCTGCTCAACGCCGACCAATCACTTACCGACTGCCCTACAGAGCAACCCGCCGATAGCGAATTCATTCCATACCGTCTTGGCGGGAATTCATGCTTAAGCGGTGACTACAAGGGCGACTGGTATTTTCCCCGCCAGCTACAAGCCGGAGACCGGTTGACCCTCAAGGACATGAACCATTACACTACGGTCAAAACCACCATGTTCAACGGTATTCAGCACCCTGATATTGTTTTCGTCAAATCTGACGGCTCAACTGAGTTGCTGCGGAGATTCACCTATGAAGACTATCGCAGCCGCATGTCGTGAGCTTTTTTTGACGTAAACTTATACGATTGACCTTACTTTTCACGTTTATTACATATTAACCCTCTTATATCAAATCGTGAAATTAAGCCATTATATCCTTTCTTTCTTGTGTTTTGCCGTTGGCGCGCTTTGCGCCGACGCCGCTGGCTTGACTTTCTCAGCCGGAGATGCGATCACAATTGTTCCAGATAAATCGACCGGTCTTGACGCGATATACGTGCTGAAGTCAACGGCTGGTGTCGAAGCATCATATACCGCAGCCAACTCAACCGACCGAGTTGAGTGGAACAAATTTGACCAATCTGGCCTATCTGACGCGCCATTCATCTGGGCGATTGACGGCGCGCGCACGTTTATAACATTGACAGATAGCGATATGGGCTATGCAGTGACCGAAGCCGGTCGCCCCCATTATTACTGGGTAATCAATTACGCCAATCATAAAATGGAAGTCAACTCTCTCGGTATCAGCCCTGAGAGCGACTGCTCATACACCGTATTGACCATCGACGGGTCCGCACCCGCGATAACCTACTATACCATCAACCGCGCGCCAAAGGAACTCGACAGAGAAATCGCGATAAGATATTCAACCTTGCGATACGACGAGACGAAAGAGTCATTCGCGCAAATCGAGGCCGCGCGCGACGTTGCCCACCTTTCGGCCACTCTTCCGCTCCAGGCGCCTCTATGCGATACGCGCTTCACTCTTTCCGGCGACCGATTCCTGCGCCAATGGGGCCAGGAACAGATTGTGGAGACCGACTACTACACTGCGGTGGCCGTCGACACCCACACTTCAGCCACTCAGCTTCAACGCGAAAATGATAACGAGGTAAATGCCGGAGCCGACGCTTTGGGAGGATCCGCACCTGTGGAAATCAGCTTCAAGGCAGCGGTTACCGATGCAGTGCAGTTCACCGAATGGCAATTTTCCTCCGACCCCGAATTCAACAATATCAACCTGAGATATACCGATCTCGACCTCGATTACGTATTTGAGGATTACGGCAACACCTACGTGCGCTTCAAATGCGCCAACGGATCTGGTGACTGCGAGCAGTATTCCGAAACTTATACCGTCAACGTCAGCGAGTCGAGGCTTCAGTGTCCCAACGCCTTTTCGCCCAACGGCGACGGCGTCAACGACATTTGGAAAGTTTCATATAAATCAATCGTGAAATTCGAGTGCACTATATTCAATCGCTGGGGAGTGAAGATAATCGAGCTCAACGACCCCTCTGAAGGCTGGGACGGCACGTACAAGGGTAAGACGGTGAATTCGGGAGTGTATTACTACGTCATCAAGGCCGTTGGCTCCGACGGAGTGAAATACGACCTCGCCGGCGACATTAATATAATCAACTACAGTCAGAAAAACGGTAGCGTTGAAGTTACCGAATAGAAATCTATAAGAATGAAACCTATATTATATGCATTAGCACTTGCCTCGATATGCTCGGCATGTGAAGTAACAGCTCAGAATTATACAGTCACAATGCCGCAGATATGCTCGCCGGTTGTGCCAAAATCCATGACTTTCGCGGGACAGACCTACGACTTCGACCGCACTGATATGTATGAGCGTATGGACCGCGAGCTCGCCGGAATCTCCTACACTCACGGCCAGACAATGCTACAGCTGAAACGCGCCAACCGCTATTTCCCGCAGATCATACCTATATTGAAGAAAAACGGTGTGCCCGAGGATCTCGTCTACCTCGCTTGCACCGAAAGCTCTCTTAACCCTACAGCCCGCTCTGTGGCCAAAGCAGCGGGTTTATGGCAATTCATGCCGGCTACCGCCCAAGAATATGGTCTCGAAGTCAACGACTACGTTGACGAGCGTTACGATATTGAGAAGGAAACAGCCGCCGCGTGCCGCATGCTTAAGTCGCTTTACAATAAATACGGCAACTGGGAGTCGGCCTTCGCCGCCTACAACGGAGGACCCGGGCGAATTACCCGCGAGCTTAATTCACAGAACGTGGAGACAGCGATGGATCTTCAGCTCGTCGATGAGACCTCGCGATATATGTTTCGCATCCTCGCGATGAAACTGATCATGGAAAATCCCCGCGCCTACGGATTCTATCTTCACCCCGACCAGTTCTATACTCCAATGGAGTATGACATTGAGGAGGTGAAATCGCCTGTTTCGAGCTGGCCAGATTGGGCAAAAAAACATGGTATCACCTATCAGCAGCTCCGCGAGGCTAATCCATGGATTCGCGACAAGAGCCTTCCAAACAAGTCGGGCAAAACCTATCGCGTGCGTATTCCGAAAAAAGATTCATTGTATCGCTCCACAGCCGACCACACCATATACAATCCGGCTTGGATAGGCAAGTAAGAGCCTGTCCCATAAGATCTGTTAACGCTGAGGCGGTCAGCCATTGAGCAGAGTTGTCCGGGTAATGAGGGAGTGTACTTGACGTACACGACCGAAGAACACGGACGAATATGCCAATGGATGGCCGAGGCGACGGTCGCNCCCATCGCCTCCNGANCTTANTTACCTCCGTCTCGCATCTCTTGGGCGCTTNCGANGCCGCCGCTCGGTCACAATGCGNCGGCATTGCTCCCTNCCGCCGCCTCCAAAATCACNNCCACANATGCGACCTCAGCCTTAACATATTTTTTGGTACAGGCTCTAAGAGGGTCAAAAATCACTGAAAGAGCTGAGCAAATCAGCCACAATAAAAGTAGAGCCCCCGACGAATATTGTATCTGTCTGGGATGCTTCTTTTATGGCGGCATAGTAAGCGTCGGCCAGCGTAGGATAAGCGTTGCCTTTCAGCCCGATGCGGGCGGCTTTCTCAGCGAGTGTAAAAGAGTCCATTGCGCGCTTAACCGACGCCTGAGCGAAGTAATAAGCGGCGTGGCGCGGCATCATCTTCAAAATGGCCTCCACCTCTTTGTCGCTGACGAAACCTATCACCATGCGCAGGTTTTCTATTCCGCTCAATCGCCGTGAAAGATACTTCCAGCCCCCTTCATTATGGCCTGTGTCGCAAATCACGGTCGGGTTACGGCGCAGAATCATCCACCGGCCCAAAAGCCCGGTTGACTCGACAACTTGATCGAAACCCTTTTTTACTGCCATGTCGCTAATTTCAATTCCGAGCGCGCGCAATTCCTGCACAATACACAAAACGGTAGCGGTATTCTCAGGCTGACAGTCGCCCGTAAGCTTCCCCTTGAAATCTCCGACCATGCTCTCTTTATACTCGATCCTGTCTTCGTATATCACAGCTTCGTCGAACAATTTTTTCTCTTGCGCGAATACAATCGGAGCTGACTCGGCCCCGGCTTTATCCACAAAAACTTGGCGCACATCCTTATCATTCCCAATCACTACCGGTATCCCCTCTTTGATAATGCCGGCCTTCTCTTTGGCTATCGAAACGAGAGAGTTGCCGAGCTGAGCTTTATGGTCAAATGAGATGTTGGTAATCGCGGTAACTATCGGCGAGATAATGTTAGTAGTGTCGAGGCGACCGCCTAATCCTGTTTCAATCACGGCGATGTCAACGCCGCAACGCGCGAAATAATCGAACGCCATTATAGTGGTGAGCTCGAAAAAAGATGGGCTTAATCCGAGACTCATATTCTTATACCTCTCCACAAAGCCTACCACCGCATCCTCGCTGATCTTCTTTCCATCAACTCGTATGCGCTCCCTGAAATCAATCAGATGGGGCGAGGTGAACAGGCCTACCTTGTAGCCCTGAGCCTGCAGAATAGCGGCGAGGGTATGGCAGGTGGAGCCTTTGCCGTTTGTTCCGGCAACGTGAATGGTCTTATAAGCCTTATGAGACGACGAAAAGGCTGAGTCGAGCGCAAGGGCTGTGTCGAGACCCGGCTTGTAAGCGGCTGCCCCGATTTGCTGGAACATCGGGGTAGCGTTAAACAGATACTCGACTGTTTCAGAGTAAGTCATGGATCAGAATATGAAGAAGCCGACCGCTCCGGCTATTAAAATGACGAAAATGGGGTGAAGTTTAACGAAATAAACAAGGATAAAGGCTCCGACACATATCGCGGATGACTTGACAATATCGAGGGTCTCCGTTCCGAAATTCTGACCGTTCATGAGTAGTAACGCGGCCGAAGCGATAAGCCCTACAGTCACCGGACGCAATATCGAAAAAATGCTTTTGATAGCCCCACTTTCGTGATGGCGGGCTATAAAATGACTTGTTTTAGCTACTAAAATGAAGGAAGGGAGCACCACTACAAGCGTGCACACAAGCGAGCCAAGTATGCCCCATATCACCCCCGAAAACATCGGGTCACTATGCCCGGGAGCGACGTAGCCGATATAAGTAGCCGAGTTGATACCGATTGGACCGGGCGTCATTTGCGATATAGCCACGATGTCGGTAAATGTTTGCTCCGTAATCCACCCGGGCGAAACGATCTCTTTCTCGATCAGCGACAACATCGCGTATCCGCCGCCGAAGCCGAACAGCCCGATTTTCAGATAACTCCAGATCAGTTGTAGGTATATCATGACACTTTAGCTTTACGATTATTACGAACATACAAAATATAACCCGCCCCGGCTCCGAGCACGATGAAGAGTATGGGATTTGAAATATATGGCCATCCGCTCCAAATGAGCAATGCGGTGGCAACCGGAATCCAAGCTGTGCGCCAAGTGATTTTCGCCGACTTTGCCGATGTAATCACCGGAGCTATGATGAGCGCCACAACCGCCGGACGAATACCCTTGAATATCGCCGATAAAGTAGGATTGTTCTTTATGAGATCGGGGGTAAGAAAAATCGCTATCGCGAGAATTATCAGGAATGACGGCATTATCGTGCCGAGTGCGGCGACGGTCGCTCCGCGGCTGGAGCGAAGCTTATCGCCAACCGCGACCGAAATATTGACAGCCAGGATTCCGGGTAACGACTGAGCCACAGCGAGCAAATCAAGGAAATCCTCGCGAGCGAGCCAATGATGCTTGTCCACGATTTCCTTCTCAATAATGGAAATCATGGCCCAACCGCCGCCAAATGTGAAGGCCCCGATTTTAAAGAACGTAAGAAACAGCTGAAGATATATGTTCATAAGCCATTAAAAATTACAATGACGAAGGACAATCCTTGCGCGCCGCAAAGTTACAAAAATTAGCAAGCGTATCCAATCGCTATTTTTGTTTTTAGCCCCAACCATTGCGTGGCATCTTTGGGGCTATGCGGCCCAATGGCCAATTGAAAAAAGGCAAGACTCCTGAAATTACCTCCGTCTCGCATCTCTTGAGCGCTTTCGATGCCGCCGCTCGGTCACAATGCGACGGCATTGCTCCCTCCCGCCGCCTCCAAAATCACTCCAACATATGTGACCTCAGCCTTAACATTTTTTATGGGACAGGCTCTTAAAGAATCTTGCCTTTATCGGTATGTAAACGCGCTGATCGCGTCAATACTAAGCTACTCACTCATTGAGGGTCCGCGCCTTTTCGACTAATCGTATTCCCATCTCGAAGCAATTTTGCTCATCAATGGGAAATTGCGTCGCATGCCGATTGATTCGCTCCTCTTCGCTAAAATAATTCGCGTTCATCTTAGAATAATCCTTGAATTGAAGAGTAGCATATGAATTGTATTGCTCGGCATAGCCAAGAATGTTTTCAAGATTGCTTTTGGTCATTCCAAGCGAAACTTCATAACCTCCGGTTTTATAGAAATCTTCATCAGAATTCATCGTGAATATAACTCCCGCGGGAATAATACGCTTACCCAACACCCTTTTGAATTGACCGTTTTCAATCTGATATGATGACAATGGATATAGGAATCGCTCTATAAAAGAACGGACCATTCCCGTCGGGTAACCGAAGAAATTAGGCGAGCCTATTATAATAGCATCTGCGGCATGTGCCTTCTCCAGCAAGGGGCGAAGATTATCGCGGATTGCGCATAAACCGCCGGTATCTATTCCTTTACGCTTACAAGCGAAACATTCAAGACAACCCTTGACAGGTTCGGCATATAGTTCAACAAGCTCAGTTTCAGCTCCTGCCGAAGCTGCTCCCTCAAGAGCTTTCTTTACGAGAGTGTCGGTGTTCCAGTTTTTTCTGGCACCACCGTTTATTCCTATAACTTTCATAATCGATTGTATATTGATTTTACATCCATGCGGTGCATCTATTTACAAAAATTAAACATTATTTATAGCATTTTGTTCGTCGAAAAAACTTATCGGAGCGCAAAACAATTGTCGCGAGAGCTATGTTTATCTTTAAGGTAATTTACGATACTTACTCATACATTATCAAACCGACATGGCACAACACAAAAAAATTATTGACGGGGCCGCCGCCGCGACCTATATAGCATACGCGATGAGCGAAGTCGCTTCGATCTATCCTATATCTCCTATTGCCGAGATGGGCGAACTGGCCGATAAATGGGCCGCTAACGGAGTGAAAAATCTGTTTGGGCAACCGATGGTAGTACGTGAACTGGAGTCGGAACTCGGAGCCGCCGGAGCCATTCATGGAGCCGCGGCCGGAGGCGCCTATCCCACAACCTTCACCTGCTCGCAAGGCCTGCTGCTGATGATACCGAATATGTATAAAATGGCCGGAGGGCTTTTGCCAGCGGTATTCCATGTTGGCGCGCGAACCGTGGCGACTCATGCCCTGTCGATATATGGCGATCACAGCGACGTGATGGCTTGCCGCGCCACTGGCTTCGCGATGATGGCCTCGTCGTCTGTTCAGGAGAATCACGACCTCGCTATCGTGGCCCATCTGGCCGCAATGGAATCCTCGCTGCCGATGCTACATTTTTTCGATGCGTATCGTACAGCCAACGAGATCCAGACAGTAGACGTGGTCGACTACGAAGATCTACGCCCCTTGATGCCATGGGATAAAATCGCGGCGTTCAGAAAGCGAGCCATGAATCCCGAGCACAGCGACTTGAGAGGCTCAGCGCAAAATCCCGACATTTATTTCCAGAACCGCGAGGCCTGCAATAAATATTACGACGCTCTTCCGGCAATCGTGCAGGCTCAAATGGACAAAGTCGCCAATATCACAGGTCGGCAATATCATCTCTTTGATTACGTCGGTCATCCTGAGGCTGAATACGTGACTGTATCGATGGGATCGAGTTGCGACGTTATGGACGAGACAGTGCGCTACCTCAACTCCGTTGGCTACAAAGTAGGGCATATAAAGGTAAGACTTTACCGCCCCTTCGCTGCGGAAGCTTTCATTGCCGCGCTTCCGTCGACAGTTAAAGCCATTGCCGCGCTCGACCGCGACAAAGAGCCGGGCGCTGTCGGCGAGCCACTATTTACCGACGTCTGCACCGCGCTTTTTGAAGCCGGGAAGTCAATTAAAGTAATTGGAGGGCGTTATGGCCTGTCGAGCAAAGATTTCAATGCAGGTATGGGCAAAGCCATTTTCGACGAACTCGCCAAACCCAATCCCAAGAATAGATTTACCATAGGCATAATTGACGACGTGACCAACCTGTCGCTCGATTATGACCACACGCTTGACCCGATAGTCACCGACACCAAGCAAGTGACCTTCTACGGCATTGGAAACGACGGAACAGTAGGCGCCACTAAACAAGCCGCTCGCATCATTGGATCTGACACCGACTATCACGTTCAAGCTCATTTTGAATATTCAGCGAAAAAATCGGGCGGCTATACTATCTCGCAACTGCGCTTCGCGATGCACCCGATAAAAGCGGCATACGACATAGTCGAGGCCGACTACGTCGGTTGCAACAAAGCTACCTACGTGGGCCGATTCCCTATGCTCGACAATATCAGGGAAGGTGGTATTTTCGTGCTCAACTCCCTCTGGACCCAGGAGCAGATGGATACGACAATCCCTCCTACGGTGAAGCGACAANTCGCNTCAAAGAAANTGCGGNTTTACANTGTCAATGCTATANCANNCGCGCATAAGCATNGTCNCGGGGANCATATCNATGTAGTAATGGAGGCGGCTTTCTTTAAACTGATGTGCGGCTCGCAACTCAACCTCGACCTTGATGCCGCGATCGCGTCGTTGAAACAACAGGTAGCGGAGATGTATGGACATGAAGGGCAGAATGTGATTGAGGCCAACAATGCGGCAATCGACGATGCCCTTAACGCGATAACCGAAATCAACTATCCGGCAAGCTGGGCCGACATCCCCGTCTCAGACGAACTTGCAGCCCGCGAGGCATACCTCTCGACGATGCCCAAATGGGTGCGCGAGGTTGCCATTCCAATGCTTGAGATGAAGGGTGGGAAACTTCCTGTGTCGAAAATGACTGCCGACGGAGTTTTTCCCGCCGGGGAATCGGCTTACGAAAAGCGTCGCATCGCCGAGTTTGTGCCCGAGTGGGACCCGCAGAAATGCATCGAATGTACGGAATGTTCATTCGTATGCTCTCATGCTGCTATCCGCCCGTTCGTCGCCACAGCCGACGAGATGAAGACGGCTCCCGCATCATATATCACCAAGGACGCTTGGGCAAAGCCACTCGCAGGAATGAAGTGGCGTATTCAGATATATCCCGACGACTGCACGGGGTGCGCCTCTTGCTCGACGGTATGCCCTGCGGGCGCCCTCCCGATGGTGGCAGTCGGAAAAGTTCGCGAAACCGAGCTCGCTAACCTTGACTTCGCCCGCAATCACGTCACCTCCAAGTCGGGGCTACTCCCCCGCTTCTCCATCCCAGGCTCTCAGCTATATACCCCGCTGCTTGAGTTTTCGGGAGCGTGCGGCGGTTGCGGCGAGACACCCTACGTGAAACTCCTCACGCAACTTTTCGGCGAGCATATCGTAATAGCTAATGCTACGGGATGTAGCTCGGTATGGGGCGCCGACGCTCCCTCAATGGTTTATTGCCGAAACGAGCATGGTCTCGGTCCGGCTTGGGGCAATTCGCTCTTTGAAGATAACGCTGAATACGGCTACGGTATCGCCCTTGCTATTACCCAACGCCGAAATAGGCTCATCGACCTTGCCCAACAGGCGGTCGCCGATAGCGCTACCGACCCGACATTGAAATCTGCATTGCAGAGTTGGCTCGAAGTGAAAGATGATTACGAGAAATCATATAACGCGGGCCTTGACGTCAAGCAATTCATCGCCCGGAATCCCTCGGCAAAATATGCCGACGAAATAGGAGCTATGACCGACTTGCTCGGGCGTAAATCAGTATGGGCCGTAGGCGGCGACGGTTGGGCCTACGATATAGGTTTTGCGGGCGTTGACCACGTGCTTGCCTCGGGAACCGACATTAATATGCTTGTGCTCGACACGCAATGCTACTCCAACACCGGAGGCCAAACCTCCAAAGCCACCCCCTACGGAGCCTGCACGAAATATAACTACGACGGAAAGCGCCAATTCAGTAAAAATCTCGGCCAGATGATGATGACCTACCGCAACGTCTACGTCGCTTCGGTAGCCATAGGCGGCAACATGAATCAGGTGGTCGAAGCCCTTAAAGAAGCTGAAGCCTACCCCGGCCCCTCTATCGTCATAGCATATTGTCCTTGTCTTATGCACGGCATCAAGGAGTCGATGAGCCACTCGGTAATACAACAGCGTAAGGCCGTTGAAAACAATATGTGGCCTATCTACCGTTTCAATCCCGCCAAAGGGGAGAACGCGCTGCAATTTGACCAACCGTGGGATTACCCCTTGTCTCCGGCCATGCCCGCGCCTCCTAAGTGGTCACCCAAGCCGTGGGTTAAGGAAAACATCATCGCCTTCGGCGCATCGGCGCCACGCAACGGCGCTGATAATCCGCTGATCGTCGACTCCGATATAGAGCCGCCCCAGTCGGTCGACACAATAGTTACCGATGAGACCCGATTCACGGAGTTGCCGACGCGAACTTCGGCCGCAGAAGCTCAGGAGATATTTCAGCGACTTCAGGACGCGTCGCAAGAAAACGTTAACCGGCTTAAACAACAACCCTCTTAAGAGTCAGTCAGACTATTAATTAACAGATAGCACGAGGCCCGGAGATTATGCATTCCGGGCCTCTAATTATGTTTTTGTTACTTAATATGAAGTTATTTCACTGCGATAACCTCGATTTCAACAAGCACCTGCTTGGGAAGTTCGCGCACAGCGACAGCCGAGCGGGCGGGGAAGGGAGAAGTGAAGTTCTCGGCATATACAGCGTTCATCGCTGCGAAATCGTTCATGTCGGCCAGGAAAACGGTAGTTTTAACTACATTGTCGATAGTCAGGCCAGCCTCGGCGAGAATAGCCTTGATATTGGCGATAGATTGTGCGGTCTGAGCGGTGATGCCTTCAGCCACAGCGCCCGTCTCGGGGTTTACGGGAATCTGACCTGATATGAATAATAACGAACCTGCGTCGATTGCCTGGCTGTAGGGACCGATTGCTCCGGGAGCTTTTGTAGTTGCGATTGCTTTTTTCATGTTTAAAAAATGTAATAGGGTTATTATTTTGATTTAGTCGCTTCTTTATTTTTCTGTTTTTTCTCGTTCTGCAAGCGCATAATGCGCTCTGAAAGCGTTTCTTTCACTTCTGAAATAGACATATCCTTGACGAGGGTCTTATCCTCCTCTTCGAGCATGAGGGCTTGCGCGCTGTCGACTACCCCGATCATCGACCTGAACCTCAAATCGAAATCGGGGATGAAACCTTCGGCTCCATATTTTCTGATGCGGCGCACTGCCTGCCCCACTGTCAACGTCGAAGGATCCACGCCAGGGGCGAAACCAAAAATCTCCTTCTTAGGGTCTTTGACAACCTTCATCAGCAGGCCCACCTCCATCAATTTGTTTATCCCTATCGACACAAGGCGGCTCGGAAGCTCATATTTGACAGCAAACTCCTCTTCATCAGGCACACGACTGTTTTCAACATATTCTATGACCGATACCGACAGAAGAGCGAGATTGAATTTCAAATCGTAGTCGGTCGATATGTCGGTGATTTCCTGATTGAAGTTATAGCGTATTATGTTTTGCGAAGCATAGCACACCACAGCGCCGGCGAGCGTCACAACCCAGACGAGCTGGAACCAAATCAGGAACAAAGGCAGGAAGGAGAAACTACCGTATATAGCGTTGTACTTCGACACATAGACCTGGCCCGTGACGAAAAGCCACTGAAGCACTATAAAAGCCGTCCCGGCAAAGACTCCGGCCGCAAAGGCATTCTTAAACTTCACTTTTGTGTTCGGCACCATTATATACACGGCGGTAAAAAACAGCCATATCGCCACGAATGAAGCCACATCCATCACCGTGTTGACCACCGGGGTCGAGAACGACGCGGGGAGCAACGTCACCATTGAGGTGGTGAAAAGAGCCGATAAACCTCCGGCGCAAATCATAAGCACCGGCAATACCAGAAACATGGCGAGATAGTCGGTAGATTTACGCCAAAGCGACCTACCCTCTTTCACGCCCCAAATACCATTGAAGGCATCCTCAACCGAGCCCAACAGCGAAATCAAAGTCCATAACAACAGCGCTATGCCGACACCCACAAACAACCCCTCGGAGGACTGGTTCAGGTAAGAGTCGACAAAGACAAAAGCGTTCTCGAGAAGCTGACGCTGCGAAGGGATACTTTTGATAAGCTCATCCTCTATCACGCCCTGCAAACCAAAGCCCTTACCGATAGCAAACACCAGCGCCAAAGCGGGCACGATGGCAAGCACCGAGCGGTAAGTCATAGCGCAGGCCTTAGTCTGAATATCGCCGTTGAAAAACGCTCGCACCGAGAGGTTGGCGGTTTTCATGACTTTAACCCAAAAGAGCGGTCGCACATCGCTCCACACTCCCTCGGTGCTGTACTTGTACAGCCTCACCACCTTACGCTTAATAAGCACGAATTTATTGATTATCTTGTCAAACATATTAGTATAACCTTTGGAAGCGCTAAACGGTTTAGGCAACAAAATTACGTTTTTTTCCTTAAAAATGAAATTTTTTCGTACCTTTGCGCTTAGGTAAAAAAGAATATCAGGGACCGAGACGGATCCCCCTTATTAAACCAATCGCTATGAATCAAAAGAAACATCTCGATAAAGTTGAGTCGCTCGGAGCCTATATGCGCTCCAATCAGCTTTACGAAGCTCTATCTAACCCTTCGGAAGAATCAGAAAAATTCATTGACCAGCAGGTGCTTGACATCATTGACAAGCAGCAAGCTTGCGGCCTCAAGGCAATCACCGACGGCGAATTCCGCTTCAAGTCATGGGACTACGGCTTCTTCTTCGGATTTAACGGCGTAGAGAAAGTGCGCATTGATTACGGATACGTGCATCAAGAGAGCGAAGCCCTGACCGATGTGCTAAAACTCAACGGCCGCATCGAGTTCAACCCCGAGCATCCCGTATTGAGCAACTTCCAGTTTCTGCGCGACAACCTCCCCACGGTCTCTGATGCTGCTCCCGACGAGGATCTCGACAACGACGAGAACTTCGGCAACGGCCTCTACGCCCGCGTATCCATGCCGTCGCCCGCGCTCTTCTTTTTCCTCCTCCTTCGACAGCCCGAATCTTACTCAGCCATATATCAGGATGTCGATATACTCGCCGACGACATTATCCTCGCTTACCGTAAGACAATAAAGGCTCTTCATGCCGCAGGATGCGTTTCGGTGAAATTCGACGACCCGGTATGGGGCTTCATCTACGACCAATACTATCTGAAGCGAATATTATACGCCGGACTCGACCTACGCGACGTTTTAGACAAGCTCGTCAGAATCAACACAGAGACTCTCAGTAATATGCCTGCCGACTTGCAGAGAATCATGTTTGTATGTCGTCACTCTCACAGCCATATCTGGACCGCCGAGCCCAACTATAGCGAATTCGCGAAGTTTGCCTTCGCCAATCCCAACGCCGACGCTTTCATCGTTGACTGCGGTCTTGACAGCGATTTCGCGTTCCTCGATGAGATCGACAAGTCGGCCGACGTGTGCCTCGGTCTCAGCGACCCCTGGAGCCCGGCACTGGTTGAAGTAGACGCTATCAAGGACTGCGTCGCCCGCGCGTCGCTTAAATTCCCGTTTGAGCGGCTTTCAATCAGCCCTCGCTCAGGATTTCTCTCCCTTCCCGACAACACCAACGCCTTTGAGCCGAGCGACCAATGGCGTAAAATAGAGCATCTGCAGGACGTGGCCAAGCAAATCTGGAAATAACGTTTGCATTTCGATCACGACCTACATATATAAATAGAATATACACCGGGCATCTCCAGCCCGGTGTTAGTTTTATTTGTAAAACAGGGTTATATTTGCTAATTTTGCGCTGTAGTAACTAAATATCGCATCGTAATGAATAAAATATATGCCGTAGCCTTAGCTCTCACTTTGGCTATACCCTCTTTTCAGCTCCAAGCGGCCACTCCTATTAAGCGCGCGAAGAAACCAAAGGTTGAAAGTGTGCCTATATCCGAAACCCGCGTGCCGTTTGGCCAGGAAGCGACCCACGCCGCTGTCGGCACCTCGGCCGAAGCCGACGCGCTGAAATCAGAGCCTCTGCGCATCGACATAACCGCAGCCGATGCCCTCCAGGGCGAATGGACTATCACCAAAGTAAATAAGGATGTGATCGACGGCGAAGAGCGCCCATATATTCATTTCGACCTCAAAGCGAAGCGTTACTACGGTAACAACGGCTGCAACCTGATGAACGGCAACATAGTGCTCGGCCGGAATAATTCGCTCAAATTCACCAAAAACATCACGACCCAGCAACTTTGTCCCGACGCTAAATTCGAGACCCTGATACGCGCGGCCATGACCACGGTAAGATCATATCGCGTGTACTCGATCGGCCATGAGATTTACGCCGACCTCTATGCCTCTACAAAAATTCCGGTTATGGTGCTCCGTCGCCACAACATGGATTTCCTCACCGGTATATGGAAAGTCGAAACCATCAACGACACAGTCAACACTAATGAGACCGTTGAGCTTGCCATAGATATTGACGCTAACCGTATTCATGGCAACACGGGATGCAACGTTGTCAACGGCAGCATATTCATCGACCCAGACAAGACCAACTCACTCCAATTCATAGGCATGGCCGCGACTTCGCGTTATTGCCCCGACGCTGAAATCGAGAGCGCGCTCCTCGTTGCACTCGAACAGGTGGAGTCGGCTATCGCCAAAGGCAACGATAAGGTGCTTCTTCTCGACGCCGACGGCAAGGAGATTATCACATTAAAGAAAGTCAACAGCTAAGCGCACGCAGTAATGATAGAATTCATCAAAGGCAAGATTACCGAATTGACTCCGGCCTACGCGGTCATTGAGACCGCGGGAGGCGTAGGCTATCTCATCAACATATCGCTCCCCTGCTTCAACTCGCTCGAAAACGCTTCATCGGCTACGCTTCGTGTTCATGAGGTGATAAGAGAGGACGCATGGACACTCTACGGATTTCTCGACGAGCCCGAGCGCGCGATGTTTCGGCTGCTTATAGGGGTGTCGGGAGTAGGGGCCAACACCGCCCGCATGATTTTATCGGCTATCCCTGTGGCCGAACTTGAGCAGGTGATACTCGCCGGGGAAGTGCGTATTCTCAAAAATGTGAAGGGAATAGGGGCGAAAACAGCCGAAAGAATAATTGTTGACCTCAAGGATAAAATAAAACCGACTGATTCTACGTTATTAAATCAGCCTTCATTCTCATCCGACGTGTTCGACGAAGCGCTGTCGGCTCTCGTCGTGCTCGGATTCCAAAAAGCGGCTTCGGTCAAAGCCCTGAAAAAGCTTTTCGAGGCCGACCCATCCATCAAGGTCGACACTGCCATAAAGAAGGCCATGGCAATGCTCCATTAATCACGTAGCAAGGTATGCACCGAGCATACGCCCCGCGTAGAGCCACCAAATGAGCAAACCACTTAAACGATATTCACGACGCATATATTCAATCGCCGCAGCGGTTGCGATTATCATTACGGTTTTCGCTACAGGCATGGCCCAGCTGATCAAGCCTGCGGGAGTGACGCCACCGCCGCTCCCCGTGCCTTCTTCGCCTCAAAATCTTCTTCCGGGCCCTGCTAACACCAACGATTCGATAATGATGCCGTTTCCGGTGCAGCAGACCGTGCCCGTGTCCTACGAACAGCTGATGGAGGATGAACTGGCCGCTGACCTCGCCACTCCATCCAACGTACAGATAGTCGCTGAATACGACCCATCTACGCATACCTACATCATACGCACAAAGGTTGGCGACCACGAGATCGCCACGCCCTTCATTCTGACCGAGCAGCAGTACAATAACTGGCAGATCCGCCGCTCGATGTCAAATTATTTCCAGGAACGCAACCGCGAAACCTTTGAGCAGAAGGAGAAAGAGCCGTTTAATATCCTTGACATGAACTTCGCTCTCGGTCCGTTGGAAAAAATCTTCGGCCCCGGCGGCGTCAAGCTCCAGACCACCGGCTCCATTCAGCTCAAAATGGGCATCAACTCCAATAAGACCGACAACCCTTCGCTCTCGCTTAGCGCTCGCCGAAAAACATATTTCGACTTCGACCAGAAAATTCAGGCCAATATCAACGCTTCGGTTGGTAATCGCCTGAAATTCAACATGACATATAACACCGACGCGACCTTCGACTTCGACTCTAAAAATCTCAAGCTCGCCTACGAAGGCGAAGAGGACGATATAGTCAAGTCAATCGAAGCCGGTAATGTGTCAATGACCACAGGCTCATCGCTCATTCGCGGAGGTACGGCCCTCTTCGGTATGAAGTCGCAACTCCAATTCGGCAAACTTACCGCTACCCTATTGGTATCGCAGCAAAACTCAGAGTCTAAAACAGTAAACACCAAGGGCGGCGTGCAGACGACAGAATTCTCGGTCAATGCCGACCAATACGACCAAAACCGCCACTTCTTCCTATCTCAATATTTCTATGACAACTACGACTACTTCGCCTCGAAGTTGCCGTTTGTGCTTTCAGGCATAAAAATCACCCGACTTGAGGTGTGGATTACCAACAAAAGCAACAATTACAACCAGAGCCGTAACATCGTGGCCTTCGCCGACCTCGGCGAAGCCAGTAATCTGACTAACAATCACTGGATTCCAAACACCGCTTACATCAATCCCTCAAACCACTCCAATAACCTCTTGTCGACAATAAAGAACGACTATCCCGAGGCGCGAAACATCAACACCGTGACCCAGGCCCTTGAGCCTCTCCGCGCCTACGGTATAGAAGGGGGTAAAGACTATGAGAAAGTTGAGAGCGCGCGATTGCTGACATCGTCGGAATATACCTTCAACTCCACCTTAGGCTACATATCGATCAAGTCGGCGCTCAACTCCGACGAGGTGCTTGGCGTCGCATTCGAATACACGCTCAACGGCCAGGTATATCAGGTAGGTGAATTCTCATCCGACATCACTTCCACCGACCAGTCGCTCTACGTGAAGATGATAAAGTCTACAACCATCGACCCGCATCTTCCCGCATGGAAGCTGATGATGAGAAACGTTTACTCGCTCGGGGCTTACCAGGTGCAGAAACAGAATTTTCGCCTCAATATCAAATATCTGAGCGACACCACAGGCACCCAAATCAACTATCTCCCCATAGCAGGGCTCAATAACAAGCCTATACTGCAGTTGATGAACCTCGACCGACTCGACACCAACGAGGAGTCAAATCCCGATGGCTTCTTCGATTTCCTCGAAGGGTATACAGTGCAAGCGGCTCAAGGCAAAATCATATTCCCGGTTGCGGAGCCTTTCGGCACTCATCTCGAAAGCGTCATCGGCGACCCCACTATCGCGCGCAACTACGTCTACAAAGAGCTTTATGACTCTACCCTCGTAGTGGCTCAACAGTTTGCCGACAAGAATAAGTTCATCCTCTCAGGCCAGTATCAGGCGTCGTCGGGCTCGCAGATTCGCTTGAACGCCATGAACGTGCCCCGCGGCTCGGTTATCGTCATGGCCGGAGGTCAACGCCTGATCGAGAATAGCGACTATACGGTCGACTATTCGATGGGTATTGTCACTATCACTAACCAAAGCATCATCGACTCAGGGCAGAGCGTTTCGGTGACCATGGAGAATCAATCGCTGTTCTCGATGCAACGTAAAACGCTCCTCGGCCTCGATCTGCAATATAAGATCAATAAGAATTTCAATGTGGGCGCCACGCTGCTCCACTTCTCTGAGCGCGCTCTTACTGAAAAAGTGAATATTGGCGACGAGCTGATCAACAACTCGATGTTCGGCTTTAATCTCGCCTATCAATCGGAATTCATGTGGCTTACAAACCTGCTCAACAAGATTCCGACCGTCAATGCCACCGCGCCATCAAAACTCAGCGTCACGGCCGAGTACGCCAAGCTTGTTCCCCATGCTCAAAAGAGCGGGTCGAACAAGGGTAGCTCATATCTCGACGACTTCGAGAACGCTCAGATGGGTATTGACCTGAGATCGCCTTATTCATGGTTCCTCGCCTCAACTCCCTACGACCCTACCCCTGGCGCGCTCTTCCCCGAAGCCGCCCTGTCCAACAATGTCGACTACGGCAAAAACCGCGCCCTGCTCAACTGGTACACAATCGACCGAATGTTTACCGACCGCAACTCGTCGCTCTGCCCCGGTTACATCCGAGCCGACCTAAAGCAACTCTCCAATCCTTACGTGCGCGAGGTGAAATCGACCGAGGTTTGGCCCGGACGCGAACTGAGCTATGGAGAGTCTAATCTCGTGCAGACATTCAACCTCTCTTTCTACCCGACCGAGCGCGGCCCCTACAACCTTGATGCCCACAACCTTAACTCCGACGGCACCTTCACTAATCCCGAACGCCGTTGGGGCGGTATCATGCGCAAAATGGAGAATACCAACTTCGAGCAGTCGAATATCGAATATATCGAGTTCTGGATGCTTAATCCTTTCCTCGACCCTGATAACCCCAACTATTCGGGTGGCGACCTCTATTTCAACTTCGGCGAGATTTCAGAGGATATTCTTAAGGACGGATTGAAGTCATACGAGAACGGCATCCCCTACGACGGCAACGATGAGTTCCTCAAACAAACCGTTTGGGGCAACGTGTCGTCGCAAAATTCGCTCACTTACTCCTTCGACAACAATACCGGTAGCCGCAACGCTCAGGACGTCGGTCTCGACGGTCTGCGCAACGACGCGGAGTTCTCGTTCCCCTCTTATCAAACCTACCTTGAGCAGCTGCGCCAGACACTTTCGCCAGAAACCGTGGCCGCGATGAGCGCCGACCAGTTCTCGCCATTCAATGACCCGGCAGGCGATAATTATCACTTCTTCCGCGGCTACGACTACGACGAGCAGCGTCTTTCGGTGCTTGAACGATACAAAAGATACAACGGCGTCGAGGGCAACTCGCTTAACCCCGACGATGCGCCTGAACCACTTTACCAGTCGGCTCGTTCAGTGCCCGACGTCGAGGACATCAACCAGGACAACACCCTCAATGAATACGAGCGTTACTTCCAATATCGCGTTTCGATCCGCCCCGAGGACCTGGTCGTGGGTAAAAACTACATCACCGACAAGCGCACCGCTATCGTTCCGACCCGCGACGGCAACAACCAGGAAGTTGAATGGTATCAGTTTAAGATTCCATTGGCCGAGTATGAGAAAGTGGTCGGCTCTATCAAGGATTTCTCCTCGATACGCTTCGCCCGCATATTCATGACCGGATTTAAGGAGGTGACCCACCTTCGATTCGCCACCCTTGAGCTTATCAGAGGCGAATGGCGCCCCTACAAGTTTAACCTGAACACCCGCGGCGACACTCCGGCCGAGGGCAATCTCGACGTGTCGGTAGTTAATATCGAGGAGAACGCTTCGCGCGAGCCTGTCAACTACGTGCTCCCTCCCGGCGTGACACGCGCCACCGACCCTGGCCAGTCGCAAATCACGCAGCTCAACGAGCAGTCACTTTCGCTTAAAGTCACAAATCTCGATGCCGGCGACGCGCGCGCCATTTACCTTAACACGCAGCGCGACCTGCGTAACTACAAACGTATGCAGATGTGGGTTCACGCCGAGAGCCTGATCGATGATGTCACCAACCTGCGCGACGGAGAGTTGTCTCTCGTTGTCCGCCTCGGCACCGACGTTAAGAGCAACTTCTACGAGTATGAGATGCCTCTTACGCTCACTCCCCACGGAAAATACAACAACGACCTCGTATCAGACCGTTACATCGTATGGCCCCGCGAGAACTTCCTCGACTTCGCCTTCCAAAGCCTTGTCGACCTCAAGAATGAGCGCAACCGGGCCAAAAACGAGGAAGGGAGCGGAGTTGGCTACGCCACGCTGTTCACCGGCCGCGACCCCGACAACGAGCGCAACTCGATTGCCGTGATGGGTAATCCGTCGCTCAGCGACGTGCGCGTGATGCTTGTCGGCGTGCGCAACAAGTCGTCGGTACGCAAAGACGGCACCGTGTGGGTCAATGAGCTTAAGGTCACTGACTTCAACGAAGATGGCGGCTGGGCGGCCAAAGCAAATGTCAACCTGGGCCTCTCCGACATCGCGACGCTTAATTTCGGGGCACATGTAGAGACCGCCGGCTTCGGCAGCGTTGACCAGAGTCTCAACGAGCGCCGCATGGACGATTACGAACAGTACAATTTCGCTGTGCAAGCCGATATGGGCCGCTTCCTCCCAGAGAAAGTCGCCCTCAAAGCCCCGGTCTACTATTCTGTTTCTAAAGAGAAAACCACTCCTAAATACAATCCCCTCGACCAAGACGTGCTTCTGAAAGATGCGCTCGACGCCGAGCCTACAAAGCACGGCAAGGACTCGATTAACGCTTTCGCGGTAGAGCGCACCACTATCCAGAGCTTCTCTTNGTCGGGCATGAAANTTGACGTGAAGGNCNAAAAGCCTATGCCTNNGGACCCTGCCAACTTCACGTTTAATTTCTCATTCAACAAGCGGTCGAAAATCGACCCCACCACCGAGTATGAGAACACCAACGACTACCGAGGCTCTTTCTCTTACCAATACTCTCCCTACAACGCCAATGTGAAGCCTTTCAGCTTCATTAAGAGCAAAAACAAGAATCTGAAATTTATCAAAGACTGGGAACTCACCTATCTTCCCAACTCCATCTCGTTCCTTACCACAATGTCGCGTTATTACTACGAGCTGCAGACGCGCTCGGAGCGCGACGTAATGTTCCAGCTCCCGGTTTCGGTAAGCAAAAACTTCTTATGGGATCGCCAGTTTAACATCACTTGGAACCTAACCAAGTCGCTTAATCTCTCGTTCTCATCAAATACATCAGCCAGAATCGAGGAGACGATCGGAGCTGTCAACAAAAAACTGTTCCCAGACCAATACAAAGCTTGGAAAGACACCGTATGGTCGTCAATCCTCTCGATGGGTACACCCTGGAGCTACAACCAGACTTTCACCGCGTCATATAAGGCGCCGTTCAGCCGTATCCCCGTACTCGATTTCCTTACCGCCAACGTCACCTATAACTCCACTTATAGGTGGGATAGAGGCGCGTCGTACGAAGGAATCAGCATTGGCAACACGGTTGCTAACCAGTCGACATGGAATGCCGACGGACGATTCAACTTCGAGTCTCTCTACAAGAAGATACCATTTGTAAAGGATGTCGATAAGCGATTCGCCGCGCAGCGCAACAATCAGCCGCAACGCAAGCGACAGCCCAAGCATTTCGAGCGCACTTTTGAGCTCAAATCCGACACGACACTGACGATTAAGCACAATCTGCGCACCAATAAACTTAAGATTACCGCCACCACTACCGATGGCGCAAAATTCCCCATAAAGCATAAAATCATCGACGCCAACAATGTTGAGATTCTGACAAAAGCCGACACTACGCTCAACTTCGTGATCGACGAGTTGCTGAAAGACCAGAAGAGCCCATGGCGCGAAGTGGCCGAATACACTACCCGTCTCATCATGAGCCCGCGCAACGTGTCGGTGCGCTGGAAAAAAGGCAACACTATGACTTTGCCTCTCTATGCGCCCGAAATCGGCAATATCTTCGGCCAGTCACTCTCTTACGGGCCAATGGCTCCAGGCCTTGATTTCGCCTTTGGTTTTGCCGGCGAAGGATATATGCAGAAGGCTCTTGAACGCGGATGGCTCATCACCGACAACGGTCAGACCTCCCCCGCTCTCTGGAGCAACTCCAACGAGCTTAACATCGAGGCTACTCTCGAACCGATCAAAGGCTTGAAAATCCAACTCACATTCAACCGCACGGCCTCGCAGACCAAGCAGACCCAATTCATGTATGCCGATATGCCGACGTCGCTCGCCGGATCGTTCACCATGACCCACTGGGCACTCGCTTCGGCGCTCAAAGGCTCTTCGGCCAAAGACGGCTATAACTCGGAGTCGTTCAATAAGTTCCTCGAATATATCCCTATAGTTCGCGACCGCATTAACCAAAGCTACGAGGGCACAACCTATCCGACAACAGGATTCATGCAAAACAGTCCGGTCGCCGGAGCGCCTTACAATCCCGAAGTCGGCACCGTAAGCACAACATCATCAGATGTGCTCATTCCCGCATTCGTGGCAGCATATTCAGGCAAAGATCCCAAGACGGTCTGGACTAATCCTTTCCCCGATTTCGGAGCCGTGTTACCCAACTGGCGTATCACCTACGACGGATTAATCAACTACTTCGGGCTTCGCGACCACCTGAAGTCGTTTACCCTCTCTCATGCCTATCAGTGCACATATTCGGTAGGCAACTACGGGTCGTTCCTCAACTGGGTAGGCATAGGCGACGGCCGCGGGTTTGTCTACGATGATATTTCGGGGCAACCTCTCCCCTCCTCGCCCTACAATATTTCGTCGGTGGCGATAACAGAGCGATTCGCCCCGCTTATCGGAGCGGCTGTTACTCTCAAGAATGGCCTTAACATCAACGCTGAGTACCGCGACCAGCGTACGCTGACGCTTAATACCTCGGCCGGACAGGTCGTGGAGGCCACTACCAAAGGTCTTACCTTCGGCGCAGGATATACAATCGTGGGCTTCAACACTATCCTTAAAATGAAAGGGTCGCAACAAGGCGTAAGCAATGACTTGACCCTCAAAGCCGATTTTTCTCTGCAAAACACCCAAGCGCTCATTCGCCGCATTGAGAGCAACTACACTCAACCCACATCGGGCACTCGCACCCTCTCGATTAACTTCACGGCAAACTATGTAATGAGCCGCAAACTCACTCTCGGCGCATTCNTTGACCATCAAGTCAATNCCCCGATCGTCACCACATCCTCCTACCCGACCTCCAACNCATCCTACGGCCTCTCCCTCAACTNCANCCTTGCCCGCTAAGAGACTCTTTGGGGGTTAGTTAATACTTTTGCCGTCTGCATTGAGCGTGAGACATAAAAATCATTGAGAGCGAAAACCAAGTCTACACTATTCATTCAGTTAGTTCGGATAAAAGGAGCCGTTGAACCACGATTGCGTTGTTGTGCACCGTATCGCGCGACGAATAAAGCAGTGTCACTTTAGGCTTATCATCGACAAGTTTTTTGAGCGCAATATATGCTGGATTGCTATGAAGCTCGTTTTCATAGCGCGTCTCAAATTCTGACCATTCCGATTCGGGGTTTTCATGGAACCATTGGCGCAACTCGGTTGAGGGTGCCACTTCCTTATCCCAGAGGTCGTAGTGAAAGGTTTCATGAGATAAACCCCTCGGCCAAAGCCGATCGACATAAATTCTAAAACCGTCGCAGGGCGATGCCGCTTCATAAGCTCGTTTGGTAAGTATTGTCGTTTTCATTTATGAAAATTTTTGTTGACAATGTAAATGTATATGTCGCGTTTTCGCGAATTATCAACTAATGAACAATCAAGCCTCAAAAGATGTTTCAGAAGATGAAGAGCTATCCATTGCACTTCCCTGAAACTTTAACCCTTTATCCCCCACTTAACGATTATGGACAAATACATTTGCGACGTATGTGAATGGGTCTATGACCCCGAAATTGGAGATCCTGATAACGGCATCGCTCCCGGCACAAAATTTGAAGACCTTCCCGACGACTACGTATGCCCGATATGCGGAGTCGGCAAAGACCAGTTCTCAAAGGTAGAATAAACATCTTGGGAGAAATAGACCTGTTCTGATCTATTTCTCCCGCTTTTATTTCTGAATTTGTCAAGAAACGTACTATCGCCGTCTCCCCGAAAGACAAAAATTGGCATGACTAATTTAAAATTATTGAAATAACTATGGCTGAAATAGACCTTAACTCCGTTGCTGTGTCTCCTGAAATTCCGGAAAACAACCAACTCTTTTATATCGACGGATCTCAAGGCAAGTTAGCTGCCCGGATTTCGTTGCCGTCTATGCAAAGCGGCGAGAAGTGCCCGATAGTGATTTTTTCGCACGGCTTCGGTGGAGACATGACTTTCCACCTTTTTGAGCCTCTTGTGAAAAATTTGAATCAGTATGGTATAGGTGTCCTCAGGTTTGACTTTAACGGATGCGGTCAAAGCGACGGCAAATTTGAGGATATGACTGTCACGAATGAAATTGACGACCTAATCAACGTCATCGCATATGTCCGCCAATTATCCGTCACTAGAAACATATCGCTGTTAGGCCACTCTCAGGGAGGGGTCGTCACGTCAATGGCAAGCGGACAATGCGGCTATCCGCAAATCGAATGTGAGGTTTTGCTTTCAGCTGCAGCCGTGCTACGCGACGATGCCCTGCGCGGGATGACTCATGGCGGTCATTTTGACCCCTGGCATTTGTCCGACGAAACTTATCCAGTTGGAGGCGGTCGTTCCGTCGGTCGTCCGTACATTNANTCTGCCATGNATTTACCTATATANGAGACATCCGCCGGATATACCGGTCGCGCGCTTGTCATCAACGGCATGGCCGACATTGTTGTTCCCTACACTTACGCGGAGCGATATCACAAAGCACTTGTCAACAGTACCCTTCATATTATTCCGGGAGAAAATCATACTTACAATTATTCTCCCGAATACGTGATAGGTATAGTCACCGAATGGCTGAAACAGCAATTGCTGAAATAAAAAAGAAAGATGATGTGGCAAAATCAAGCTACATCATCAATAATACATGACATCAATAAAACATGACGCTATGCGTAGGCAATGGCGTTAAGAGCGCGGAGAGTGTTGCACAGCGTCTGGCTCCAATAGTTGCGGAAATCTTCGCGCACCGACTCGATCGCAAGCGCTACGGTATCGTCAGTCGCATCGTCGCGCACTGTTGCTATGAAATTGTACAGCACTTGAAAGATGTCGGCCAACCCTTCCGTTATGCTTGCCGAAACCGGTGTATCGCTATACTTCATATCTTCCTCAAACACTTCGAGGTAAACATCGTCGGCGCCGATAAGCGCTTCGGCGTTTCGGCGGACCGCGTCGTAGTAATCCTCATCGAGAGCGTCGGCAATGTATCCCTGCTCATCCATTATCAGATTTTCCTTTAGGTCGGTAGCCATGATATAAAGCCGGGGAAGCATTTTGAGCATTGAAGCTACGAAATCTTCCCGCTCCATTTCGCGGCAGTTTTCAAGCGTATTGCAATATTCGTTGGCAATGCCTATGAAAGCCACTACATTGTTGTTAAGAGTTATATCCATACAAGTTATTATCTTTAATATATTGGAATACGCCTGCGGGAAGATAATTGTTCACATTGCTGCCCGCGGCAATCGCTTCGCGAATTTCGGTAGACGACACGTCGATTGTAGGAGAAGCCACGAAATGAGGTTGACCGTCTTGTTGAGTATCTATTGAGGCGGCGCCGTTCGCTCCGTTTCGGGGATAGACGATGACACGATAGTCGCTGAGTATTTCATCGTAAGCGCGCCAGCGGTCAAAGAGGCGCCAGTTGTCTTCCCCTATTATAAGCGATATTTCAACATCGGGGCCGAGGTCGTGGTGAAGGCGACGCAGTGTATTGATTGTATATGACGGCTGCGGCATAGTAAGTTCAAGACCGCACGCTTCGATATCTTTATATGGCTCGCAGGCTATTTTCAGCATAGCGAAGCGATGAGCATCTGAAATGAGATCGCAGCTCCCGGCCTTCAACGGATTGAGGGGCGACAGCATCAATAGCACCTTATCAAGCCCTGCCTGCCGCCTGATGTTGTCGGCGACGACAAGATGTCCTATATGAACGGGATTGAACGATCCTCCCATCACACCGATTTTCATCGTCGCGGATTCGATTGTGATTTAAGAGTTGAGAAAATCAAGAATGGCGCTCTCGGTTTCGTCAACAGCCTTAGCGAGATCGTCGTTAACCACAACACGGTCAAACTTATCGGCTACCGATATTTCATACTCGGCGCGGGCAAGTCGCTCGTCGATGCGGCTTGCCGACTCGGTAGCGCGCGCTATGAGCCTTTCGCGGAGAGCGTCGATAGATGGGGGCATCACGAAGATTGATAAAGCCTTGTCGCCATATAGGCTCTTCACGTTTATGCCTCCGTTGACATCGATGTCGAGCACAATTGTCTCGCCATTCTCAAGGCGGCGGTTGATTTCGCTCTTAAGCGTTCCGTAAAAACGACCGGGGTACACCTCTTCATATTCCACAAAATCGCCCAGCGCTATACGATCTTTAAACTCATTGGTCGAAAGAAAATAATAGTGCACACCATGTTCTTCGCCGGCACGCGGCTTGCGGTTAGTGGCCGAAACCGAAAATTTCATCTCAAAGTTGCCGCGATCTTCCATCGCGTGGATTATCGTCGACTTGCCGCTGCCCGAAGGGGCGGAAATTATTATGAGTTTACCTGCCATAAGTAGGATATACTGATTTTATAAGTAAGTTTCGGAAATTATAAAGCGTTAAGCACCTGCTCCTTGATCTGTTCAAGCTCGTCTTTCATTTTTACCACGGTGATCTGCATCTCGGCGTGGTTGCTCTTTGAGCCGAGGGTATTGATTTCGCGGCCCATTTCCTGAGATATGAAACCGAGTTTTTTACCCTGGCCGGCTGCCGCGTCGAGCGTTTCGAGGAAGTAATTGAGGTGCTGCGAGAGTCGCTGCTTCTCCTCAGTTATATCGAGCTTCTCTATGTAGAAAATCATCTCCTGCTCGTAGCGACCTCTATCGTAGTCGGCAAAGGGTATCTGCTTCAGAGCCTCCTCCATGCGAGCGCGGATACGTTCGAGGCGCTCCACCTCATAGGTAGGCACTTCGTCGAGGAGCGCGCGGATGTTGGCGATACGCATACGGAAAAAGTCGGCAAGCTTTGCGCCTTCCTGGGTGCGAAAGTCAACTAAGGCCGCAATCGCGGAGTTGAGCGCCGCGAACACCGCTTCCTTCTCTTCGGCGGGCAGCTCCTGATTAGTGTTGCTGCGAAAGACTTCGGGGAAACGCAACAAGAGTGAGTACCAGTCGTTTGGAGCGGGCAGGCCGAGACGCTCGCCCATTTCTTCCACTTGCGCCTTATAGCCGACAAGCCTATCGAGGTCGAGAGTGGTGTCGGTAGCAGAGCCGATATGCTCTACCGTCAACGCCACTTCCACCTTACCGCGGTGTAGCCCCTCGGAAATCGCGTTGCGTATATCCCCTTCGAGATCGCGATATGCGCTGGGGATACGGCTGACGAGATCGAGTTGCTTGGAGTTAAGAGACTTAATCTCAACTATATATTTCATTCGCTCGGTAGAGGCTATGCCCTTACCGAAGCCTGTCATAGAGAGTAACATAGCTACTACTTTTTTATTTATGAGCAAATTTAACATTTTTTCATCAAAAATCATTAACTTTGTTCTACTTTTTTTACTGAATAGCAACCTGAAACATATATGGCAACCATACTTTGCATCGAAACATCGACCCGTGTATGCTCTACGGCCCTCTGCTCCGACGGCATGATACTCATTCATCGGGAAAACTTCGACGGACAGAATCACGCCACTCTCCTTTCGGGATTCATAAAGGATTGCCTCGACCATCTGGCCGACCATGAGATGAAGCTCGACGCTGTGGCGGTAAGCATCGGCCCCGGCTCCTATACAGGCCTTCGCATAGGCCTGTCAGAGGCCAAGGGTCTCGCCTATGCGCTTAATATCCCGTTAATTGGCATTGACACGCTTAAAATCATGGCGGTCAACGTTATGTTTAAAGAGATGCTCGACGGCGACGAACTATTCGTGCCGATGATTGATGCGCGCCGCATGGAAGTATACACCGCTGTCTACGACATGGCCTTGACCCCTATTGTCAATCCCACCCCCCTCATCCTTGAGGCTGATTCGTTTGAAAAGTATGCCGACCGTCGGCTCCTGATATTCGGCGATGGGTCTGACAAATACCGCGAGTCGTTCTCTCCGACTATACCGGGTTATATGAGATTTATCCCCGATGTCTACCCTCTCGCCGTGGATATGTTGCCGCTTGCCGAGCAGGCTTATATGCGCAGGGAATTTCTCGATCTCGCCTACTCAACGCCCTCCTATCTCAAAGACTTTCAGGCAACAAAACCTAAACGACTATTTTAACGACGACAGTTTCGACAATAAAAAGAGCAACGCCCATCGACTCTGAGGGCGTTGCTCTTTTTATTGTATTTGGCCAACGACGATTAAATCTTCTGGAGAAGAGTTGCGACGTTGGTGTTAGAAGGATCGAGTTCGAGCACTTTAGAGAAATATTCCTTAGCCAAAGGAATGTTGTTGTTCTGGAGATAGTAGTTGCCGAGCATACCGTAAGCGTAGATGTAGCTGCCCTTATTGGAAGCCTTGTTTTCGGTATCGGCGTCAAGGAGCTTAAGCATCTGCTCAAGGTCGGCCGCGATCTCTTCGTTGACTTTATTGCCTGTTCCGGCCATCTTAATGCCGATCAGTGTATTGAGCACGGTAACGTTGTTGGGCACCTTCTCTGAAACCTCGTTGATCACGGCAATACCCTTCTTAACATACTCGGCGCGGGCGGGATCATCGATTGCATGAGCGGTAGCGGCGCGCTGATAGCGACGGCCAAGTGTCACCTGGTCATTAACCGCGAAGTCGCCTGCGGCGATGAATTTCTCCTGTGCGGCGGCAGCGTCGTCAAATCTTCCGAGATTGGTGTAGAGAGCCGAAAGCTCCTTGTTAATGCCGGCGTTCTTTTCAGGATTGAGAGCGATAGCCTTTTCATACTGAATAGCTGCAACGGAGTCCTGCTTGTTGTCCATAAGGAACTCAGCGTAGGTAGTGTAGTCATTAGAAGTGAACTCGNCTTTGCGGGNGAAGAANTCGTCGGCAGCAGNATANGCGGCNTCTNTATTGCCCAACTTCACGNCGTTGAGAAATTTCATACGCTTCATGAAGAAGTTATTGGGGTCTTTAGCGAGAACTATGTCGGCCCACTTATCTGACTCGGGATAGTTGTTGCTGAAGTAGAGAAGACCTACGTAGCGCTGCTCGTCGCCCTGGAAGTGGTTGGGGTTCTGCACATATTTGCCATATTCCTCGGCTGCTTTGGTGAGCTGGTCGTTGTTGTAATACATCTCTGCGAGCTCGCGCTGCGCGATTGCAGATTCGGGAGCGATCTGAAGGAAGTTCTGAAGGTCGTCAAGGGCTACCTTTTTGTTAACATGACCGATGATACGGGCATAGTTTACAAACGCGCCTGAATATTCAGAGCCGAGGTTGTTGTCGCGGGCAAATGCCATCGCCATGTCGAACATGCCGGCCGCATTGTTGATGTCACCTTTGTCGGCAAACTGCTCTGCCTCGAACACATAGATTGCGGGGCATTTCTTATTAGCCTTTTTAGCGTCGGCGATATATGTGGCAACCTCTTTGGCGTTAGCTACGGGATCGACGTCGTAGTAAGCGCGGGCGATGTCGGTAAGCACAAGAGCGTCTTTCTTAACGAGCTTTTTGGCGAGCTTGAAATTCTCCTCAGCGGCTTTTTTATCGCCTTTCTTCAAAGCTAATTTACCGAGACCGACATAGTTGTAAGGATTGTTGGAGTCGGTCGAGAGGCCCTGTTTAAAGAGAGACTCAGCCTTGGCGAAGTCATCTTTGTCGAAAGCGATGAGGCCGAGGTAGTAGTTAGCCATAGCCTTGTCGGTAGTAGGCTCATTGATGATACGCGAGATGATGACTTCCGCGTCGGCCGGCTGACCTGCGCGATAATACTGCACGGCGTCGGTAAAACCTTGTGCCGAGGCTAACGATGCGCCGGCGATAAGGAACGAGAACAGGAATTTAAATTTCATAATTGGTATTTTTTTGTTTTTTAATTATTCGTTATGAAGCAAATTGCCCCTTATGCGGGCACATTGCGCTTAGATTTTAGCAAAGTTACGCAATTATCGGCTAATTATTCAATATAGAAGCGAAAAATGATGAAAATTTTCTTCTTTTAACTATTAGATGCGTAGATATGGAGAAAGTTTAACGCCGATTTGCTTAATAATCCTAAAGAATCAGCTCGGCAATAGACTTATATAGCCTGTTGCCGAGCCGACGAAATGCTGATCACTCAGTAGTGTAAATCTGCTGATATATCTGACCGGGAAGCACCCCCGTCTTCGTTATGAGCTTTTGGCCTACAACTCCGGTGACAAACGAATAGAAGCCTCCGTCGGGAGTATTGCCCGGAGCCGTACAAATCATATATATGGAGCGGACGAGCGGGTAAGCGCCTTTCTCATATATATAAGCCTGATAGGGCTTATAGGCGCGCGGCGAGTCGGGCCCGGATACGCCGAGCACTTTTATATCGCTGGAGAATTCGCGCTGCTCGATATTGAGGTTATTGTCGGAGTTGACAAGCGAATCAGATAGTTCCTTTGCCGACAACCGCTGGCCGTCCATCTCTTTCGACAACCAGCTGACGCCGATTATACCTATTGCGCCGGGAGTCTTGCTTACGGTTTCAAACACCTTATCGTTAGACCCCTGAGCGTAGACGTTTGAGGCAAATTTCTGACCGTCCATTACGTTATCGCGAATATAGTTAACGGTGCTCGACTTCTGGTCGTCAAACACGACCTTGATTTCGCCCGAATTATTTCCCGGTTCAATCCATTTCCAATCGGTAATCTCGCCCGACATTATTTTTTTGAGGTCGGAGGTAGAAATGGCTTCGATCGGATTTTTCGGATTGGCGATCACAGCCACCGCGTCAACCGCTATACGCGAGGAGCGGGGAGTTTTTTTGCGCGCCTTCAGATAATCGAACTCAGCATCGCTAAGCTCGCGGGTAATCACGGCCAGACGATAGCCGTGTCCGTGCAGAAGCGAGTCGACGCAATCGTTTTCAGGCATATATTTGTCGAGAACGGTTGCTGTGGGATACTGATAGGAGAATATTTCGACCTCTTGCTGCATTATTTTCTCAAACGACTGGTCGCATACCATCTTCGCCACTCCTGAGGTAGCTGATATCGACTCAAGTTTCTGCTCCTTTTTGTGCTTACACGACGATAGCGACACCGTAAGCGCCGCCATCATCAAAAGNGNNANAAATGTCTTTATTTTCATAAGAACTGATTGTTACAAGTNACTGANAACAAGGCTATTNCTAACCTTCANTTNGCATAGGATTNCCCTTGTAGANCNGATAGCNGCGGAAGAATCCGTAGAGNATGAATATCGNGCCGCNGATCCAGCGGAGGAGATTCCACGANGNATCATAAATNACGTNANNCCAGTTGAAAAGAAGCANTAAGCCTGNGCCAATGAATACAAGGCCCATAAAAANGCCGAAAAATAATCTGAAGCCCTTAGGCATGTTTGCGTTATCCCTGTTGCTCATAATATTGTATTTTTTAGTTGTTTAATTATCGTTTTAAAGTATAACAACGCGGAGCAAGGAATGTTCGCTCCTATAGCTGCGTAAAGTTAACAATTATTTTTAAAATTAACATAACTTTTAGAATCTGACTGACGATAAACACGAGAGACAGGTGCGAATAGTTGATGAGGGATATGAACATTTCACCAGCGGTTGCGAAATCTAAAAAGTTTTGCTAAATTCGCAGTTATGAACCATACCGACAACAATAGCACCATATTGCCGCCGCTCGCCGAGCGACTTCGCCCACACACGCTCGACGACTACATCGGGCAGGAACACCTTGTGGGCGAAGGGGCAGTCATCCGCCGCATGATTGACTCGGGGAAGGTAGCCTCATTCATATTATGGGGGCCTCCGGGCGTAGGCAAAACCACCCTCGCGCGAATTATCGCGAATACCACCCGCTCGTCGTTCTACACCCTAAGCGCAGTCAGCGCCGGAGTGAAGGATGTGCGCGAGGTGCTCGAACGCTGCAAAGCCGACATGCAGGGGATGTTTACACAGGGGCGTCCGATTCTTTTCATTGACGAGATCCACCGATTCAGTAAATCTCAACAAGATTCGCTTCTTGGAGCCGTTGAGAGCGGTATCGTGACGCTAATCGGAGCAACGACCGAAAACCCCTCGTTTGAGGTGATACGCCCGCTGTTGTCGCGAGCGCAGGTCTACACCCTGAAGCCGCTCGACGCCACTCAGCTCGACCATCTGCTTCGTCACGCAATATCGACCGACGAGATACTCCGCAACCGCAAGGTAGACATACGCGAGACCGCCGCGTTATTCCGATACTCAGGAGGCGACGCGCGCAAGCTCCTTAACATATTAGACATACTTGAGCAGTCTGCCCCAATCAACCAGCCTATCGTGATCGACGACGCGACCGTCACCGACCGCCTCCAGGAGAATCCCGCCGCCTACGATAAGAATGGCGAGATGCACTACGATATTATCTCAGCCTTCATAAAAAGCGTGCGCGGATCAGACCCCGACGCCGCCGTCTACTGGCTCGCGCGCATGATCGCGGGGGGAGAAGACCCTGAGTTCATAGCGCGGCGACTTGCGATACTCGCCGCGGAGGATATTGGCCTGGCCAACCCCAACGCGCTCTTGCTGGCTAACGCGACCTACGATGTCATACGCAAAATCGGGATGCCGGAGGGACGCATCCCCTTGGCCGAGTGTACCGTCTATCTCGCCACATCAGCCAAAAGCAATTCGGCTTATATGGCTATCGACGCCGCGCTGCAGAAGGTGCGTCAGACAGGCGACCTGCCCGTGCCGCTGCATCTGCGCAACGCCCCTACCCAGCTCATGGAGGAACTTGGCTACCATGCCGGCTACAAGTATGCCCACGACTACCCAGGCAACTTCGTCAAGCAGCAGTTCCTGCCCGACGAAATCAAAGGCTCACAATTCTGGACGCCGTGCTCCAATCCGGCCGAAGACCGTATAGCCGCCTTGCATGCCTCGCGTTGGAAATAATGCGCCGGCAAGCATAAAAATATTTCCGCAAAAAAATTTTTATATTTATCGAATATAATTAAATTTGCAAAGTGCCCTGCCATATCAGGCATAATATCCAACTCGACTACTCATTTATTAATATCNGCNANATNAANAAACNCNATTTTTACGCTGGCCCCTCTATCCTCAGCCAGTACACTATCAAGAATACCGCCGACGCGGTGCTCAATTTCGCCGACATGGGCCTTTCAATCCTTGAAATCTCCCATCGTAGCAAACAGTTCCAAGCAGTGATGGACGAAGCGCAGGCTCTCGTTAAAGAGCTGCTTGACGTGCCCGCCGGCTATCATGTGCTCTTCCTCGGCGGAGGCGCGAGCCTGCAGTTCTGCATGGTGCCCTTCAACTTACTCAAAACCAAAGCCGCATATCTCGACACCGGCGTGTGGGCGTCAAAAGCCATCAAAGAAGCTAAGATTTTCGGAGAAGTCGATGTCGTGGCTTCGTCTAAAGATAAGAATTACACTTACATTCCCGCCGATTTCACCATCCCCGCCGACGCCGATTATTTCCATTATACGACCAATAACACCATCTACGGCACCGAGCTTCGCAAAGACCCCGATTCGCCCGTGCCATTGGTAGCCGATATGTCGTCCGACATTTTCTCGCGCCCGGTAGACGTAAGCAAATATGACCTCATCTATGCCGGGGCGCAGAAAAATCTCGCGCCCGCCGGTGTGACAATCGTAATCGTCAAAGAGGACTGCCTCGGCAAAATGACTCGCCCGATACCCACCATGCTCGACTATCAGACCCATGTGAAAAAAGGGTCGATGTTCAACACTCCTCCTGTGCTCCCGATTTACTCCGCGCTCCAGACTCTCAAATATTATAAGAGTCTCGGCGGCATTGCCGAAATCGAGAAAGTCGATCTCGCTAAAGCAGCCAAGCTCTACGACGCTATCGACTCAAGCAAGGTATTCGTCGGCACGGCTGAGCCCGAAGCGCGCTCGATAATGAACGTTTGCTTCGTGATGAAGCCCGAATATAAGGAACTGGAGCAGGCATTTATCGATTTCGCCACCGAGAAAGGCATGGTCGGCATTAAGGGCCACCGCGACGTGGGCGGCTTCAGAGCTTCGCTCTACAACGCGATGCCTATGGAAAGCGTCGAAGCCCTCGTCGATTGCATGAAAGAATTTGAAAACAAGATTTAGTAACAGCTGCCTTCGGGATTGAAGCGGGGTTTGCCAATATCTTACCCTACTTGCCCGACGACCATACAACCAACCGCTATCATGAAAGTATTAGTAGCAACCGAGAAGCCTTTCGCGGCCATCGCGGTCGACGGCATCCGCCAAGTGATCGAAGAAGCCGGCTACGAGCTTATTCTTCTCGAAAAATATACCGATAAGGCCGATCTCCTCAAGGCCGTGGCCGATGTCGACGCCCTCATTATCCGCAGCGACAAAGTGACCGCGGAAGTGCTCGACGCGGCAAAAAATCTTAAAATAGTTGTACGCGCCGGAGCTGGATACGACAACGTTGACCTCCAGGCAGCTACGACACACAACGTTTGCGTCGAAAACACTCCGGGCCAGAACTCGAATGCCGTGGCCGAGCTTGTTTTCGGTATGGCGGTAATGGCCATGCGCAACATGTATAATGGCACTTCTGGCTCTGAACTCATGAACAAAACCCTCGGCATACACGCCTTCGGTCAGGTAGGCCGTTGCGTGGCCCGTATTGCCAAAGGCTTTGACATGAAGGTTTCGGCCTTCGACCCATATTGCCCCGACGAGGCTATGGTTGAGGCCGGCGTTGAGCCTCTACACTCTATCGAGGAGCTGTATGCCAACAAAGTAGTGTCAATCCATATTCCCGCCACTCCCGAAACCCGCGGATCTATCGGCAAGGATCTTATCCTCCGAATGCCTAAGGGGGGCTTACTCGTCAACACAGCGCGCAAAGAAGTGATCGACGAGGCCGGTCTCGCCGAGGCTCTTCGCCAGCGTCCCGACATAAAGTATGTTGCCGACATCGCTCCCGACTCGGCAGATGCTCTGAAAGCCGAGTTTGGCGACCGCGTGTTCTTCACCCCGAAGAAAATGGGAGCGCAGACAGCCGAGGCTAATATAAACGCCGGCATCGCCGCGGCGCGTCAGGTAGTCGCGTTTCTCCGCGACGGGATTGACCGCTTCCGCGTAAACAAGTAAAGCAACTCGCTAAATATCAATCAAGAGAGCCTATCGGTCGACAGGCTCTCTTGATTTTTTCAAACTGATTATTCGTAATATGTAATCGTGCGGCGTTCGATCCAACTTGTCACAAGAGGCTCTGAAGCGGCTGCTTCCTCTTTCTCAACCTGCTCGTCCTCTTCATCTTCATCTCCACCCCCATAGCTGGGATGATTGATAAACGGCGCTTCAGTTTCAAACGTTTTGGCCGTTGCTTTACGCGAAATCCAATTGCCGTATTTATCGAATTCGTAGTCGGAGTAATCAACAACAGATACAGTCAGCGGCACGAAATCCTGCGCACTAAGATGTTGACTGACCACCATAGTTTTCAGATACTCTGACAACGAATATTCATCATCAACCACTATTGTTTTTGCGTTTTCAAGCCATCCTTTGGAATATACAGCACAAAAATCCGCGTAACCGTCAGAAGCTGACACATACGTATAGGATAATGGATAACCTCCGTATCCGTAAGATAGTCTCTTTGTATCATTCCAACCATAACTAATTTCACCACTCAATTCCAAAATCTCGTTGTCACTGCCACGTACGAGTCTCAAACGATAGGCATCGAAGGGTTCATCAGTCCCTGTGAAGTCTCCTTTCTCAATAAACACATTTTCAGTCGGGTTGTGCTTCGAGAAGTCTAACTCAGCGGGCGCCTCCAATAAGTAGGCGCAGTGGCTGAAATTACCATTTTTATCGAATGAAACCGCNTTGTAAANCNTGTCACNCGCCTGATAAACNACACCGTCCATAGCCAATTCGTGGGTCGCGTATGGCANTTGCAAATACAACGTGTCGGGGATTATCTCCTCGATTTCGGTGACAACGGTTTTCACCGGGCCGATCACGCTGACCATCTTTTTGTCGGGCGTAGCAGCCGCGAAACCTGCTTGAACTGAGCTCAGAGCCAAAAAACCACAAAGTAAGAGATTTGTTTTCATATCTATTAGTGCTTAAACATATTATCGTTGTGAGGAAAATATTTATTCATTATTGAGCGGAATTCGCTATCATTCTCAATTTTAGCGTAATCAGGATTAGTCATTATCAATCCGGGGCAATAGAATCCGTTGCTCAATGCCTTTTCAAGACATTTCAGGGCATTACTCTTATCGCCGAGGCGAAGATACACACATCCCTCATATAAATTATATAATCCTTTAAAATTTTTCTTATCATCATATCTGAGTTGCAATAATGACAACGCTTTATCCTTTTCGCCGATCGACGCATAGGCCATTTCGGTTGCTAAACCAGCCTCCGCGAACTCATCAGCTTCTATAACTTCGTGATATAATTCGTTAGCTCTATCGTCATTGCCAAGAAGATGATACATGTCGGCCAAATAGAGTTTCATCTCATCAATCGATTTAAAATTGNCNGTCTCCACTCCTTTTTCAAGGGTTGACAAAGCGTTCTCCCATTGGCGTTTCCCCATATAGCAGTAGGCAAGGTCGAGATGATAAGTTACAGGCAANGNGTAGAGTAAATCCAAAGCCTCGTCATATTGGCAATTGTAATAATAATGGNTCGNGAGATTTGTGCGACTAATANAGTCCATGCCCCATGCGAATGAGCCTACATCATCACGNTAACTCTCAAATTCGACAATCGTTTTGTCGAGATCGCCGAGGTTCATATACATTTGTGGAAGGCATATTCTGAAAGGCTTGGCATCTTTGTCACTATAATCGATGCTTCTCAACAACTCATCGGCTTTATCGTAATCCTCGGCCCATTTCGCGACCACGGCCTGAACATATATCCTATCAATATCGCAATCGATGGCTTGGGGAATAGCTTCGACCAGCCTCTGATATTGGTCGCCGGTGAAATTCCAAGAAAAAGAGTCGTTGGTATAAATTATCGCGTTCGCCGCGTTGAAATAATCCCCCTTTTTCATAAAGCACTCGAAAGAAAGGTCGTAAACCTCGCGGGTAGGATATAAATTATGGGGATAAATCAATAGGTCGAGAGCCGCTTGATAATCGCCTCTGGCCATATGGTTCTTTGCGGCCTGAGTATAGTAACTTAAACTGCCACCCCACTCCTCGTAATACTTTGCCAATACCTCATCCGATTCTTTCAACTTGCCAAAATAGGCATAATCGGCCGCGAGGTCATCTAAATCGACATACGCTCCATAAGTAACTGAGATGGTATTTTTCTCCGACAACCAATTATCGTAGTCATTGAGTTTCTTATAAGCTAATGATTTGATATTATGGGCATATAAGATGGAGAGGCTATCGGTGGGGTCGCATAGCTCTAACGCCTCATCGAGATATTGGAGCGCTTTGCGGGGCTTATTACTGTCGTAAGCTTTTTCTCCCAAATCTATCATGGTTTTGCATAACTTTTGACGATCGAGCACATCGGTATTTGCAGCGAGGGTCTCTGACTGTGAGACAGCATTTGAAGCGGTTATTATCCCTGCCGGCATAATCAACGAAGCGAAGAGTGTACTGACTGATTTCATAAGCATGTTTCGATTATCTTATCGGTGGCAAAGTTCACACTTCCGCTTCCCATATCCAAAATTCCGAGCCTCATAATTACCAACACGGCGCTTTCATTGACCAATCCTACCCTTTCGGCTGTCGAAGCCGCAAAAACAGCCTATTTTATATGCCACTAAATCTCATAGGTTAAAATAGCGTGAACGGAGGGGCTTTGTTGAGTTTGATTGTTGGTTATTGCGGGATTTTTGCTACCTTTGCGGCAAACTATTTACGCGAGATTATGCAGGTAGTCTACGAAGACAATCATATCATTATAGTCAACAAGGAGGTGGGCGAGATTGTGCAGGGCGACAAGACCGGCGACACTCCTTTAAGCGAGACCGTGAAGGCGTGGATTAAGGAAACCCATGCAAAACCGGGCAACGTGTTTCTCGGGGTCACTCATCGCCTCGACCGCCCTGTGGCCGGCCTTGTGATCTTCGCGAAAACATCGAAAGCCCTCACAAGGCTCAACGACATGTTTCGCAACGGCGAAATCCATAAAACATATTGGGCCATTTCGCGCAATCGCCCCAATCCGGTCGAGGGCACGCTTAAACACTATATCACCACCGACCAGAAAACCAACAAATCAAAAGCCCACACCGCCCCAAAGCCCAACGCCAAGGAAGCTAAGCTTGAATACAAGCTCCTATCGAGCTCCGATAGATATAACCTTATCGAAGTGAAGCTGCTGACAGGGCGCAAACATCAGATACGCGTGCAGCTTTCGGCTATCGGCTGCCCCATAAAGGGGGATTTGAAATATGGCGACAAGCGCAGCAACCCCGGAGGCGGCATCTCGTTGCTGGCACGCAAAATCGAATTCGTTCACCCCGTGTCGAAACAGCCTATCTCGGTCGAGGCACCATTGCCATCCGACGACATTTTGTGGCAGGTGCTCGGGGGCGAACTATAATATTAATCAGCTTTCTCCTCATTACTTTACGACATTGAAAAAAGAAGATCTTAAAATAGTATTTTTAGGCACTCCCGAATTTGCCGTAGCGAGTCTCGACGCTTTAGTGACCAACGGCTTCAATATCGTAGGGGTCGTCACTGCCACCGACAAGCCTGCGGGCCGAAGCCATAAGCTTCTGCAATCGGCTGTCAAAGAATACGCTGTGGCCCATGGCCTCAATCTCCTACAGCCTGAAAAGCTCAAAGCGCCTGAATTTATCGACCAGCTGCGCGCTCTCGACGCCGACCTGTTTATTGTCATCGCGTTTCGCATGCTTCCCGAAGTTGTATGGCAAATGCCCCGCTTAGGCACTTTCAACCTCCACGGGTCGTTGCTACCCAAATATCGCGGGGCTGCCCCGATCAACTGGGCCGTGATCAACGGCGAGAAGGAGACCGGCGTCACTACCTTCTTCCTCAAGCATGAAATAGACACCGGCGACATCATCGACCAGGAGCGCATCGAGATCACCGACGACGACAACGTCGGCTCGGTCTACGACCGCCTGATGCATCTCGGTGCCGAGCTAACGCTTAAAACCGTAAATTCAATCATCGACGGCACTTTTACCACAAAGCCTCAGGATAAACTAATCCAAAACTCCGAGCCGACCCCGGCCCCTAAGATTTTCCGCGAGACTTGCGAGATTAAGCCCTCGGAGAGCGCCATAAAGATCCATAATCTTGTGCGCGGCCTCTCGCCTTACCCCGCCGCATGGGTCGAGATGAAGCTAAGCGACGGCAAAGTCATCACCCCGAAAATCTACCTCACCGCCGTAACCGACAAGTCGACTCCCGAAAGCAAAGCGGGAAAAGTCTTTGCCGCCGACGGCCACTTGTATATCGGAGCTTCCGATACACTTGTCGAAATACTTGAGCTTCAAGCGCCGGGGAAAAAGCGCATGAAGGCAGCTGATTTTCTCCGCGGCACCTCGGTAGAGGATTAATCCATTTACCTCTTAGAATTTATCGTTATAAATCAGGGTCAATATTACTGCCCGAAACCAAAGTTTCAACTTACAGTTTATGAAAAATCTTATAGTACGTTCCCTTTCCGGCATAATCTACGTTGCGGTGCTCGTAGGTGCGATTCTTTTAGGCAAGGGATGGCTGGCAGCCCTATTGTGTGTGTTCTGCGTGCTGGGAATATGGGAAATATCCCGGATGTTGAGCGACAAAGTGGCCCGCGGGGCGTTTATTTTCGACATAGGCACAGCCATTTCGCTTATTTTCACCTCATTTTTNTATTTCCTAAAAGACCTACCGGGCGCCACAGCGACCTCAGCCGCGCTTTTCCTCGGCTTTTTAGTCGCNCGCATNGTGNGCCAGCTTTACTCGGTCAGGACCAATCCCGTGACTGCCCTGTCATCGTCAATGCTCGGCCTCATTTATATCGGCCTTCCTCTCTCGCTCATGTTTGTTGTCTACGACAGCTTGGCCACGCCGCATCTGGTGCTCGCCATGCTCATATTCATCTGGATCAATGACACCGGAGCCTTCTGCACCGGCTCGCTCATCGGCAAGCATAAACTCTTCGAGCGCATATCCCCCAACAAGACTTGGGAGGGATTTGCTGGTGGATTGGTGTTCTGTGTGGTCGGAGCGATAGTTATGCGACTTTGCTTCGCCGATTACTTCGACAGCCTCTCCTCTGGCAAAGAGTTTTCTTTGCTCAAGATGGTGTGTTTCGGCATCGTGGTTAGTGTCGCGGCAACATTAGGCGACCTTCTCGAGTCGCTCTTCAAGCGCACCTGCGGCGTGAAAGACTCCGGGAACATAATCCCCGGCCACGGCGGTATTCTCGANCGTATCGNCTCACTGCTGNTCGNTATCCCAGTTTCNGTAATATTCTTTATANNNANCAACTAACGTAAACCCTCCATATAATGACCGACCAACGCTATAACCTCCGCGGCGTTTCAGCCTCGAAAGAAGATGTGCACAACGCGATCAAGAATGTCGACAAGGGGCTATACCCCAAAGCCTTCTGCAAGATAATCCCCGACATACTCGGTGGCGACCCCGAATATTGCAATATAATGCACGCCGACGGCGCCGGCACAAAATCGTCGCTCGCCTACGTATATTGGCGCGAGACAGGCGACCTCTCAGTATGGAAAGGTATCGCCCAGGACGCGCTGATAATGAATATCGACGACCTCCTCTGCGTTGGAGCCACCGACAATATACTACTCTCCTCGACCATCGGCCGCAACAAGCTGCTCATCCCCGGCGAAGTGATTTCCGCCATAATCAACGGCACCGAAGAGCTCCTTGCTGAATTACGCTCTCAAGGCATATCGATATATAGCACCGGAGGCGAGACTGCCGACGTGGGCGACCTTGTGCGCACAATTATAGTGGACTCTACGGTCACCTGCCGCATGCGCCGAGCCGACGTTATCAACAACGCCAACATCAAGGGGGGCGACGTCATAGTAGGGCTCGCTTCGTACGGCAAAGCCGTGTACGAGACCGAATACAACGGCGGCATGGGAAGCAACGGCCTGACATCGGCCCGCCACGACGTCTTCGACCATAAGTACGCCGAAAAATATCCCGAATCGTACGACTCCGCTGTTCCTGCCGAACTCGTCTATTCAGGCCACGCATCGCTGACCGACGAGGTCGCAGGCTCCCCCGTCAATGCCGGAAAGCTTGTGCTCTCGCCTACCCGCACCTACGCGCCCGTGATAAAGAAACTCCTCGAAACGATGCGCAATGACATCCACGGCATGGTTCACTGCTCAGGCGGAGCGCAAACAAAGATCATGCACTTCGTCGAGAATAAGCACGTGATCAAAGACAACCTCTTCCCGACTCCGCCGCTCTTCCGCCTCATTAAAGAGCAGTCGGGCACACCATGGGAGGAGATGTACAAGGTGTTCAACATGGGTCACCGCATGGAAATCTACCTCGACCCCGCCAATGCGCAAAAGGTGATTGACATAGCCGCCCAATTCGGCATAGAAGCCCGCATCGTGGGCCGCGTCGAAGACTCTGAAACCAACCACCTGACTATCAAATCAGAATACGGCACATTTGAGTATTAAGCACGAATGAACGATCATGCGCGCTATGAATAAGCCACTACGATTTACCGCCACGTTATTTGCCGCGGTCGTCGCTATCATATCCTTCTCTCTGCCGCAATCTTGCGGTAAGTCGAAGTCTAATAAGCCGACCGAGGGGGGGAAACTTCCCGACACGCTCCGCGTCGTCACGCTTTACAGCCCGCGGTCATACTTCATCTACCGCAATGAGCCTATGGGCTACGACTACAACATAGTCAGCCGATATGCCGAAGATAAGGGAATGGCTCTGAAGCTCGAAGTGGCCCCTTCGCTCAACCGCGCCATCGAGATGCTCGACAGCGGCAAAGTCGACCTCATCGCATACGAAGTGCCCGAAATCACCGAGTACAAAGACAAACTCCTCCCCTGCGGCCCTCGCAACGAGACTTATCAGGTTATCGTCCAGCCGACCGAAGGGGGGCAGAAGGCTATCGCCGACGTGACCGACCTCCCCGGCCACACGGTCTACGCCGAAGAAAACTCCAAGTATCTCTATCGACTCCAGAATCTCAACGAGGAACTCGGAGGCGGCATCGACATCCAAACAATCGATAACGACACGATTATCACCGACGACCTTTTTGAAATGGTAGCCCGCGGGAAAATCCCTATGACCGTAGTCGACAACGATGTCGCTTTGATCAATGCCCCATATTTCCCTAATCTCGACACATCGGTAGAGATCAGTTTCCATCAAACCTCGGCCTGGGCCGTCGCACCCGACAACAAGCGTCTTGCCGACGATATAGACTCATGGATCGACACTGACCAGACTCGTCAAGACAACGCCGCGCTCTATAAACGCTATTTTGAGGAGTCGCGCGGTAATTCATCTGATGTCACCGGCATGATC
>WFLX010347206.1_pt1 | contig 76684 bp, 77 predicted proteins | sample 4967041 | NCBI WGS metagenome assembly WFLX01 (sample SAMN12857096, study PRJNA449069) | gut metagenome | isolation source: stool from male and female vole | host: Microtus ochrogaster | place: USA:Florida | collected 2017
CTATCTTGGACAGCTATTGATTTATTAAAAAAAGGTGCAACAAAGGCGGGCCGAGGCAAGCCGACAGCTCGAGCGCCAGCTCGGCGCAAATGCACACAGCGAAAAAAATATTCACACGGGCACCCCGCCCCGGGAGAAATAAAATAAAAATTTTGCAATAGGTTCTTCCAGTGAAAAAAACGCCTGCGGTGCTTGCGAGCCCAAAAACTTGCTAGACACAAAAAATTTTTTTCAGGCCGTTTCGTTACGCCGGGAAGGAGGGCAAGGCAATGGCGACACCGAAAAAAGAAAAGCCGGCCGAAACTCCGGGCTACTGGCCGACAAGCAAAATGGCCGAATTGTTTGAGCTCAGCGCTCGGAGGATCCAGCAGCTCACACAAGACGGAATACTCAAAACCCACGACACGCCGGCGGGCCGGCGCTACAATGTGGGCGAGGCAACAAAGGACTACATCAAATACCTGCGCCAGCAGCTCGACAAGAAACAAGGGAGCCAAAACAACAAGCTCGAGACCGACAAGCTGCAGGCAGAGGTTGACATCAAAAACGCAAAGGCTCGAGTTGCTGAGCTCCAGCTCGCAGAGCTCGAGGGCACCATGCACAGAGCCGAGGACGTGGAGGCAATGACGACCGACCTCGTTTTCAGCATACGCAGCGCGCTCATGGCTATGCCCGGGCGCCTCGCGGTTGACACCGCAGAGCTTGAAACGCCGGCAGAAACATCGGCCAGAATACAAGAGGAGGTCAACGAGGTGCTTCTCTCCCTCTCTCAATACCAGTACGATCCCGAGGAGTATAAAAAGCGGGTAAAGGATCGGCAAGGCTGGGCGAGCGTTGAGGAGATCGAGGACGATGTACAAACCGATTGACGCCGCCGCGCATGTCGTAAACCTTAACAACACGATCGCGCGGAGCGTTAAAAATTTCAAACCGCCCGAGCGGCTCACCGTTTCGCAATGGGCTGAGAAAAACCGCCGCTTATCTCCTGAAAGCTCAGCAGAGGCCGGACCGTGGCGAAACACAAGGACGCCTTATCTTGTCGAGATAATGGACGCCTTCACAGATCCAAAAGTCAAAAAGGAAACAGTCGTGGCAGCGTCCCAAGTCGGAAAATCAGAGGTAGAGCTCAACATGATCGGCTACATCATAGATCAGGATCCGGGCTCTACTCTTTATGTGCAGCCGACACTCGACGACGCCCGCAAATTTTCGCGTCTGAGGATTGCGCCGATGATTAGAGACTCGAAGCCGCTGAGGAAAAAAGTCTCAGACGTAAAAAGCCGGGACTCCGGGAACACGATTTTGCAGAAATCTTTCCCGGGCGGCATGTTGACGATCACTGGCTCAAACAGCCCGAGCGCCCTCGCTTCTACTCCGGCCCGCTACATCATAGGCGACGAGCGGGACCGCTGGGCCAGCAGCGCCGGCACAGAGGGCGATCCGTGGGCTCTGGCAGAGGCACGCCAAGCGACCTTTTACAACGCGAAATCGGTAGAAGTATCAACGCCGACGATTAAAGGCGCCAGCAATATTGAAAACGGTTTTTATGCCGGCACGCAGGAGCGCTGGTGTCACCAGTGCCCGGATTGCGGAGAGTATCACAATATTGTTTTTGATAATATCCACTTTGATCACGAAGTCAAGAAAATACGCAACAAAAAGGCGTACACGGTCAAAAATATAACATGGTGCTGCCCCGGGTGTGGTTGTATAAGCACAGAGGCGACCATGCGAAAGCAGCCGGCGAAGTGGATTGCGGAGAACCCGGACGCATACGAAAAAAAGGGGCACCGCTCTTTTTGGTTGAACGCCTTTTCCTCTCCGTGGACTCCGTGGGAAAAAATAATCACGAAATTCCTCGAGGCTCAGGGAGACAGCGAGAAATTAAAGGTTGTTTTCAATACATTGCTGGGCGAATTGTGGGAGGACCGGGGAGACCTCGAGGACGAGGACACAATGCTCGCGCGCCGGGAGGAATACGACGCAGAGCTGCCGGAGGGCACTCTCGTTTTGACCGTCGGAGTTGATACTCAGGACAACCGGCTCGAGTATGAAGTTGTAGGCCACGGCTTCTACGGTGAAACATGGGGGATAAAAAAGGGAATAATCAACGGCCGGCCAGATACAGCCGAAGTCTGGGAGAAGCTCGACGACGTGATCGACCATGTGTACCGGTTCAAAAATGGAAAGGGCTTGAAAATTTCCTTTACTTGCGTAGACTCCGGCGGCCACTTCACACAGGAAGTTTATGCAGAGTGCAAAAAACGCCAGCACAAGCGGGTTTTTGCAATCAAAGGAAAAGGCGGCGACGGCATACCATACACGGCCCCGCCGTCGAAAGTGAAAATTGTAATTGACGGGAAAGTGATCGGCCAGTGCTGGCTCTACACGCTCGGAGTTGACGCTGGAAAAAGCAAGATAATGAGCTCGATCAAGGTGCAAGAAAAAGGCGCCAAATACTGCCACTTCCCACGGGGCGAGGATCGAGGATATGACTCGCTTTTCTTTTCTGGCCTATTGTCTGAAAAGCTCTCACTCGTAAAAACACGCCGCGGCGACAAGTGGCAATGGGAAAAGCTGCCCGGGCACAATCGAAACGAAGCGCTCGACTGCCGCAATTATGCAATGGCAGCCTTCAGAATTTTGGATCCCGTTCTCGAAGCAGTCGAGAGGAGGCTAAAAGGCCAGGAGCTCAAAACCCCAGAAAAGAAAGAGAAGAAAAAAAGAACCAGCTCCAAAAAGATATATGACGACTGGTAAGGAGGCAGACAATGACAAAACAACAGAAAGAGGAAAAAATCGCCCAGTTGAGGAAACGCCTCGAGCTCTATTATAAGCGCGAGGAGGAAATGCTCAACGGAGGCGTGCAGTCTTATGGACTAGGCACAAGAAGTGCGACGCGCTACCAGACAGACCTCTCCACAATCCGAAAGGCGATCAAGGAGCTGGAGGACGAGATCGCGTCGCTAGAAAGTAAATCACAGCGTAGGGCCGTTGGAGTTATCCCCCGCGACTGGTAAAGGAGGCGACAAAAATGCAGACAGCTCCACAAAATAAACCGCCGGCAATAGAAAAGCCAGCGGATCCGGCCAATACACGGCCAAAGACAACAGCTCCCGGAATGTCAAACTATGGGTATGCAGAGGCCGGCGCGAGCTGGAAAAAGAAAGCCCTGAAAAGTTTTAACGCCGCGAGCTCCTCTCCCCAATGGGATATAGACCACAGCAACGACACGCTGAGACAGCGGGCCCGTATGCTCTACATGGCCGCACCGATCGCAACATCGGCAATAAAAACAAACCGCACAAATGTTATCGGGTGCGGGCTCAGACTGAAAAGCAGCATAGACGCCGACCGTCTGGGACTATCCAAAGAGGCCGCAAAAGAATGGCAAAACAAAACCGAGGCAGAGTTTAAACTCTGGGCCGAGAAAAAGAACGCCTGCGACGCTACGGGCGTAAATGACTATTACGCAATGCAGCAGCTCGCTCTTATGAGCTGGCTAATGAGCGGCGACGTTTTCGGGCTTGTCAAGCAAGCAGAGCCGACGCCTATGTGCCCTTATTCACTCAGGATCCAGCTTGTCGAAGCCGACAGGTGCAGCACTCCACTGATTAACGCCGGGCACTACTGCTTTTCTACTGAAGGAAAGGCGGCGAACGGGAACCGCATTTTTGACGGCGTAGAGATTGACAGCGCGGGAATGATAAAGGCGTATCATTTCCGAAATACATATCCGCACATAGTAGCAACCGCGGCGACCGAATGGACCAGAGTCGAAGCCTACGGAGAAAAAACCGGGCTGCCAAATGTGCTTCACGTTATGGAGTCGGAGCGCCCCGAGCAATATCGAGGCGTTACTTATTTAGCGCAGATTATCGAGCCACTTTTGCAAATGCGGAGATACACAGAGGGCGAGCTCATGGCGGCTCTTGTCGAGAGCTTTTTTACCGCGTTTATTACAACAAACACCGGAGCCGACCAAATGCCGTACAACCAAGTGAACGGCGACGACGTTGAGCCGTCGGATCCTGACGACTACGAAATGGGCCCCGGCACTATTAACGTAATGAAGCCCGGGGAAGATATAAAGTTCGCAACACCTACACGGCCGGCGAGCGGCTTCTCTGCTTTTGTTCGCGCATTATGCGAGCAATGCGGCGCGGCTTTAGAGATCCCGGCCGACTTGCTTCTAAAATCTTTTAACGCCTCATACTCAGCGAGCCGGGCGGCTCTTTTGGAGGCGTGGAAAGCCTTCAAAATGCGGCGAGAATGGTTTGCAAATGATTTTTGCAAGCCAATCTATGAGATATGGCTCGCCGAGGCGGTAGCTCGTGGGCGTATTCAGGCCACGGGCTTTTTCTCTGATCCGTTGATCCGGGCGGCGTGGCTCGGTAGCGAGTGGATCGGTCCGTCTCAGGGACAGCTCGATCCTACAAAGGAAATAAGTGCCGAGATACTTGCAAACCAGCACGGGTACAGCACGCACGAACAGAGCACGATCCGACTCAATGGCGGCCAATGGGAGGCAAACATGGGCCAGCTAAAGCGCGAAAATGAAATCATAGCAGACGCAAACGGCACCACTCCAGAGGCCCAGGCGGCGGCAACGCAGGCGCTGGCCTCTTTAATTTTTCAAAATTCTATAAAGGAGGACACGAACAATGGAAAAACAAACAATCCCGCGGATAATTAACGGGCCGGCAGCTCCCCCAGATCCCGCGGTACCTAAGTTCTGGAACATAGTCGAGGTAAACGACGAGGAGGCCGAGATCACCATGTACGGCGAAGTCGTGAGCCAGAGGCCGACAGACTGGTGGACCGGGGAGCCGATCGAGGGGCTTTTCATTACGCCGGAGGGCTTTTTGGAGGATCTGGCTCAGGTGAAAGACAAGGCAAAAATCACGGTACGCATTAACTCCGTGGGCGGCGACTTATACACAGCGATCGGAATTTGCAATCGCCTCAAAGAATTAAACGGCGATACGGTTGCCGTCATTGACGGGATCGCAGCAAGCGCGGCCACTATCATTGCTATGGGCTGCAAAGAGAGGGAGATCCCGGAGGGCGCTCTCTTTATGGTACACGAGGCCCTTCTGACACTGATCGGAAATTATAACCACAAGGCCCTTCTCGAAGTCAATAAAAGGCTGGAGGCTGCAAACAAGGCAGCGGCCGAGATTTACGACGGAGCGACACACCTCGGCACAGAAAAGATCCGCAACATTATGGCTCGGGAGACATGGTACACCGGCCGCGAGGCGGTGGAAAATGGTTTTTGTACTTCGCTTCGCGCCGGGTGCGAAACGAGCATGTGCATGAGCTCGGTCAAAGATGAAATTATCGTAAACGGAGTGCGGCACTCAATAAAAGGGTTCCGCAATTTCCCCGGGAATATCCCAATCATAAACAGTGTTCAAACGCCAACAGAACCGAAGCCGGCGGCTCCGAGTCAAGGCGTTTCCACAAATACAAAAAAAGAAGGAGGAAACACAATCATGACACCAGAAGAATTAAGAGCCAAATATCCCGAAGTAGTGGCACAGATCGAAGCCGCTGCAAGGGAGGCGGCCAGCGCTGAGGCAACCGCAGCGGAGCGCTCCAGACTGAAGGAGATCGAGGCAATCGAGAAAACCGTCGGAGACGCTGAGCTCATAGCGGCGGCCAAGTACGGAGACAATGCCTGCACAGCTCAGGAGCTTGCTTTTAATGCTATGAAAAAGCAGGCCCAGCTCGGCGAGCAGCATATCCAGAACACCGCGGCAGACTTCGCGGCGTCTAATGCTGCCGGCGTCGGATCAGTTCCTAACTCCGGGGCACCTGCTCCGAAAGATCAGGCACCGGACGAAAACGCTCAGATCGCACAGCTCGCCGCTATGATTGCAAACGGCGGCACAGTACCTGCGGCACCCGCAGAAACAGAAAAAAAATAAGGAGGTAACAACCATGAGAGCAGATCGACAGATCGGAACATGTGAAGCTGATAACCTCATTATCAGCGGAAAATTTCAGAGGGACGCCGTGAGCGTGACGATTGCAAGCGGCGAAGGCGTTCTCTCCCGCGGTACCGTCGTTGCAATGAGCAGCGAGTCGGGAAAATGCGTAATTCTCGGCACCGAGGCCGGCAAGGACGAGACGCTGACACCGTATGGCATTATTTGTGACGAGGTGGACGCGACAAGCGCCGACGCCGTTACAACGGCATACAGAACGGGGCATTTTAACAAAGAGGCCCTTATCGTAGACGACAACTACACAATGACAGACGCAGACGAGGCGGCGCTCCGTAATGGCGGCATTTACCTCGACTCTGCAATGTAAAGAAAAGGAGGAAAGAGAAAAATGCCTACACCGTTGATTTATAGAACCGTCACCATGCTGGCGGCTATTCAGGCAATGCCTACACATAGAACATTTTTAAGGGATCGCTATTTCCCTACTACCGCTCCGGTAAATGGAGTTTCTGACGATGTTTTCCCGGGCGAGGAGGTGCTCGTTGAGTATAGAAACGGCAGCAAAAAGATCGCTCCGTGCGTTATGCCGAGAAAAGGCGGCATCACAATCGAGCGCGAGGGCTACAAAACCTTCACATATACGCCGCCCTTTATCGCTCCCCAGAGACCGCTCACCATTGACGACCTGAATAAAAAGGGCTTCGGTGAGCAGCTTTTCCAGAATGTAACACCGCAGCAGCGGCAGGCCCAGATCCTCAACAGAGACTTGACAGAGTTCGACCAGATGATCTCCGGCCGTGAGGAGTACATGGCGGCTCAGTGCATGATTAACAACGGCTATATTTTGAGACACTACGCTGACAAGTACGGTAGCGGAGAATATGAGGAGTATGAGATCCGCTTCTATGACGAAGCAGCGAACCCGGCCCAGTACGTCCCGGCGGTAAAATGGGGCGAGCCCGGCGCGGATATTTACGGCGATATTTCCGAAATGATTTATATGCTCACACAGAACGGCCTGCCGGCGTCTGAGCTTGTAATGGCTCGCGGAGTTTCCAAGATCGTGCTGAAAGATAAAACTATTCAGGAGTATCTCGACAACAAAGGGATCTCGATCGGAAGTATCGCGCCGCTGAATTTGCCGGAGGGAGCTTGCTGCTTTGCTGTCCTGAATGTTGACGGCCACACCGTAAAGCTCATTACCTACGACGAGACATACGAGGACGAGGCCGGAAACATTGTGCCGTATATCCCGGCTGGTACCGTTGTATTATCTCACCCGGCAGCAGGCCGCGGCATTTACGGAGCCGTGACACAGCTCGAGCAGGACGATATGGAGTTTCACACCTACACCGGCCGCCGTATTCCTAAATACACGGCAGACGTAAAGGGAGAGACACGCGATATCAAGGTAACAAGCCGCCCGCTCCTGATCCCGAGAAGTAAAAACCCGTGGATCTCTGCAAAAGTGCTTTAATTATGCGAAGAAAGGAGACACAAAATGATTAAAATGATCGCCGGAGTGTACGGCTATAGAGAAGGCGGGATCATCATGCCGAAAGACAAAAACTCGGAGCCCTTCTCTCTCGATTCTGAGAGAGAGGCCGAGCTTGTTGCGCGTGGGGTTGCTGTATATGCAAATTTAATCATACCGGAGGCAGAACCGAAGCCCGCCGACCAGAACGGCGACGGCTCTCAGGACAACGAGGACGGCCAGGACGGCGACGACTCCCAGAATGACGAGGACAACGAGGACGGCCAGGACGGCGACGACTCCCAGAATGACGAGGACAACGAGGACGGCCAGGACGGCGACGGCTCTCAGGACGGCGAGGACGGCCAGGACGGCGACGACTCCCAGAATGACGAGGACGGCCAGAAACAGAAGCCGGAATACAGCGAAAAAATGAAGCTGCCCGAGCTGCAGGCTCTCGCTGCTTCGTATGGACTTGACGCTCAGAAAATGCGCGCTAAAGCTGAGGTGATCAAGCTGCTGGACGATTACTTTAAGGACGACAACGAACAGCCGCCGTCCTTCGGGGCAATGGATCCGGTTGAGTAATACACTGAAAGAGCTCATAGCTTCGGACATTGATCTGGTATTCATGCAGCTCGACGACTTCGGGGAAACCCACAGAGTCGAGGGCAAGGAGATTACTATTGTTGCCGACAGCGACACCCTTGCAAGCATGAAAAACGGCAATATTTTGGAGGTTGCCGAGTCCGACATGCTATTTTTTGCCAGAACCGAAGATCTGCCGGGTAAAAAAGCCCCGGGCTCAGCTATTAACATAGACGGCCGGGAGTGTACCGTTGACTTGTGGATCGAAAATCTCGGGATCTCACAAGTCACCGTACACCATACCTGCATGATTTAAGGAGGGCGCGCGATATGGCAATAACAACAGATCTTGACAATATTGTCGAATGGTTCAAAAAGGAAGTATGCCCGGGCATAACCCTGAAGGTACCGGACGACGAAAAAAACGACGGCGGCTACAGCGTGAAAACAACCACGCCGGCCGCTTTTGCTATGTATATTCCAACTCAGGACAGAAAGCCGCCAGATGTTGCGGCTCCTATACCGTCGGTGTGCGTGCAACTCCTGAAAGGGAAACACTCTCCCGCTCAACACATGGGGCAAATGACGATACAGCTCGCGCTTGCTGCATGGAACCCGGGCGAGCACTCGGGAGAGATACGAACACCGGTAGAAAACCCCGACGCTCTGGGGGGCTATTCATACAAAGCAGAGCAAAGCGGAGGTTTTAAGAGAAGCCTCGAGGGCTGGCGCGACGTTTGGACCTTTACGGACAAAGTGCTGGCAGTTCTGGAGAATACCGAGTACATTGCGGGCATGAGACTTGTCAAAGAGAGCAATATCGAGTACGGACCTTTTACAGAGGACGGCGCTCTCGTGAGTTATTACCCGTACTGGTTTTGCTGGGTACAGTTCACCCTCGAGCACGGGCTGGCTCGGAAAATTCCCGCCGAATATGAAAATTTTTTATAAAGGAGTGATTACAGAATGAGCTATCAACACGGAGCTTACGGCAAGATCGGCGACGACAAAGTAAAAAGCGCCGTTCAGGTTGACACCGTTGTCGCGTACATCGGAACCGCCCCGATCAACCTCGTTTTCGGGTACAAAGAAAAGGGCCTTGTCAACACACCGATCAAGCTGGAGAACATGCCAAAGACGCAGGCGACAGTCGGCTACTCGGATAACTGGGATAAATTCACATTATGCGAGGCTTTTGATTGCCACTTTGCGAACACGATCGAAAACGTGGGGCCGATTTACGTCATTAACGTACTGGATCCGGCCACACACCAGAAAGACACAAAAACAACCGTAGAGCTGACCTTCAAAAACGGCCGGGCCGAATATGCCAGCGATACGATCATACTCGACACTTTTGCCCTCGCTGACAAAGTGCTGGGCTCCGATTACTCAATCGACTACAACTACACAAAAGGGACCGTAGTCATTGAGTCATTGAATGACGAGGATCCTCTGACCGGAGCGCTGGAGGCGTCATTCTCGGAAGTAGATCCGACTCAGGTTACAAAGGCCGACGTTATCGGATCTGTAACGACCGGCGGGAAACGCACGGGCCTTCAGGCGCTTTATAAACTTTACACCATGCACAACGCGGTGCTCAATCTGCTGGCGGCTCCGTTCTGGAGCGAGGATCCCGACGTTTACAAGGCAATGATCGCAATCGTGCAAAAATTAAACGGGNACTGGGANGGTTTTGTCAATGNAGANCTCCCGCTCTATGACAAAAAGACGAGCAAAGCGATCGACACAATCGCAAAGGCTGAGGAGTGGGCCGAGGCTAACGGCTACACAAGCGGCTTTTCGAAGGTGTACTGGCCGCAGGTAAAATATGGGGATCGCGTGTATCACCTGAGCACGCACGCCACCGCCACTATGCAGCGGGTTGACAATAGTCATGACGGCATACCTATGGAGAGCCCGTCAAACAANGAGATCATGTGTACCGCTCAATACTTCGGTAAAGACTCGGAAAACGAGGGCTTCGACCAGCAGGACGGAAACGAGCTCAACTCAAAGGGAATTACTACCGCGGTATTTTGGGGCGGGCTCTGGGTGCTCTGGGGACCTCATACGGCATACTTCGAGTACGGCAGCGACGGAGTTGCCCGCTATATTTTCGAGGTAAATATCCGTATGCTCATGTATATTACAAACGGTTTTCAACGCAGGCACGGCACGCAGATCGACGGCCCTATGGACTTGAACCTGCAGCAGAGCATATTGATCGACGAACAGGAGGAGCTCGACAGCCTGAAAGGCCGCGGCGCCCTTATCGGAGATCCGGTAATTGAATTTTTGGAGACAGCGAACCCGACAAGCGACCTGATGAACGGCGATTTTGTGTGGGACGTGAGCGCGACACCGACGCCGCCCTTCAAGAGTGGCACGGCCAGAGTCTCCTATACTGACGAGGGCTTTGCGGCTTATTTTGGGGGAGGTGAATAATCATGTGGCTGGACTTAAAAGGTGCGGTAGTTGCTGACACAGTGTACGAGACCGGCGTGCTTGTTGCGAAAGATACAAGTTTCACGCTGCCGTCCATTTCTTCAATGACGGCAGACCTCAACGCAATGGGGACAATGACGGTACCTATCGTCGGACTACTTGAAAATTTAGAGCTNNCAATCACNAAGATCGGCGAGGACAAAGGGCTCGGGAGAATGTCAAAACTNGAAAAGANAAATTTTGAGTTTCGGTGGGTGCAGAANGTNGTCAAAGGAGACGGCTCGACAAGNGCCGAGGGCTGCAAGGCTTTTGTGCGTACATTCCCGCCGACGNCGCTNCCGGGTATNGGNGTAGAAATCGGCGCCGCCTCGGAGAATGAGCTCACATACTCAGNGAACCGCGTGCAGATTTTTGTCGGNGGTTATGAGTATTTAATCGTTGACAGACTGAGCCANATCCTCAGAGTTGACGGCGTGGACTATATGAAGGACATTANCAAATTACTGTAAAATNCGGCCGCTGGCTTNAATGCTGGCGGCTTTTTCTATGAATGAAGGAGGCAATATCATGGACGAACACGGAAAAATCACTTTAAGCAAGCCCGTACTCATTAACGGAGTCGAGGTAAAGGAAATGACATACGACACGGACGAGATCAGCGGCGCCCTCTATGCTCAGGCAGAAAACGCGAAAATGAAGGCCAGCGGCNCNAAAGGNGGCAATCTCGCCGGGGCGGTTGAGCTCGATTATTCTTTGCATTTATACATCGGCTTCGCTGCCGTTATCGCAGTAAACCCGGCCTATACATTCGAGGACATGGAACGGATCAAAGGGAGGAGCCTGCGGGAATTTGCGAGGATCGGCCGTGGTTTTTTTATCGCGTCGGGAGACTCAGAGGCAGACAGCTCAGACGAGCAATCCGAGACTACTCCAGAACCTACCACACAAGCACAGCAGAGCTCGAAAAAAAGCCAGTAATTGACTTTATTGTGGAATATGCAGAGGCGGCCGAGGATCTGGCTGCTGAGCAAAAAAGGCGCCAGAAAAACAAGCCGGCGCCNGTAGTTAAACATAAAAAAGGCCGAAGGAGGTGATACCGTGGCAAGCGCCAANACANTNCAAGCTATTGTGGAAATAGCNGGCTCNTTGAGCCCCACACTAGGAAAGGCAGCCGAGGAGGCTCAGAAGTCTCTCGAGGGAATAAATCTAAAAGCTATTGCTATNGGTGCNGGCGTTGCTGCCGCGGGCGCCGCTATCGGAAAGGCAACGATCGAGGCNGGGAAGTATCTCATTGATCTCGGCGGCGAGTTTGACAAAGTAGTCGATACAATCAGGATCGGAACCGGTGCAACCGGGGACGCCCTCGACGCCNTAACTGATGATTTTAACGAGGTATATAAAAGCGTACCAACTACAATGGAGGACGCAAGCCAAGCGATCGCAGATTATAACACGCGGCTCGGCCTGACCGGTCCAGAGCTCCAGAACATTTCAAAGCAGGCGATCCAAGTCTCCGACATGCTGGGCGACGACCTCGGCAGCGTGATCGAGGAGTCCAGCCAAGCCTTCCAAGCGTGGAACATAGACGCGGCAGACATGAGCGACGCTATGGACTATGTTTTCAAAGCGTCACAATCGACCGGGCTCGGCTTCACTAATTTAATGAGCAGCGTGCAGCAGTTTGGACCACAGCTTCAAGAAATGGGTTACTCATTCGAGGAGGCCACGGCATTGATCGGCCAGCTCGACAAAGCCGGCGTAAATACCAGCGAAGTGCTGAGCGCAATGAAAAAGGGTGTCGGATCACTTGCGAAGGAGGGAATTTCTGCAAGCGAGGGCCTCGAAATGTATGCCGAAAAAATCAAAAACGCCGGCAGCATGACAGAGGCGACGACAATCGCCTCGGAGATTTTCGGATCAAAAGCTGGATCCACAATGGCAGCAGCTATACGAGACGGGACTCTCTCGGTTGCCGACCTCACGGCAGAGCTCGAGAAAAGCAACGAAACGATCGGAGGTTGCGCCGAAGATACTTACAGCTTCGGAGAGCGCCTTCAGCTATTCAAGCAGCAGGCTCAGGTAGCGCTCGAGCCTCTTGCTATGACAATGTTTGACGCTCTCGACCAGCTAATGCCGGTAGTGGGCGAAGCTATGGAGGGACTGATCCCTATAATCGAGGGAGTGGCCGGCTCAATTATGCCGATAATATCGGAGCTAATGCCGCAGCTTATCCCTTTATTTCAAAAATTTGTACCGGTAATTTTACAGACGGCTCAGGCCGTCGCCCAACAANTGATCCCGCCGCTGCTTGAAATGATCCAGCAGGTACTCCCGGTAATTATTGANCTGGTGAGCAGCGTGTTACCGTTGTTGTCGCAGGTAATCTCGGCTATTTTGCCGGTGCTGGTGCAGCTCATAACCGCTATTTTGCCGCCGATTATGCAAATTATATCAGCGGTTTTGCCGGTTGTGATTGAATTGCTCAATGTTGTGCTGCCGATCCTGATGACTTTACTCGACACACTCATGCCGATTTTGAGCACAATTATGAGCCTAATCGAGCCGATCGTGAGCCTGATCTCCACGGCAATTACGCCCCTGATCTCGGTCCTCGGCTCTCTCATTTCTCAGGTTTTGGAAATTCTGGCGCCCGCGTTGCAATTTATCGCCGGCATTTTTACGAGCGTACTCGGTGCCGCTATTCAGGGGATCGGGCCGATCGTCGAGTCAATAACACAGATTTTTCAGGGCTTGATCGACTTTATAACGAACGTATTTTCGGGTAATTGGAGCGCAGCTTGGGACGGTATCGTGAGCATTTTCTCCGGTATTGTCTCGGGAATAGCCGCAATTTTCAAGGCCCCGATCAATGCTATTATTAGCGGAATTAACACATTTTTGAACGGTCTAAACAGTATAAAGATCCCGGACTGGGTACCGGGCGTNGGAGGTATGGGCTTTAATATTCCAAACATTCCAATGCTNGCAAAGGGCGGCTTTACTGAAGGCATAACAATCGCCGGCGAGGCCGGGACTGAGGCGGTGATCTCATTCGATCACAATGTAAGAGCTGCAAATATAGGGTACTGGGAAAAGGCCGGCGAAATGCTGGGAGTTTACAACGACTCCGAGACNGCGCTCGCTGGAAAACTTTTGAATGTTGACGACTTCTCTCTCGCTGAGCTGGCTCAACCCTCTACAACTGTTATTTATGATTTTAGCGGCTTCACATGGAGCCCGGTTATCGAGGGCGGCAAGGCTACGGGAGACAATGACGACCTGATCCGCAGGCTGAAAGCGCACGAAGCTGAGTTTTTCGACTGGCTGGATCGCTGGTTAAGAGCAAGGGAGGTGACCGCTTTTGCGTAGGGTTATATCATACTATGAATACATCACACAAGAGGGCGACACATTCGACCTTCTGGCGCTCGATATGTATAACGACGAGCGTCTGGCTCACTATATAATCGAGTATAACCCAGATTATAGCGACGTGATCGTATTCGAGGGCGGCGTGCTCTTAAAGCTGCCCGTTGTAGAGGCGGCCGAGACTTCGGAGACAATACCACCGTGGAGGCGAACAGAATGAGCGAATTGTTACTAAACAATACAAACGTATCGGAGAAGGTGACAATATCCTCGTGTATTCACGAAATGCACGCGGGCGGCCGCTCCGACTCCCTAACGATCAGGATCGACGACTCAGAAAGTCAATTTGATAAATGGGGAATACAGACCGGATCCCCGGTTGAGTACAGAGACTCAGGAGCCGCAAGCGGTAAAATGTATTTATACAGCGCGGCGCCTGAATATGGTTATTATATCCTGCNCGCCTATTCCATGCCGGTGAGCGGAACGATCCCAAATACAAAACCGTGGGAGCGCGTTCACTTCTCACAAATCGGCGAGGAAATAGCAGCGCGTCACGGGCTGGAGTTTGAAAGCTACGGCCTCGACGACATTGCATACCAGTATAGAGCGCAGGAAAGACAAGAAGATTTTAAGTTTTTCGGGCAACTTTGCACTCTCGAGCGTGCAGCTCTCATAATATTCGACGGCCGGCTCATTGCTGCATACGAGCCGTACCTCGAAAGCGTCGAACCGGCCGCCACTATCGACACGGCCGGTTGTGTGGTTGAGTGNGAGGATCGCAGCCTTTTGGAATATGGNGCCGCGAAAGTATCGAGCGGGCCGTATAGCGGAATTTTCAAAGCTCCAGAGGGTAACGCGAGACTATGGGTACCCGATAGGCCGATAACATGCCAGAGCAACCTCGAGGCGATCCGCTTCGCAGCCAGTGAGTTGCGAGAAAAAAATAAAATGCTTATATCTGGCAGCATTGAAGGATCCCTCATGCCGCAATATGCACCCGGTATTATGGTAAANATCAAAAACCGGCAGGCGCCCTCATGGAGTGGCGCCTATTTTATTTATAAAGTGCGGCACGATTACGGAAAAAATAAAACAAAGATATTTTTCAGGCGAAAGCTGGAGGGCTACTAATGGACGGAAATATTAAAAAAGGCACGGTGCTGAGNNTAGAGGGACAAAAGGCGCGCGTTGCACCTACGAGCAATATCGAGCTTGTATCTCAAAGTATTCAGATAGCGGAATACATCGACGCCGCGGAGCTGNCAAAAGGCTCGGCCGTGGCGTATGTGATATTCGAGGACCAGACGGGGCTCATATTTGCAAAATTAGATTAAGGGAGGCGANCACATGGCAGTCATGGCAAAATGGCGAANCAAAACCTTCGAANTCTCCACNAAAAAAGTAAACCCGCTCAAAAACTTCTCTACCTCTACCACGATAAANAGCGACGACTCAAAGAGCAAAAAGAAAACGACNGAGCTTGTGCCGTTNACTNTTGACGNAGANGTACACGCCGGGGCNGGCGTCAATCCGCAAAGCGAATACGANAGCTGGTGCTCTCTTNTNAANCAAACNGGCGNTTTNTATTTGCACGGCCGGCGCTTCGGTAGAGAAACAAGGCTAACCGATGTTAGNCTCTCGGGCGNGCNGNTTGACGACTTCGGAAGGATCCGCTTCGCTACNATAGGGCTAACCTTCGAGGAGGTAAACANCAAAGAGACGAAAGGCGAGGCCGGAGCCCGGGCTGCCGCCTCTGAGGCGAANAAAGCAGAAAAGAAAGCNAAAAAGAAAAAGGGCAAAAAGGTGACAATATCAGTAGGCAGCAGCGTGAAGCTGACCGGCAATTATTACACAGACGGCCAGAAGATACTCGCAGAGGAGAAAAAAAGAGTCTTNAAAGTCGGAAAGATCAAAGGCGACAAGGCGTATCTCCCGCAAGTTGACGGCTGGGTATATATCAGCACGCTGTCCCTCGTATCGTAAAGGAGGCGAGCACATGCTGGCAAGTAATAACGGAGATCCGCGGCAATGCGCGGCCAATCTGCTGAAAATAACAAGAGGAGAAAACCCCTTCGACCGTATAAAAGGGCTCGACGCAACTATGACAGACGCCCCGAGCGCGACNGCTCAAAACGACGCGATCGCGGAGGCCGAGTGGGTACTCGAGACATACGAGCCCCGCGTTGAGATTGAGGCGGCNGAGTTTACAGCTCCAGACGCCCAGCTCGGGGACTTTTCCACATTAACACAAATTAAATTAAGAGAGGAGGAGGACAATGAGTAAAACCAGCGAATTGCAATTTATCGAGACCGACGCCGGGCAAATATATGATTTTATCATGTATGTTCTGGAAAATGGAGTCACTGAGGAACTATACCCCGGGGACGAGCGGCGCATTTTCGGAGAAGCTCTCGCAGCGCTGACTCTGGCGCTATATTCAACGATGAACGACTCCGCGAAGCAGGCAACGCTCCGCTATGCCCGCGGCGAAGTGCTCGACGCTCTGGGAGAGTTTGCCGGAGTGTATCGGATCGAGGCAATGCCGGCAATGACAGCGCTCCGCTTCTCTCTGAAAGAAGCAGTAAACCAAAATATCATAATTCCCAAAGGGACCAGAGCAACGTCTGANTATACCCGGTATTTTGCCACGACTGAGACGGCCGTGCTGCAGGCCGGTTCCTTATATGTTGACATTGAGGCAGAAAGCACCGAGGGAGGCAGCAACTACAACGAAATACCAGANGGCGAGATCAATGTGCTNGTGGACCTGATACCGTACATTGACGCAGTATCAAACACAGCGGAAACAACCGGAGGCGGCGACGTGGAAANCGACGAGGATCTGAGGCAGAGGATCCGGCTCTCTCCGTCTGGAAAGTCTACCGCCGGTCCTAAAAACGCATACCGGTATTTTGCTATCTCTGCCGACTCCAGCGTGGCCGACGCNCATGTGGACTCTCCGAGCCCGGGCGTCGTAGTTATAACGCCGATTTTATACGGCGGGCAAATACCGGATCAGGATATTCTCAATAAGGTGCTGGAGGCCTGCAACGCCGACGACGTGCGGCCGCTCACTGACTTTGTAAAGGTGACACCGCCGACAACGCAGAGCTATGACATTGAGCTGACATATTACACGACGCCAGCAAACGAGACCGCCGTCGTTGAAAATATTGAGGGATCCGGCGGCTCAATCGACCAGTACATATACTGGCAAGGCAGCAGTTTGGACCGGAATATAAACCCGGACTATTTGAGAAAGCTCATATTGTGCCCCGAGGATAGCGACGGAAATCACCTGACCGGGGCCGATCGTGTAATAATCACGAGCCCGGTATATACAGAGCTCGCCCCTACTACCGTTGCAAAATTCTCGGGAGTGCTGAAAGTATCACATGAAATGGAGGGCTGAGCATGGCAAGAATGACTATTTTTAACCCGAACATGCTGAAATTGCTGCCTCAATTCATGCGAGGAGACGAGGCAAACGCCNCACTCTCTCAGGCTATGGACGCCCTTCTGGCAGAACCGGCAAGGCGCTCGCGGATCCTGAGAAAATGGGACCAGATNGACAATATGAACCACGCCCAGCTCGATGAAATGGCGTGGGAGTTTAATATTGACTGGTGGGACTCTGCTTTTTCTCTGGAGACAAAGCGCGCCGTTGTAAAAACTTGCTACCGGGTGCATGAGAAACGCGGTACAAAGTGGGCCGTTGAGGAGCTTATCACGTCGGCCTTCGGAATGGGTAAAGTTACTCCGTGGTTTGAGTATGGCGGGGATCCGTTCTGGTTCAAAATTCAGACGAGCGCAACACTGACGAAGGACGGAATGGCCTATTTTTTGAGCATGATCGACAAGGTGAAAAGCGCCCGCGACCATGTGGAAATGATAGAAGTCACCCGNACGATCGACCAGATAATGCANGCCGGGACCGCGCAGCTCTCACACAGCAAATGCGTGGTTTTAGACCATTTCCACGAAACGAGGCGCGCACATTCAGACCAGCACGCCGGAACGGCAGCAGGCTCATACAGCAGNAAAAACAGTATTCAGGATCATTTTTCGCTTGCTTATACAGCCGGCTCGGTTGCAAATGCCGGAACGGCAGCAGGCAGCGCTCAAAGCCGCNCGGCAGCGGTTGAGAGCTTCGCAGAGGTGCAGACTCAGCGCTCTACAATCGGAGCCGGAGTTTCACAAATATATTACACCAAAAACACCATAAAGGAGGATTGACAACAAAATGGCAGATTTTAACAACGCTATTATGACAACCGGAGGCGCCGCGCTTTTAGCGGCAACTACCGCGGGGACCGCAAAGCTCAAATTCACAAAGCTGGTAACGGGATCCGGGAGCTACACGGATCAGGAAAAGACNAGAGGGAGCCTTCAGGCGCGCACGAGCTTGAAAGCTCAAAAACAAGAATTTCCTTTTTCCTCGATCACTATGGCTTCGGAAACATGCGTAAAACTTGTGGCGCTTGTATCAAATGCNGCGCTCTCGGCCGGCTACTATGTGAATGAAGTCGGNATTTATGCGGTNGACGANCTGGACGAGGACGCGGAGCCCGTGCTCTACTCTATCGCGATCGCAAATGTGGCCGACTATTTGCCGCCGTATAACGGTTTGACGCCCTCGACGATTACGCAGGAATACTTTGCAACCGTAGACAATGCGCTCGAGGTTACTATCCAGACAAAGACCGGAGCCGTGGCTCTGGCCGANGATCTCGANGCTCTGGAGGCAGAGCTCGAGGAAATGGCACAGCAGAACGAAAACCGGTTCGCTGCCGTGGACGACGCTCTCGAGCTTATCATGCAGGACAATGACCGCATTTATCCCGGGCGCGACCTGACGAGCGTTTTCGCTCTGGAGATTGCACAATACTCGGACGCATGGGCGTGGATCAAGGCCCGGATCAAGGCTCATAATTTTACCGGCATACATGTGGCCGACTATATCCCTATCACGATGAACGGCCAGACGGTAAAAATGCAGGTTGCCGGCATTGATACATATTACCGCACGACCGATCAGCAGCTCAGTCACCACATTGATTTTATCAGTAAAGATTGCTTTAATCAGGCGACAAAGTGGAACGACACGAACACCAACAACGGAACGGCGGCAGAAAATTCTCCGTATATGGCGAGTAAGTTGCACACNTTCCTCACTACCACGCTTTACGGCTACCTGCCGGCAGCAGTAAAGGCGGTAATCAGTAACAAGCGTATGCTCATGGAAAGCCGNTACAGCGCAAGCGGAGCGCTCACAGACGGTACGACGTGGGCGTGGAAAGACCTCGGCCCGCTCTGGGTACCGACCGAGTACGAAGTTTTCGGATCATGTATCTGGGGGACAAAAGGCTGGAGTCAAGGGCAGGCTCTCCAGTATCCTATTTTTGCCAACAGTTACCTGCACCGGATCAAAGGGCAAGGCAACGGCGGCGGCCGTTGTNGTTGGTGGCTGGCTTCGGTGACGAGCGGCTCCTCGTCTANTTGCGTGNNTGTGNGCNACNACGGGNACTCGNNCNNCTGGNACNACGCCAGCNNCGAGCTTTGCGTGCCGGTCTGCTTCCGAATTGACGAGGCGTAAGCCGAGGCATAATCTTTTTTTAATCCGGCTACCTTGTGTAGCCGGTAATGTGGAGGCAGAAAATGAGTAACGTGTACGCCAGAAATCGAAAAAAGACAAAATTTGACGTTGTGACAAATGCGGAGAAGCTGCAGGACGACATAACCCTCTATGTAATGAATGAGCGGCTAGTCCCGAAAAAATGGCGGTACATGATCGGCGGGGATCTTATCGCAAAAATTGACGAGCTCAACGACAACGTGATCGCCGCAAATTCCATTTATGCCACAACAGAAAAGGACCTCGAAACGCGGAAAGCATACCAACAAAGGGCAATAATAAACGGCTACCAGATACAAAGAAAGCTAAAACGCCTTATCAGGTGTGTGCCCTCTGCTACCGCGAATAGCCTCGAGGATATTGTCAATCTGCTGGAGACAGAGATCAAAGATATAAAAGGCTGGAGGAAAAACGACAAAATTGTGGGCCAATGACGGCCCGCGGGTTATTCACTGTTTAGTTTTGTGCGGCGGCCGTTGTAATTGGTGGCTGGCTTCGGTGACGAGCGGCTCCTCGTCTAATTGCGTGAATGTGAACAACAACGGGAACTCGAACAACTGGAACAACGCCAGCAACGAGCTTTGCGTGCCGGTCTGATTCCNCCTATAGCCCGACTTAGTAGGAAACGAACACAGTGCCAGAGTGGAAGGAAGGAGTGGATAACCCTCGCCGACAAGGCGTAAATAAGAGCCCAGACGCTACCGGGTGGACGCTGCTTGCATGGCGCGGAGTTTGTGCATGTTCTCCGCGTTTCATACCCGTTGTACTATGCGGCTACAAAATGCACAATAGCCGTGCTGGGTAAAAAATTTTATAGAAATGAGTAATAAAACCGTGACAAGTGAAGAAAGAAAAGAACGACGGTACCAACGGAGAAAAGCGGCCAGAGAAGCGAAACGCCGGGAGAAAATCGGAAAGTATGACGATTTTGAAAGAGTGGCCTCTCTTAATTCTCTATATGAAGCAGCGAACGAAGCAGCAAAGGGCGTAACATGGAAAGCNAGCGTCCAGCGCTATCNTGCGTCGCTGCTTTTTAATATATCCAAAACCAGAGCCGACCTGCTCGCCGGAAAAGATATACGGCGCGGGTTTATCTGCTTCACAATATGTGAGCGCGGCAAGTTGAGGAATATCAAAAGCGTGCACTTTTCCGAGAGGGTTGTGCAGAAATCTTTTTGCACAAATGTATTATACCCNACCTTCACGCGCGGCCTNATTTATGACAANGGCGCCAGTCAAGAGGGCAAAGGCACGCACTTCGCTCTCAGGCGCCTAAAAGCACACCTTCGGCGGCATTTCCGAAAGTATGGCAGAGAGGGCGGCATTTTGTTGATAGACTTCTCGGACTACTTCGGAAACGCTCAGCACGAGGCGCTTTTCTCTATTTATGACGAACAATTCACAGATCCGCGGATCATAGCTCTGGGAAAGGCTTTTATTTCTGCTTTTGGTGACGTGGGCCTCGGACTCGGCAGCGAAACAAGCCAATTAAATGCGGTGAGGCTGCCAAACAAAGCCGACCATTACGCGAAGGAAGTGCTGAGGTTGCGCGGGTTTGCNCGATTTATGGACGATACCTACGCAATACATCAAGACATGAAATACCTCGAGTTTTGTCTCGAGAAGCTCCGGGAAATATACGCCTCTCTGGGAATTATAGTCAACGAAAAGAAAACAAAAATTGTTGATCTAAAGCACGGGTTTACATACCTGAAAACCCGCTTTTATATCACAGAAACCGGCCGGATCATTGCGAAGCCGTGCCGGCAAAGTATCACACGCGAGCGCCGCAAGCTAAAGAAGCAGGCGAAGCTCGTCGAGGCCGGCGTGCTCACTTTTGACGCGGTTCGTTGCTCGTATGCCTCATACATAGGCAGCCTGCAGCACCGCGACGCATACCGGACAATTCAAAGCATGAACCGCCTATACAATAGGCTGTTTATAGAACAATGGAAAGGAGACCAAAACCATGAGCAAACAGACCAAGACAGCGAGGACCAGAGAACAGATCGAGGCAGAGATCAGGGGCCTGCAGCAGCTCCTCACGGCGACGGACTATAAGGCGCTGAAACACGCCGACGGCGTAATAAGCGACGAGGAGTACGAGGAGACTCGACAGCTCCGCATTGACTACCGCCAGCAGATCAACGACCTCGAGGCAGAGCTCGAAGCTGCCGAAGGGCAGGTGGCAGACAATGAGTAACATCGAAATTATTGAAATGCAAAACACAATAATTTCAAACATGGCCCAGATCAATNCAGAGCTACACATGCGGCTCTCNCAATTTGAGGCCGTGGCCCAAAGNGAAAAAGTCGAAGCTCTGGAGGCCGAAAACGAGGCTATGCTCGAGAGGTTGAAAAAAGCCGGAGTTTTCGAGGAAGGAGGGAACCCGTGACAGAAATTAGCTTTTTAATCACCGTGATCGGGATCTGTCTCTCGATCGCCACGTTTTATGTTGGACGCCAGACGGCCAGCAAGGCAGACGGCCGGGCNGCCGGAGCTCTGGAGACAGACCTGCGCTACATCAAGGAAAGCGTCGGNCGTATCGANGGCCANCTCAACAGAGACGTGCAGCGGCTCGAGGGACGCATTGACGAGATCAGCAATCAGCTCTCNGGGCTCAGCAATACCGTCGGCCGGGTGCATGAGTCGTCAAAGAGCGCACATAACCGCATAAGCGAGCACCTCGAGCGCGAACATGATATACAGATCGAGAGGCGAGAACATGCGGAGACGTAGAAAAAAGAAAAGGGAATNTTCAAAAACCATATTNCGANCNGTGGCAGCCGCCACAGTCGTGATCGTGGTTTTTTCTTTTGCCCTCATGTGGAAAACCGGAGACACCTCGCCTCTGGCGTACATTATCCCGGGNATATTTACTGAGCTCTCTGCNGCTACCGGTTTTTATTTCTGGAAAGCAAAGGCCGAAAACGAGATCAAGCTCAACGCCCTACGGAGGCAAAAGAAACTAGAGCAACAACAGACCATAGAAACGCCCGGAGAGAATGATCCGGGCGATTTTGNTCAGGAGGTGCAAGACGATGAGTATTTTAATCGGACACGCAAGTATTAGTGAAAACGGAACTATCAACGGCGCCAAAGGCGACAGCACAGGAAAAGAAGTTTGTACCCGCTCATGGTATAGTAAGCCGTGGGACTTTATGGCAATTCACCCCGACGCCAACGTGAGGGAAAAGCACGCGAAAGCGATCGAGGCCGCTTGTGCAAATGACAACATCGGGTACGGGCAAGGGGACCGCAACACNNTGAACACGCTCGCAAAGGCCGTCAATTACAACCTCGCAAAAGTCGGAAAATGTAATTGTGATTGCTCCAGTTTACAGAATGTGGCAGCGGTAGCCTCTGGCGCCTCTGGTGTATCATACGGGAGTAACGGCTGGACCACTTCGACCATGAAGGCCGCGCTGCAAAAAGCTGGCTATAAGATCATCACAGACGCCGCNTATTTAGCAAGTGCTGACTATTGCGTCCGCGGCGCGATATACGTCAAAGCGAGCTCTCACACCGTTTGTGGTTTATCCAACGGAGCGAAAGCAAGCCAGACGTTGAGTAAGGCCGGAATTGCTGCCGCCTCTGGCAGCTCTGGCAGCTCCAGCGGTTCCTCTGGCAGCTCCAGCGGCTCCTCTGNCGCCCTCAAATATAAAGTCGGGGANATTGTAGACTTTACCGGCTCAACGCACTACACGAGCAGCTACGCGGCCGGAAAGGCTAAAAGCTGCAAGCCCGGCAAGGCTAAAGTGACACAGNTCAGCGCCGGCCAGCCTCACCCGTACCACNTTCAGGCAGAAAAGGGATCCGGATCGACTGTTTGCGGCTGGGTAAACGCTGGAGACATTAAAGGCGCCACCGCTGCAAGCTCTGGAGCGATCGCAGTAGGAAAAACCGTAAAAGTAAAAAGCACGGCCACGAAGTACGCCACCGGCCAGACGATCCCGGGCTGGGTAAAAGGCCAAAAATACACCGTGCAGCAGATCAACGGCTCCCGGGCTCTTTTGAAAGAGATCACAAGCTGGGTAAACCTCACCGATCTGGAATTATCGTAAGGAGGGCAACATCATGGATCAGGAAACACTCAATACTTTAATGACTCTCGTCGTGCTGCCGCTTCTCGTGGGCGTCTCCGGTTTTGCCGTTGCATGGCTCCGCAAGAAAACGCAGGAAATAAACGAGAATATCAAGAACACCACCGCAAAGAAATATATAGACATGGCAAGCGAGGCCGTGACTAAAGCGGTGCAGACTACTTTCCAGACATACGTCGATACATTAAAGGCGCAAGGGAAATTTGACAAAGAGGCACAGCTCGCAGCGCTGCAAAAGTCGAAAGATACCGCCGTCACTCTTATTACAGACGAGGCAAAGAAAGCTATATCCGAAGCATACGGAGATTTTGACAAATGGCTGGCGGCCACNATCGANACTCTCGTGCGCGAGGACAAAAAGACCTCGCCTGCTGCCGTCGAGGAGAAACAGACGCAGATCGCAACGACCGCGGCCACCGCTGCCGCTTCGGTAGCTGCTACCGTAGCCCAGACAGCCGCCGCTCAGGTTGCGGCCGAAGCTGAGGCAGCGAGACCTCTCGAGAGGGGCACAGAATAGCCCAGATTTAAGCGAGAATTGAGGAAAAGACGCTCACCCGGTAATTTACCGAGTGGGCGCCTTTTTTGCGTTCTGGGGCATTTTACGCGCTCCCCTCTCACCTGCTGCCGCCCTTTTTGTATATCTTGTGCAAGATACACAATTTATCGGGTGAATGTTTGTGGAGTGTGTGTATTGTTATCTTGTGCACGATATGATATTATAATATCAGAAACAAGGAAAACACAGAAAAAACGAGGAGGCAGCACCATGAAGGAGTTATTCATCAAATTAAAAGAAGCAGAGGAAAAGGCAAACAGAGCCGACGCAGAATACGAGGCCAATCCATACGACGAAGAAAAAGAAAGAGCTTTTGACGAGGCATACGCCGAAGAACACAAAGCCTTCACAGAACTGGCGACGGCAATCTCAAAATACACAGAAGGCCAGATAACCGAGCAGGTAGCGGCCACAATGTTGAGAAGCAAACGCGAGCAACTCGAAAATTTATTCTTATAGGAGGATCCGACAATGGCAAACACTTTTTACATGATTAACGGTTTAGTATTCAGAGAGGGGCAAAAGCTGACGGCCAACTGGGGCGCCTGCTATCCGGTAGCCGAGGGCAAGATCATCGGCTTCGAGCGCCGCCCGGCCAATATGTTTCACCCGGCCGACGTTCTGGCGGTTATTGAGTGGGACGACGGCAAACAAAGCAAGGAGGAGCTCAACAGAATACACGAGCCCGGGTGGCGCAGCGCAAACGGCAGCCCGATCGGTATCTTTACAGCATAACAAAATCAGACGGGGCGGCGCTGCTGCCCCGGGAAGGAGAAAACATGAAAATTTTTAGGGTTTACTGGAGGGAAAAGACGGCACCGAAGGAAAAGCTCGATTACTGGGGCTTTGTAAAAGCAGAGAGCGAGGAGGACGCGCTGAGAATTACAAACAGTATGCTCGACGACCAGCACGAGGCAACCGAGGCACACGAGGCAGCCGAACACATGATAACGCCGCGAAGCATAACCCTCAATTTTGAAAATAAAGCCGAGTATCTGATCGGCTGGTAAAAGTTTGTTGTTGTCGTGTGTATGATATGATAAAATAGAGCCAGAAGGGAGGCGATACAGTGGGAAGGAAACCGACAAAGACGCCAGAGGAAAGAGCGGCAGCAGTCACCGCGTACAAGAACACATGGCAGCGGGAAAACAAAGACCGGATCCCGATCACGGTCCCCCTCGGGGATAAAGACCGGATCGCGGAGTGGGCCAGAAAAAAGGGCTACACCAGTACAAACTCATACATAACGGACCTCATATACAAGGATATGGGGGAAAGATAACACCCGCAGCAATGCGGGGCGCTAATGAAGCCGAGGACGGTCCCAAGCCCGTGCAAATTCAGAGGGGCGCGCGTAATTTACAGATCAAGCCCGGTCTGAGTGATAGCTGACAAGTTTTGCTGGTTTTTAATGTGAAAACCTTAAAACGAGACAGACGGCAGCAGGCGCCGCAGCCAGTCCCGTGCAACCCGTAAACAATACCAACGCGGCCGAGGAGGCCAGAAGGGAACGGTGATCGCTGCCGAGCTATGCAGGCTCTATCTCTCGAGCCAAATCGAGAGGCGACCGGGCATAATAAAAGCGCCAGAGCTCAGCCCTGACGCTTTTATATTATTCTTTCCGCGCAAATTTCACGACTACCGCGAATACTTTTTTGAAAAAATATAGCGGGTTCAAATTTGCGCCATTGAGTGCCGGCAGCGGGACTTGAACCCGCACGTGGTTGCCCACAACAGATTTTGAGTCTGCCTCGTCTGCCATTCCGACACGCCGGCGTAAGCTTGGCTGTAAACCACAAATAAGATAATAACATACTCGAAAAAAATTTACAACATTTTTTTGCATCTTGGTCGGTAATGTTGTAAAATAAAATATGATGTCTTTCCGCAAAGCTGTGGAAGGCAGGATAGATGGAAAGAAAGACTGGATAACAACCATGGATTGTATCAATTATCGGATGAATATGCTCCCGTATCTGAAGCATGAACTGAGTATCAAAAAGACGCGAAAGCTGCTTTCACATGTAGAGAGCTGCGCGGAATGTAAAGAAGAATTAAAGGTGCAGTTCCTTGTGATGGAGGGCATGAAACGTCTGGAATATGGAAAAACTTTTCATCTGGAGGAAGATTTTGAAAAAAGCCTGAAAGCCTCTGCCAGAGAATACAAGAGGCGCGACACATTACAAAAGCTTTTGCTGCTTGTTTTTTACGGTGGATGCCTGCTTGTGCTCCTGTTTTTGTTAAAGGGGATCTTCCTGTAGGGTTTTTGGAAAAATAGAGATTGTCAGGATATTTATATAAAATCGGATATTGAAAGAATGAGGATATGGAAAATATGGCGGATAAGCTGGTATTGATCGATGGACACAGTATATTGAACAGGGCATATTACGGGGTTCCGCCGCTGACTAATGCGGCAGGACTTCATATCAATGCGATCTATGGATTTTTGAACATTATGTTTAAGATATTGGAGGAGGAACAGCCGGAGTATCTGGCGGTTGCTTTTGACGTGTCTGCGCCGACATTCCGCCATGAAATCTACAAAGAATATAAAGGCACAAGAAAGCAGATGGATCCGGAATTGAAGGAGCAGGTTCCGGTCATGAAAGAAGTCCTGCAGGCGATGGGCGTGATGATCATGGAACAGGCCGGACTGGAGGCGGATGATATCTTAGGCACGCTGGCAAAGTCAGCGGAAAAGGAAGGCATGGAGGTTTCCCTGGTGTCAGGAGACAGGGATCTTTTACAGATCGCAAGCGATCATATCAAGATCAGGATCCCAAAGACAAAGGGCGGCAAGACGGAGGTCAAGGATTACTATGCGAAGGATGTGATCGCTGAATATCAGGTGGATCCTGTTCGGTTTATTGACTTAAAAGCGTTGATGGGGGATACTTCGGATAATATACCGGGTGTGCCCAAGGACGGACAGAAGACGGCGGAGAAGCTGATGGTTGAGTATGGCTCTCTGGAAGGGATCTATGAGCATGTGGATGAGATCTCCATGAAGGCGGTCAGGGAGAGCCTGATCGAGCATAAGGACCTGGCGGATCTGAGTAAGGTATTGGCGACGATCAATGTATCTGCCGATCTTTCTTATCAATGGGAGGAGGCAAAGCTCGGAAGCCTTTATACAAAAGAGGCATATCAGAAATTTGTGGAACTGGGATTCCGCAGCATGCTGTCAAGATTTGACGGGGCGGGATTCACGGATGCCGGTGCGGAGGCGCTGGTCAGTGAGAAGGCATTTATCAGGATTGACGGGGTAGAGGCGGCACACGCTGCTTTTGAGAAGGTTGTCAAAGCAGGTCAGGCGGGCGTCAGGGTATGGTTTGTGGAAGAAACCACCGGCGGACGGCAGCTTTCTTTATTTGATGAGGTACAGGAGGAGAAAAAACGGCTGATCGTGACGCTGGCAGTATCAAAGGATGAAGTTTATTATCTGGATTCTGCATTGCTGGGAGAAGGGGAGCTTGAAGGGCAGCTGCGTCATCTGTATCAGAAGGATGTGATCATGGCGACGTATGCGGTCAAGGAGTTATATCAGGTGCTTGAAATAGANNACAAAANCGCGGNGGAAGTATCNGCGCATTNCTTTGATATCCTGCTGGCGGCATATCTGTTAAATCCGTTAAAAAATGACCATCAGACGGGAGATATCGTCAGAGCATGCAGCAACAGTATGATTCAGGATTATGAACAGAGATTTGGTAAGACGGCGTTGGAAGCTGTGCTCAAAGAAAAGGAAGAAGAGTTTGTGGCTTATGCGTGTACGGAGGCATATGCGGCNCTGTATTGTCAGTNNGAGCTGACAAAGCGCCTGCAGGAGCAGNNAATGTATTCGCTGTTTTATGATGTGGAGATGCCGCTNTCCTATGTATTATATCGCATGGAAGCGGAAGGTGTTCGGGTGAATCCCGGCGCGCTGCGCAGATACGGAGAAGAGCTTGCGGAGAGCATTGCCTGTCTGGAAGAAAAGATCTATGCGGCGGTAGGGCATGAATTTAATATCAATTCACCGAAGCAGCTGGGGGAGATCTTATTTGGCGAGATGGGACTGCCGGGCGGTAAGAAGACAAAAACAGGGTATTCCACCTCGGCGGATGTATTGGAGAAGCTTGCGCCGGAACAGCCGGTGATCAGGGATATTCTGGAATACCGCACTCTTGCAAAGTTGAAATCGACTTATGCGGATGGACTTTCCGCCTTTATAAAGGAAGATGACCGGATCCATACGAATTTTAACCAGACAATCACTGCAACAGGAAGAATCAGCTCTACAGAGCCCAATCTGCAGAATATCCCGATGCGTATGGAGATAGGCAGGAAGATCAGGAAGGTGTTTATCCCAAAAGAGGGCTGTGTGTTTGTGGATGCTGATTATTCGCAGATCGAGCTGCGCATCCTGGCATCTCTGGCAGGAGATGAAGAACTGATCGCGGCATATCGGGGAAATCAGGATATCCACAGAAGTACGGCGTCTAAGGTATTTCATGTACCGTTTGAGGAAGTGACGGATCTGCAGCGGCGCAATGCGAAAGCGGTCAATTTTGGGATCGTCTATGGCATCAGTTCGTTTGGACTCAGTCAGGATCTTTCCATTTCCAAAAAGGAAGCGCAGCAATATATAGAAGATTATTTTGCGATGTATCCCGCTGTCCATGATTATCTGGAAGCCGCTAAGGAATATGCAAAAAAGACTGGGTATTCCGTCACTGCATACGGCAGGAGGAGGCCGATCCCGGAGCTTAAAAACAGCAATTTTATGCAGAGATCTTTTGGGGAACGGGTGGCGATGAATGCACCGATCCAGGGGACTGCGGCGGATGTGATCAAGATAGCGATGCTCAGGGTGTATGACAGGCTTTTGAAAGAAGGACTGGAGGCGCGGATGATATTGCAGATCCATGATGAGCTTTTGATCGAGGCGCCGGAGCGGGAAAAAGAGAAAGTGATAGAGATCCTGGAGGAAGAAATGCCGGGCGCAGCGGATTTCCCGGTGAAACTGGAAGCGGAAGCGCACTGGGGAATGGACTGGTACGAAGCAAAATAGTGTGAGAAGAACTTGGAGAATTAATTATGAAGACAATAGGTATTACCGGTGGGGTCGGCTCAGGAAAGACAGAGGTGCTTACCTTTATCACGACACATTATGATGCAAGGGTCATCGTAGCAGATATCGTGGCGAAGGAACTGGAACAGCCGGGACAGTCATGTTATCATGCTCTGGTGGAAGCATTAGGTAATGGGATCTTGGATGCGGAAGGGTTGATAGACGCGAAGGCGCTGTCCGGACGGATCTTCTCAGACGCGAAGGCGCTGGCGCAGGTCAATGCCATCGTCCATCCGGCGGTGAAGCGTTATATACTGGAAGCAATGGACGAAGAACGAAAAAAGGGGACAAAATATTTTGTGGTGGAAGCCGCATTGTTGATTGAAGAAGATTATCAGGACATTTTGGATGAAATGTGGTATATTTATGTCAGTGAGCCGGTAAGAAGGAAACGGCTGAAGGAAAGCAGAGGGTATTCGGATCAGAAGATTGACAGCATCATGGCGGCTCAGAAGACGGACGCAGCGTTTAGGGCTGCCTGCGATTATATTATAGATAATAATGATTCTATCGGGAAAATGCAGGAGCAGGTGGCTTTATTGCTGACGGATGATGTTCCAAAGACTGTTTAAGGTATAAGGAAATAGGCAATTGCAAAATTCTGACATGATTTTCCATGTTGTGCATTATTGATAATTTATCGCAGACACAATATCTACTTTTAAGAGTTTTGCAAATATCTAAATATAAAGAAAGCATGAGAGTTGAAAAATGGGTAATGAATTGAAACCGCAGGGACAGCTGGTATTCGGTCTGGATATCGGAACAAGGAGTATCGTGGGCACGGTAGGCCACCGGGAAGGGGAGCGCTTTATCATTGCGGCGCAGGTAGTTAAAGAACATGAGACACGTGCGATGCTGGATGGTCAGATCCATGATATCGGACAGGTCGGCAATACGATCACGCAGGTGAAGCGCGCGCTGGAAAAAAAGCTTTCCGTGAAGCTGACGGACGTCTGTATCGCTGCCGCAGGACGCGTGCTGCTCACATTTGAGACCAGTGTCACATGGGAATTTGAAAAGGAAAGGGTAGTTACGCCGGAGGAGATCGCCGGGCTGACTTCGCTTGGAATCGAAAAGGCATATGAGAAGCTGCAGGAAACGAATGATTCCGATATGAAATTTTACTGTGTGGGCAATTCCGTCATCCGGTATTATCTGAACGGTTATCCGATCAGCAATCTGGAAAATCATAAAGCAAAAAATATCGGGGCAGATATCATTGCTACGTTTCTACCGGATGATGTGGTAGACGGACTTTATCGTGCAGTCGAGCTTGCGGGTCTAAATGTCGTGAATATGACATTGGAGCCGATCGCCGCTATGACGGTGGCGATTCCGCAGATGTACCGGATGCTGAATATTGCATTGGTAGATGTGGGGGCCGGCACTTCGGATATTTGTATCACAAAGGATGGATGTATCGTGGCATACGGTATGATCCCCTGTGCGGGCGATAAGCTGACGGAAGTGATTGCAAATGAGTGTCTGGTAGATTTTGAAACGGCAGAGAAGATCAAGCGGGGCAGCGGAGCGGAGATTAAATACAAGGATATCATGGGACTGCAGCAGTCCATTACCAAGCAGCGCGTCTTGAAGATGCTGTCAGGGCAGATCGATCAGATGGCGAAGCTGGTATCGGATAAGATCAAGGAATTAAACGGCGGCAAGTCGGTCAGCGCAGTCTTTATTGTAGGTGGAGGCGGTAAGATCACAGGTTATCCGGAAAAGCTGGCAGAGCATCTTGGCATCCAGAAGGATAGAGTGGCGCTTCGGGGAGAAGAAGTGATGCAGAGCATCACATTTCAGGAGAAAACCAAGAAGGATTCCCTGCTGGTAACGCCGATCGGCATCTGCCTGAACTACTATGACCAGAATAACAATTTTATCTATGTGACGTTTAATGAGGAACATATCAAGCTTTATGATAACAGCAATCTTGCCATCGTGGATGCGGCGATGCAGGCGGATTTCCCGAATGATAAGCTTTTCCCGAAGCGGGGAAGCGAGATCGCCTATACGGTGAATGGAAAGAAAAAGATCTGCCGCGGGGAATTCGGCGAGGCCGCAAAGATCATGTTGAATGGCGAGGCTGCAGATCTGTATAGTCCGATCCATGCCAATGACGTTATCGCGGTTGACGAGTCGACTGCCGGCGCGTCTGCGGCGATATCGTTAGGGCAGCTGCCGGAGTTTAAGTCAAAGCTTGATATCATGGTGAACGGAAACAAAGTGACGCTCCCGAAATATGCTTCGGTCAACGGCAGGCTGGAGAATGAGTATTATGATATTCAGAATGGCGATAAGATAGAAATGCTGGATTATTACACAGTTGCGCAGATTAGGGAATTTATGGACGTTACGCTGGATATGAATATGGCGGTCTATGTCAATAACGAGCCGGCAGAGGATGATACAAAGGTTTATGAGAATTTCAGCATACGCATGGCGCTTGAGGATGGCATGAAAAGGGACGAGCCGGAAGATGAGGAGGATTTTTTTGAGGATTCTCCGGAGGATGGTGAGGAGGATACATATTCCGGGGACAATGGGGATGAGGAACAGCCCCGGCAGAGAGGCGCTGCGGCAAACCTGCAGGAAAGGTCGATCCATGTGCTTGTCAATTCCAAACCGATCCGGCTGCAGGGCAAGGCGTCATATGTATTTGTGGATATTTTTGATTACATAGATTTTGATTTGACCACGGTAAAAGGACAAACGCTGATCACCAATGTCAACGGCAAAAAGGCGGAGTATATGGAGCCGCTGTATGACGGGGCAGTGATTGAGGTGTACTGGGAAGAGTGATTTCATCAGCGATTCCTTAGAATATGAAGAAGTATGGAGCGGGGTATAGGATGTCATGCGTATGAAAAGTTTGGCCAGCGGGAGCAGCGGCAATGCGATCTATGTCGGTTCGGAAACGACACATCTGTTGGTGGATGCGGGAATCAGCGGCAAAAGGATTGAGGAAGGGCTGGAGAAGCTGGGACTTACCTGTAAAGATCTGGATGCTGTTTTGGTTACTCACGAACACAGTGATCATATCGGGGGATTGGGAGTACTCAGCCGGCGGTATGATATTCCAATTTATACCACCAGAGGGACGATGGACGGCATATACGAAGGACGTAACCGTAAAGTGGTAGGGGAGATTGACGCATCCCTGTTTCAGTTGATACAGCCGGATGAGCGTTTTATCATAAAAGATATTTCCGTTCAGCCGATCAAGATTTCCCATGATGCCAAAGAGCCGGTGGCCTTTAAGTTTATGTATGGCAGCCAGAAGACGGCGGTTATGACGGACTTGGGCGTGTATGATGATTATATCCTTGGTAGTCTGCAGGGACTGGACGCAGTATTTCTGGAAGCCAATCATGACGTCAGGATGCTGCAGCTGGGAAGATATCCTTATCCCTTAAAGCAGCGTATTTTGGGAAAACGCGGACATCTGTCCAATGAAGCGTCGGGAAGGCTTCTTTCCCGGATCCTCCACGATCATATGGGGAGCGTCGTATTAAGTCATTTAAGTCAGGAGAATAATCTGCCGGAGCTTGCTTATGAGGCGGTGCGTCTGGAGATTACGGCATCAGATACGCCGTATAAAGGGGATGATTTTGAGATTATGGTGGCTGACCGCTATCAGCCATCCTGTCTGATCAGTATCTGACAGGTTATTTAAAGAAAGCGAATTATTAGATTGTAAAAATAATAGATTTGTTTTATGATATAAAAGAATAGTCTGCGGAGGTGAGATTTAACTGCGTAAAACAGGAGAGAAAGGTTGGGAGTCAGAATGAGCGATATGAACGGACAAACTGAAAAGAAGGGAATACATATTGGTAGAAAAGAAAAGCTGCCCTTTTTTCGGTCGATGCTTGGGCAGATTTCCGTAACGATCGTATTGGTCGTAATTATTACTGCAGTCGTTAATCTTTTGGTCATTATTCCCAATGTGGAGAGAATCATTAAAGAACAGACACAGAACTATATCTTTGATATGACGGAATCCTATGGCACGAAAATGGCGGAAACATACGCGATGCTGGGTGATGCGGCTTTCGAGTATGATATTATGTCGGCGATGTTTGCCGATGCCGGTTTAGAGGGCGTGGATTCCAGTTATGTCTATATTGTGGAAGCGGATGGTACGATGCTCTTTCATCCCACAGAAGAGAAGGTCGGACAGCCGGTGGAGAACGAGGTAGTCAAGGGTGTGGTTGAACAGCTTTCCAAGGGGAAGATTCCTGCTGCTGANGTAGTGGAATATCTGTTTAAGGGCGTTACCAAATATGCCGGATATTATGTCAATCCAACAGGGGAATTTATTTTGGTATTGACGGCGGATGAGGATGAGATGTTTAAGCCGATTGATGATATGACAATACAGGCGGTTATCGGATCGCTGATCGCACTGGTGATTTGTTCTGCAGTCGGTATTATGATCCCTTGGAAGATTGTGAAGTCCATTGAAAAAACAACAGAAATTGTAAATCAGATTGCTGATATGGATTTCAGGGAGACGTCGGAGGAGGCAAAGCTGATTTTGCGTAAGGATGAATCCGGTGAGATAAGCCGTGCGATCAGAGATCTGCGCGGAAAGCTGGTGGATGTAGTCGGTAATTTTCAACATCAGACACAGCAGCTGTACCTTGCCTCTGAGGAATTGAGTAAAAATGCATCGGAGACGGTGAAGACTGTCGGACAGGTTGAACATGCGGTTCAGGAGATTGCTACCGGCGCCTCAAGTCAGGCAGATGAGACACAGCAGGCTACAGAGCATGTCATTATCATGGGCGAGATGGTGGAGAACACTACGCAGGAAGTCAATACGCTCCATGGAACGATGGAAGAAATGGGTAAGGCGGGTGAAACAGCCGCGGATAAACTTCATCAGCTAGAAGAGATTAATACAAGAGCGAAAGCTTCACTGGATGATATCTATGAGCAGACCAATACCACCAATCATTCAGCACTGAAGATTCAGGAAGTAATCGGAATTATCACAGAGATTGCAGAGGAGACCAATCTGCTTTCACTGAATGCCTCCATAGAGGCTGCCCGTGCGGGAGAACAGGGACGCGGATTTGCCGTTGTTGCATCACAGATCCAGAAGCTGGCGGAGCAGTCCAATGAATCTGCAAGGAAGATCGAGGAGATTGTTGCTTATTTGATCAGTGATTCCAAACAGGCTGTAGAGACGATGGATGAAGTAAAAGGCATCATGGATGAGCAGATTAATTTTGTGACCGAGACAGCGGATATCTTTAGAAATCTGCAGGGTGCGATTGGTAATTCTATCAGTAAGATCGATCAGATTTCTACCAGAACGGCGCATCTTGATAAAGAAAGAACGGGCGTAGTAGATGTGGTACAGAATCTGACAGCCATTGCTGAGGAAAATGCGGCGAGTACGGAAGAAACGTCAGCTTCTGTGGTGGCAGTCGGTGATATCATGACACAGGTATCCAAGAACGCATTTACCTTAAAGGAAATTGCGGACAATCTGGAGGCTGCCATGCAGAAGTTTGTTATCTGAGTTTGTTATTTACAGTCGGAGAAACGGTCAGCGGGATCGCATAAAGTCAGTAGATGTTGTAAGGAAAGACAGTAAAACTGCTTTGATATGGAGGATTAGTATTAAGATATGAAAAAAACGATTATTACGGTAGTAGGCAAGGATACGGTAGGCATCATTGCCAAGGTGTGTACCTACCTTGCTAATAACAGGGTGAATATTTTAGATATTTCACAGACGATCGTACAGGATTATTTCAATATGATGATGATTGCAGATATTAATGATTCTGCAAAGCCGTTTGATGTGATCGCAGATGAACTTGCCCAGATTGGGGAAGAGATCGGCGTCATAGTGAAATGTCAAAGGGAAGAAATTTTTGATTCCATGCATCGAATATAATATGCTAAGGAAGTGTTAAATGATGGAAAAGAGCAGTCTTAGTCAAAATAGAATTATTTTGGCTAAGACTTCATCTTTAAAAATAAGATATCAATGATCGGACGATAGAAAGGCGTGGTAAAAAATGATCAATATCTATGAAGTAGCCGAAACAAATCAGATGATAGAGAAGGAAAATCTTGATGTGCGGACGATCACATTGGGAATCAGCCTTCTGGATTGCATCGATACGGATCTTGCAAAATTAAAAGATAATATCTACCGGAAGATCACCGATACGGCAAAGGATCTTGTAAAAACCGGAAAAGAGATTGAGAAAAAATACGCGATTCCCATCGTAAATAAAAGGATCTCCGTAACGCCGATCGCGATTGTTGCCGGCGCTGCCTGTAAGACGGAAGAAGACTTTGCATCCATAGCTGAGCTGCTAGACCAGGCGGCAAAGGAAGTGGGCGTCAACTTTATCGGCGGATATTCCGCGCTGGTATCAAAGGGGATGACAAAGGCAGATGAGCTTTTGATCCGTTCGATCCCGTTGGCATTGTCTAAGACGGACAGAGTGTGCAGCTCGGTGAATCTTGGTTCTACCAGAACAGGTATTAATATGGACGCTGTCAGACTGATGGGCGAGATGATCAAAAAGACGGCTGAATACACGAAGGATAAGGATTCTTTAGGATGCGCAAAGCTGGTAGTATTCTGCAATGCGCCTGATGATAATCCTTTTATGGCAGGCGCTTTTCATGGGGTGACGGAAGCAGACGCAGTCATCAATGTGGGCGTCAGCGGTCCCGGTGTGGTAAAGACAGCTTTGGAAAAAGTGCGGGGAGAAAGTTTTGAAGTGTTGTGCGAGACGATTAAGAAGACGGCGTTTAAAGTGACCAGAGTAGGACAGTTGGTTGCGAAAGAGGCATCGAAAAAGCTGGGGATCCCATTTGGAATTGTCGATCTTTCCCTTGCTCCGACACCGGCAGTAGGGGACAGCGTTGCAGATATTCTCTGTGAGATCGGTCTGGANNATGCNGGNGCGCCNGGNACNACNGCNGCTCTTGGCANTNTTAAANGATCAGGTNAAAAANGGNGGNGTNATGGCNTCNTCNTATGTNGGAGGATTAAGCGGTGCNTTTATTCCNGTCAGNGAAGATCAGGGNATGATNGATGCNGTNGANNCAGGAGCNCTNACNTTGGAGAAANTGGAAGCNATGACNTGNGTNTGNTCNGTNGGACTNGATATGATTGCNGTGCCGGGAGATACTANAGCGTCAACGNTCTCCNGCATTATTGCGGATGAAATGNCAATCGGCATGGTAAATCAAAAGACCACAGCGGTAAGGCTGATCCCGGTAGCCGGAAAGGACGTAGGGGAGAAAGTGGAATTTGGCGGGTTGCTTGGATATGCGCCGATCATGCCGGTCAATCCGTATTCCTGTGATGCGTTTATTCAAAGAAAAGGACGTATTCCGGCGCCGATTCATAGTTTTAAAAACTAGAAAATGCGAGTGGAGCTGATGAGCGCGAAGCAATTATGACAGGCTGGCGGTATTCCCCGGAAAATACGGTCGTTTCTTTGAACAGAGCAAGCTGCTGGTACAGATTGGATGCAGCGATGTCTTTTTCTAACAGGGCGAGCTGATCCGGTTCAAGCTTGTTTTTGGCATCTGCAAGCTTTGTGATGATCGGACGCCGGGCTTTGGTTTTGACCGTGTTCAGCAGAGGGGAGGCTTCCCGGTTGAAACCAAGAAGACGAAGATAAGCGCAGTATTCATATCTCTTGAGAAGATCAATATCACTTTTTTTGATAGACAGAAGGATATGAAGAAGTGTGCGGTTGATATGGGTCATGGCGATATCCTTTGTCTTTAAAGCGTTTCTGAATTCCAAAAGGTCGGTGGATCTTTTGGCGGAAATGGCATTTTTGAGTTTATCAGCCAGATCTCCATAGATGTCAAAGTAATCGGTCAGGTCTTCCGACGGATACATCATAAAATGATAGAATAACAGATCGGAGACAAAGCTGAGGTCAAGATAGCGGTGGCTGTTATAATATTCCCCGATAACCGGCACAGTACAAGCCGGTACAAAGCAGGATAATGNATGNAGCAGATCTTCCCGNCNTTNTTCATNGGAAGTCCTGNGCCGGACGGCGGCATAGGGAGTGGATATGTCGGAAAGGGAACGCAGCAGCGGCCGCAATGCTGTCGCGCTGCAGCAGCTTCCTTCCGGTATTGACGTATCGTGATAGCCTGTGCCCTGACGTCTGACCGTAACCGGTTTTATCGGAGAATGCAGATGATCTAATGCCCGAAGATATTCGATTGCGAGGATATTGTTTGGCAGTTCCGGACTGTCAGCGATGACAGCTTCACTGCTCGGAGGACATTGTATGCGGGAATGTTTTGGCTGGAATTCTTTTTTGGAAAGCTCCCTCAGTGTTTCCAGATTTCCGGATTCGCTGCCAAAGCACAGATAATCAACGATGCCCAGAGCATCTAATGCGGCAACGGCGCCTCTTGCAAAATATTCGGCGCTTCCTGTGGCAGTCGTGACCGGAAGCTCAAAGACGGCATCCGCTCCGGCCAGAATGGCGGCTTTTGTCCGGCAGTATTTGTCCATGGATGCAGGTTCGCCCCGCTGCACATAGTCGCCGCTCATGATGACGATCAGATGGTCGGCATGCGTAAGAAGTCTGGCCTGTTCTAATAAATAGGCGTGGCCGTTATGAAACGGATTAAATTCTGCTATGATACCGCATACGATCATTGTGATCCCCTGTTTAACACTTTCTGCACTATTTTATAAAAACACATGTTGCCGTCAGTCATAAGGTGCATTATAATATCATTAAATGTAACATAGGCAGAAAAAAAGTACAAGTGTTATTGAACGTGAGAAGAATTTGCTATATAATAAGTTAGATTGAAAAATAAGCCCGATAGCTTATTTTTCAAACGCGAATTTGTGCCTGCGGCCCAAAGTTCGCAGGTTGCGGAAAGGCATGGTTATTAGTGTGAGTAAAAGTTTTGAATCGCAGCATATCTGCAACATAGAAATTAGCGTATGTTTTTGATATAGAATACGGATCTGTGTCAATATATCCAAGATACAGATGTTTATATACATAGAACTGGAAAGGAGAGCAGGTATGCCATATATTGATATCATCAAAGATAAGGCAAGGGCGGATAAGAAAACAATTGTTCTGCCGGAGACAACGGATAAGAGGACGCTGATCGCGGCGGCGCATGTGATCGAGGAAAATATTGCCAATATTATTATGGTGGGGAAAGAAGAAAAGATATTAGACGGTGCCGGCTGGCTTGAGATCGATCTGAGCAGGGTGAAGGTGGTCGATCCGGAGAAGACGGAGCGGCTGGATGATTACATAGAGCTTTTATATGAGACCAGAAAGGAAAAAGGGATGACGCCGGAAAAGGCGAGGGAAGTCCTTCTGTCAGATTATCTTACTTTTGGGGTTGTCATGGTAAAGGCAGGAGATGCGGACGGTATGGTGGCCGGCTGCTGTCATGCGACGGCAGATGTATTAAGACCCTCCCTGCAGATCCTCAGAACGGCTCCCGGCACAAAGCTGGTATCGGGATTTTTCATTATTGATGTACCAAACTGCCAGTATGGTGAAAACGGAACCTTCCTGTTTTCCGATTGTGGACTGAATCAGGATCCGACAGCGGAGGAGCTGGCAGCGATCGCTGATTCATCGGCAAAGAGCTTCCGCAATCTTGTGGGTGCCAATCCGGTGATCGCGTTATTATCACATTCCACAAAGGGAAGCGCGAAGCATCCGCTGGTGGATAAGGTGATCGAGGCGACAAGGATCGCGCATGAACAGTATCCGGAGCTGGTTCTGGACGGTGAGCTGCAGACGGACGCGGCGATCGTGCCGAAGGTTGCCAAGACAAAAGCGCCGGACAGCGATATTGCAGGAAAGGCTAATGTTTTGGTATTCCCCAATCTGGACTGCGGCAATATCGCATATAAACTGGTAGAACGTCTTGCCAATGCAGATGCTTACGGACCGATGCTGCAGGGGATCGCAAGACCGGTCAACGATCTTTCCAGAGGCTGCAGCTGGGAGGACATTGTGGGTGTCGTGGCGCTGACGGCAGTGCAGGCGCAGCACATAGAATCTTAATACACTGTTTGATTATCGTTATTGGTGCAGGATATACTATATTTAATAAAGATTGATTTCAATTTATGAAAGAATATAATTATGATAGATGCATGCAGGGTGATGCTCCATGCGCAGGAAAGGAAAGGGATATGAATTTAAAAAACAAAGGAAGCTATTATGCTGTCATTGGTATGCTTGTATTATCGGGTATGCTCCTGTTATATTCGATAGGCGTCCGTGCTGCCAATGGAGGCGAACTGACTGACGAGGTCGATCATACGGATGAAAGTTTTGACGATCTTACGTATTTTGATGATGTGACGGAGGAAGAATTTGAGGATCTTGTCACCAGATTGGAAGCTGCAGTTACGGATATGGATAATGCGGATGAGGTGGACGCGCTGATCGACGAGATGGAGGATATGGCGCGCAGAATGATGGCCAATAATTGCATTGCCAACATTTATGCCACGCTGGATGCGGAGAATCAGGAGTATAATGATCTGGTAACACATTATGATGAGATTTCGGTAGATCTCAATGATAAGATCCAGCAGACCTACAGGATGATCGCGGAGTCGGAATGTTCCGAGGTGCTTCACGCAAGGATTGATGATGAGGAAGAATGGCAGGATATTCTGGAATATGAGCCTATGACAGATGAACAGAAGGATCTTGTGAACCGCGAGACGGAGCTTTCCCTGAAATATGATGAACTTTATATTGCCGAATACGTGGTCAACATCAATGGTGTTGATTATGATATGGATACGATTACCGAGGCTTATCAAAACGGAGAGATAACAGTACAGCAATATTTTGAAGGTTATGCGGATATTCTGGAACAGCGGAATCAGGAACTGGGCGAGCTGTTTTTGGAGCTTGTCGATATCCGGACGCAGNTNGCGCAGAGTTANGGATATGATAATTATGCNGANTATGCATATGANGAGATTTACGACAGGGATTATNCGNCNGAGGATCTGGAAGAATACAGGCGGCAGGTCATTGAATATATNGTNCCGCTGGAGCATGATCTGTATGATATGCTGATGGNAGATTCATCTTTTGACGCTATGNGGGANGCTGAGATGTCGGAGCAGGAGTGCCTTGATTTTCTTGAAGCTTACCTTCCTGAGATCTCAGATGATATGCTGATTTCCTACAGATATATGGTAGATCACGGCATGTGCGATCTTTCGATTGATGATCGGAAGGCGCCGGGCGGATATACGACGCAGATCTATGTGTATAACGCGCCATATATGTTTAACTGCGCAGACGGAACGATCAGTGATATGGGAACGCTGATCCATGAATTTGGGCACTATAACCAGATGTACTTTGCAGCCGAGGATGAATGGCTGTACACCTATAATAATCTCGATGTTGCGGAGATCCATTCACAGGGCTTGGAGCTGCTGTTTCTGGATCACAGTGAAGATATCTATGGGGAATATGCTGATGCGGTAAAGCTTTATACATTGATGAACATGACATATGCCTGCGTGGAAGGTGTGAAGGAGGATGCGTTCCAGTATGAGGTTTACAGCAATCCGGAAGGTCTGACGGTTGAAAAGCTGAATGAGATCTATTATGNCTGCTGCGAGGAATATGGTGCCCTGNATNTCANTNNCAGNTATNATCTTGGATTGTATGGAATGATGGCATCGGATGAAATCACGGAATGGGTGGAGATCCCACATACGTTCCAATCTCCTCTGTATTATGTCAGCTATTCTGTTTNCATGGCTGCAGNGGNGGAGCTGTGGGATGTGATTCTGGATGACAGGGAGGAAGGCATCAGTGTNTATCTCGATCNGGTAAAGAAAGGTNTGATCGACTCTTATANGGATGCTTTGGCAGATGTCGGGCTGAACAATCCGATTGANAATCCGAGATTCGAAGCATATGNCGNCAANANCCGTTATTATCTGGGACTGCAGGACAGCAGGGGATCGTCAGAAGAGGCAGGCAGCGGAGATGTCATCCAGGAGCCGGAGGAGGATAAGCCTGATGTAGATATAGATGAGGATCGTGATGCTGACNGAGACCGTGATGAGGATGACGACGACAGGGATCGCNATCGTGACCGCGACCGTGATAAAGATGATAATACTGCCCTGATCATTGTGGTGGCNGTCGGCGCTGCCGTATTGCTGCTGATCATCATAGTGATCATTGTGCTGGTATCATCTGATAAAAAAGCAAAGAAGCAGGCTGCGATGCAGAATGTACCTCAGATGCCGGGGAATCCGCCGGCTCAGAATACAACGCCTCAGATGGGCAGTATCTCACCAAGCCAGAATACTTTGCCGCAGGCAGGCAGTATCCCGCCGGTGCCGGAAGCGCCGTCAGTACCACCAGTGCCACCAGTACCGCCAGTGCCTCCTGTACCATCCGCACAGGACGGTATATCGGAGCAGACTCCTGCAGAACCGCAGGAAGCTCCGGAAGGACAGACACCGGATCAGGCAGGAAGCGGAGCAGATAATGAAGGACAGAATAAAGAACCGTAAATATTTTGAATTAATTTTGTTGACAAATGATATGGACATGGTTATAATATCATAAGTGTGGTTTAGAAATCGGTTGAGAGAAAAAGATACGGCAGGAGGTGTAATGAGATGTCAATTTGTCCTAAAAATAAATCTTCCAAAGGAAGAAGAGATAAAAGGAGAGCAAACTGGAAGATGAGCGCTCCTACATTAGTAAAGTGCAGCAAGTGTGGCGCGTTGATGGTTCCGCACAGAGTTTGTAAGGCATGTGGGGCATATAATAAGAAAGAAATTATTTCTGTTGATTAATGATCTGTGTGATCGATGATGTTATGAACTGCGAAATAAGAGCCTTTCCTTCGGGGAGGCTCTTTTTATGGAAAAAATGTTTTATTCTGATTGCAAAATTTCTTGATTTTTCCTACTTTTTTTAGTATTATAAAAAATGAGTTTTTATGCGGAAGCGTAAGATAAATGGAGGCTAAAAATGAGTCAAGTTGTAAAAGTTGCATTGGATGCTATGGGGGGTGANAATGCGCCCGTGGAAATNGTCAAGGGCGCCGTTGACGCNCTGGCAGAATCGNAGGAGCTGGTTGTTTATCTGGTTNGCAGNGAGAANACGATACAGGAAGAGCTGTCCAAATACCAGTATGATGACAGACGTATACTGATTGTTCCGGCAGACGAGGTTATTGAGACGGCTGAGCCGCCGGTTATGGCGATTAGAAAAAAGAAAGAGTCATCGATCGTAAAAGCACTTTATCTGGTGAAAAACGGAACCTGTGACGCTTTTGTCTCTGCGGGAAGCAGCGGTGCGATTCTGGTGGGCGGACAGCTCATCGTAGGAAGGATCAAGGGGATTGACCGTGCTCCATTGGCTCCTGTTATCCCTACTGCAACAGGATGCTCTCTTTTGATTGACTGTGGGGCGAATGTGGACGCGAAGCCTAATAATCTGGTGCAGTTTGCCAGGATGGGAAGCATCTATTGCGAGCATGTGCTGAATATAGAAAAACCGAGGGTTGCCATTGTCAACATTGGCGCGGAAGAAGAAAAAGGAAATCTGCTGGTAAAGGAGACATTTCCTTTGTTAAAGGCATGCGATGATATCAACTTTATCGGAAGCATCGAAGCAAGGGAGATCCCCAGCGGATATGCGGATGTCATTGTCTGCGAAGCGTTTGTCGGAAATGTGATATTAAAGCTGTATGAAGGAACGGCAAGCGTACTGGTTAAGAAGATCAAGGAAGGCTTAAAAAGCAGCTTAAAGAGCAAGATAGGTGCGGCGTTGGCATTGCCCGCATTAAAAGATACCGTAAAATCCTTCAGTACAAAGGAGCACGGCGGCGCTCCCCTGCTTGGCTTGAACGGGCTTGTGGTCAAGACACACGGAAGCTCGGAATCGGTTGAGATCAAAAATTCCCTGCTGCAGTGCAGGACGTTTAAAGAGCAGGATATCAATGGTAAGATAAGACAACAACTGATGATAGGAAATGATTGACAATGGAATATAAGATACTAAAGGAAGCGATCTTAAGGGTGCTTCAGGTGTACGAGACGGAGATCTCCATGGAGAGTACGTTCGATCTGGATCTCGGTGCAGACTCCATCGATATGATGCAGATGATGCAGTATATAGAAAAAGAAACAGGGAAAAAATTCCGGGCGGTCGATCTGGACAAGATCGTTACCGTAGAAGATGCTGTCCGTGTGATGCGGGAACAGATGGAGTGATAGAGGGGCGATATGGACGAGGAAAGCAGGATCAAAGAGCTGGAAGAACGGATCGGCTATCACTTTCAGGAGAAGGCTCTGGTCAGAGAGGCATTAACGCACAGCTCTTACGCTAACGAAAGATCAATCAGAAAGATCAATTGCAATGAACGGCTTGAATTTTTGGGAGATGCGGTTTTAGAACAGACAAGCAGTATCTATCTGTTTCAGCAGTATCCTAAAGTGGCGGAAGGACAGTTGTCAAAGATGCGGGCTTCTTTAGTATGTGAGTCTGCGCTGGCAGCCGCTGCGGAAAAGATCAGTCTGGGCGATTTTATTTTCCTTGGAAAAGGGGAAAGGGCAAATGGAGGAAATAAAAAGCCTTCTGTTGTTTCTGACGCTATGGAAGCATTGATTGGCGCGCTGTATCTGGACGGCGGAGAAAAAGCAGCCAATCATTTTATCATGAAATATATTTTGACGGATATTCAGGAAAAAGAGAAAGCGTTTATTGATTATAAGTCCGAACTACAGGAGCTGGTGCAGTCGGGAAGTTACGGAACGATCCGCTATCAGGTGATCGGTGAATACGGACCGGAGCATGAGAAGGAATTTGAAGTGGAGCTGATGATCGATCAAAAGAAGGTCAGTCTCGGACGTGGCCGGAATAAAAAGGCTGCGGAGCAGATGGCGGCGTATGAGGCGCTAAAAAATTTAAAGAATTAATAAGCTATCAGAGCCAAAATCTAATAGATAAAATTATGATTAGTTTTTTATCGATAAAGGGATTGGGAAAGGGACAAGGTTTGTTCATATGTATTTAAAAAGTATTGAAATACAAGGCTTTAAATCATTTGCCAATAAAATCATATTTGAATTTCATAATGGTATCACGGGTATCGTAGGACCGAACGGCAGCGGTAAGTCCAATGTTGCGNATNCGGTCAGATGGGTTTTGGGAGAACAGAAGATCAAGCAGNNTCNGGNAGCATNCATGCAGGATGTTATTTTTTCGGGTACGGAGCAGAGAAAACCGCTGGGCTATGCTTATGTGGCAATCACGCTGGATAATGCGGATCATCAGCTGAATATTTCCTATGACGAGGTGACGGTCGCGAGAAAGCTGTACCGTTCCGGAGAAAGCGAATATCTGTTAAATGGAACAGTGTGCCGTTTGAAGGATGTATATGAACTGTTCTATGATACCGGTATCGGCAAAGAGGGATATTCCATTATCGGGCAGGGACAGATCGATAAGATCTTAAGCGGCAAGCCGGAGGAGAGGCGTGAACTGTTTGACGAGGCGGCGGGCATCGTAAAGTATAAAAAAAGAAAAAGCGCTTCCCAAAAAAAGCTGGAAGATGAGAAGCAAAACCTTCTTCGTGTCAATGATATCCTTGCAGAGCTGGAAAAGCAGATCGGACCGTTGGAGAAACAGTCGGAAAAGGCAAGGGAGTATCTTAAGAAAAAAGAGGAACTGAAAAAGCTGGATGTGAATTATTTCCTTTTGGAAAATGCGCATACGACTGAGCAGATGGACGCAGTCAATGAGAAATTGAAGATTGCCGGGGACGATTATCAGGAGAACAGTAAACGGTTTGAAAACATCCGGCAGGAATACGATGAAATGCAGGAAAAGATCGAGGAGCTTGAGAAGTCCATCGAGGAGACCCGCAATTCCCTGAGCAATACCAGCTCTATACGGACAAAGTTGGTCGGAGAAATTAATGTCTTAAAAGAACAGATCAATTCCGCGAAGAATAATATGGAGCATTTTAAGACAAGACTGGGCAGTATTGAGGAAAATGTCGGACAGAAGGAAAAGGAATGTGCCCTGCTTGCGGAAAGTAAGGAACAGGCGGATACGGCGCTTCGTGAACTGGAAACAAAGCGTAATGCCGTAAAAGAGACTTTGCAGAAGGTTCAGGGAGAGATCGAGGAAATCAATGAGTCCATTGAGAAGGATAAAAACCGGATCATCGAGACGCTCAATGAGCGTGCCACCATCCGCTCTAAAAAGGAGCGTTATGACACGATGCTGGAGCAGATCGCTATCCGGCGTTCTGAATTAAATTCCAAATTTTTACAGGCGAAATCAAACGAAGAAGAACAGCAGGAGATCGCAGCCGGATTAAAGGAGGAATTTGAAAAGGTCAATAAAGAGATCGAGGAACTGAATCACGAGCAGAAGAAAATGGAGGAACGCGCCGGACAGATCCATGATGAACTGGGAGAAACGGATCGTCAGCTACGCGATGCACAGGTTCAGTATCATCAGGATAAGACAAAGCTGGAATCCATCACCAATCTGACGGAACGGTATGAGGGCTATGGCAACAGCATCCGCAAGGTCATGGAATGCAAGGAGAACAATAAGGGGATCATCGGCGTTGTGGCGGATATCATCAAGGTGGAAAAGAAGTATGAGACTGCCATAGAGACTGCGCTGGGCGGTAATATCCAGAATATCGTTACCAAGGATGAAAAAACCGCAAAAGAGATGATCAATTACCTCAAAGATAATAAATTCGGACGTGCTACCTTCCTGCCGCTGACAAGTATTGAGCATCCGCAGGAATTTAAGACNCCGGAGGTTTTGGAGGAGAAGGGTGTCATCGGCATGGCGGATGAGATCGTTTCCACGGAGCCGGATTATCGGAATGTGGCTAAGGCGATGCTTGGAAGGATCGTTGTCATTGATCATGTGGATCAGGCATTAAAGATTGCAAGGAAATATGATTATGGTATCAGGATGGTTACGCTGGATGGCGAGCTTTTAGTACCGGGCGGTGCGATCAGCGGCGGCGCATATAAGAATAACTCTAATCTTCTGGGGCGGCGGCGTGAGATGGATGAGCTGGACAAGCAGGTGAAGGCTTCTTTGAAGCAGATCAATAAGCTGCTGGATCAGATCGAACAGATCAAGGAGGAAAGGAATCAGCTGCGTATCGGGATCGAGGAGGTCAAGCTGAAGATCCAGAATCAGTTTATCGCGCAGAACACGGCGAGACTCAATCTGATTAAGGCACAGGAGAGGATTGACGAGACCGTACATGGGGTAGATGATCTGAAAGCAGAGCAGGCAGAGATTGAAAAACAGATCAGTGAGATCAAGGAGCAGCAGGGACAGATCGTTCAACAGCTGGAGGATTCCGCCAAAGAGGAAAAAACATTAGAGGCGCAGATCACGGAAAAGCAGGAAAAGCTGGAAGGCAGACGTGAGGAAGAAGCGGTTCATGCCGCGGCTGTGGCGGAGCAGGATGTCGAGGTGGAGAAGGCGCTGCAGAAACAGGAATTTGAACAGCAGAATCTGAACCGTCTGAAGGAAGAACTGTCCCGGTATGCGGCGGAACGGGAAGAGGTTCTGCAGGCGACGAAGCAGAACGAGGCGGATATTGCGGACAAGGAAGAAAATATCAAAAATCTGGAACAGACCATGGACGCTTCCTATACAACGCAGGAAGATTCCGAGATCCGCTTAAAGGAAATGCAGGAAAAGCGGGAAGAATATATGTCCAAACAGAAGCAGTTCTTCGGTCTTCGAGAGGAATTGAATGATAAGATCGCGGGATTGGATAAGGAGATCTACCGTCTGAAGACCCAGAAGGAAAAACTGGAGGATGCTTTAAACGGACTGTCCGGCTATATGTGGTCAGAGTATGAATTGACGCTTAGGGATGCCGCCGAGCTTCGTGATGAGACGATGACGGATCTTGTGTTTTTGAAGAGAAGCGTGGCGGAGTTAAAGGACGGCATTAAGCGTCTTGGGGATGTCAATGTCAATGCCATTGAGGATTATAAGGCGGTCATGGAACGGTATGATTTCCTGAAAAAGCAGCATGACGATCTGGTGGAAGCTGAGAAGATGCTGATCGGCATCATAGAGGAACTGGATCAGGCGATGCGCGCGCAGTTTACGGAGAAATTTGCCGAGATCAGCAGGGAATTTGATAAGGTCTTTAAGGAGATGTTTGGNGGCGGTAAGGGTACGCTGGAACTGATGGAGGATGAGGANATNTTAGAGGCAGGCATCCGGATCATCGCACAGCCGCCGGGGAAGAAGCTGCAGAATATGATGCAGCTGTCCGGTGGAGAGAAATCCCTTGCGGCGATTGCGCTGTTGTTTGCCATCCAGAATCTGAAGCCGTCGCCGTTTTGTCTGCTGGATGAGATCGAGGCGGCACTGGATGAAAGCAATGTTGGCAGATTTGCGCAGTATCTGCATAAGCTGACAAAACATACGCAGTTTATTGTGATCACGCATCGACGCGGAACGATGGAGAAGGCGGACAGATTGTACGGCATCACCATGCAGGAGAAGGGTGTTTCGGCATTGGTGAGCGTAAATCTGATCGNTAAGGAGTTGGATAATTAGCGTNNTGTCACATTNNAAAGTGAATGGGTAGTACATCAGCCCNTTTCANGGTTCTGGAAAGGAGAACAACCGGATGTTGNTTGGTTTTGGANAGAAGAAAGCGGCAGAAATATCTGAAAAAAATATGGAAGAAATGTCGGAAGAAAATACGGAAGGAATATCCGGAGAAAATACAGAAGGGATATCCGAAAAAAACGCGGAAGGAATATTGAAGGGGAAACCGGAAGGGATATTGGGAGAGTTCCCGGAAGGATTGTCCGATATAGAAGAAAATAGTGCAGATATGAGCCGGGAAACGGAATCTGACGCGGATATAAGTCAGTCGGAGGAAGCTGCTTCAGAAAATAATCCGGACGGGGAGGATGCTTCAGGAGAAGGTGATCCGGCAGCAGAGGAAGAACAGCCTAAAAAGACGGCGGGGTTCTTTGCGCGTCTGAAGGAAGGTCTGTCGAAAACCAGAAATAATATCGTTTCCGGCATAGATGCGGTATTCAGCGGATTTACAAAAATTGATGAGGAATTTTATGAGGAGCTCGAAGAGATCCTTATTATGGGAGATATCGGTGTTCATGCAACGGAGGAGATCATTGATGCGCTGAAACAGAAGGTGAAGGAGCAGCATATCTCAAAACCGGAGGACTGTAAGTCGATGCTGATCCAGACCATTAAGGATCAGATGCGTGTGGAAGAGACGGCATATGAATTTGAACAGAAGCGTTCCATCGTGTTTGTGATCGGGGTAAACGGTGTCGGAAAGACCACCTCCATTGGTAAACTGGCGGCGATCTTAAAGGCGCAGGGAAGGCACGTACTGATTGCGGCGGCAGATACGTTCCGCGCGGCTGCAGGAGAGCAGCTTGCAGAGTGGTCAAGGAGAAGCGGCGTGGAAATGATAGGCGGTGTGGAAGGCGCCGATCCGGCAAGCGTGATCTTCGACGGGATCAATGCGGCAAAGGCGAGAAAGGCAGATGTCTTACTTTGTGATACGGCGGGACGTCTGCATAATAAGAAGAATCTGATGGAAGAATTAAAGAAGATGAACCGGATCATTGACCGGGAATTTCCGGGCGCCCACAGGGAAAATCTGATCGTGCTGGATGCCACTACCGGTCAGAATGCAATGATGCAGGCGAGGGAATTTTCCGAAGCGGCGGATCTGACGGGCATCATACTGACAAAGATGGACGGTACTGCCAAAGGAGGGATCGCAGTCGCCATCCAGTCGGAGCTTGGCATTCCGGTAAAATATATCGGTGTGGGAGAGAAGATAGAAGACCTTCAGAAATTTGATTCTGACCGTTTTGTGGATGCTTTGTTTGACGTAGATCTGAGCGAGGATGAGGAAAGTAATGGGGAATAGAATAAGAAGCTAAAGGCAAATGAGAGAAAAGCAAATGAGAAGGAAAAAATGCAAAAATAAATGAAAAAGCAATAATAAATGAAAAAGCAAAATAAATGAAAAATAAAAGAAAAAGCAAAAATAAAAGGAAAAGCAATAATAAATGAAAAAAGCGAAGCGAATGAAATACAAAGTGAATGAAAAGTAAAGTGAATAAAAAAAGGCAAATCAGATGTTGAAAAATAGGTAAAGAAAACCGAGAAAGGCAGGTCATCATATGGATACGAATGAAATGGAAGAAAAAATGCTGACATTGGAAAAATTCGAGGAGGCATCCGAGATCGTAAAGCAGGTAACGCTGGAGACGAAGCTGGTCTATAGCGAGTATTTCAGTAATATAACCGGCAATAAAATATTTTTTAAGCCGGAGAACCTGCAGTTTACGGGAGCTTATAAGGTCAGGGGCGCATATTATAAGACCAGCACACTGTCCGAGGAAGAGAAAAAAAGAGGGGTCATCACCGCTTCTGCCGGCAATCATGCGCAGGGAGTTGCATATGCGGCGCAGCGCAATCATATGAAGGCGACGATCGTCATGCCCACGACGACGCCGTTGATTAAGGTGAACCGTACAAAGAATTTTGGTGCGGAGGTGGTTCTGTATGGCGACGTATATGATGAGGCATGCACGCGCGCTTATGAACTGGCGGAGGAACATGGATATACATTTATTCATCCTTTCGATGATCCGGCGGTTGCGACAGGTCAGGGAACGATTGCCATGGAGATCGTCAAGGAGCTTCCGCTGGTGGATTATATCTTAGTTCCCATCGGCGGCGGCGGACTGGCTGCAGGTGTTTCCACTCTGGCAAAGATGCTGAATCCGAAGATCAAAGTTATCGGTGTGGAGCCGGCAGGGGCTGCCTGCATGAAGGCGTCCATTAATCGCGGTGAGGTGACAACGCTGCCGCAGGTCAATACGATTGCTGACGGTACGGCGGTCAAGACCCCGGGAACAAAGATATTTTCGTATATTCAGGATAATCTGGATGATATCATCACCGTGGAAGACGAGGAGCTGATCGTTTCGTTTCTGGATATGGTGGAAAATCATAAGATGATCGTGGAAAATTCCGGACTTCTGACGGCGGCGGCACTCAAGCATCTGGATGTCAAGGATAAAAAGATCGTGGCGATCTTAAGCGGCGGCAATATGGATATCATAACGATGTCTTCGGTGGTTCAGCAGGGGCTGATCTTTAGGGATCGTATCTTTACGGTATCCGTGCTATTGCCGGATAAGCCGGGCGAGCTTTGTAAGGTGGCGGGCATTATCGCGGAAGAAAACGGAAATGTCATTAAGCTGGAGCATAACCAGTTTGTATCGACCAACCGTAACGCTGCGGTGGAGCTGCGGATCACGATCGAGGCATTTGGCGTGGATCATAAACAGAGGATATTGACGAGGCTGGAGCAGGAGAATTATAAGCCGAAGTTAGTAAGAACCAATATCTAAAAAACAGATATTGGTCCAAACGAATATCTAAAAAGAAGATATTCGTCCCGAACCAATATCTAAAAAACAGATATCTAAAAAGTGCTGAATGAATGAAATCTGTCTTTGCAGGATAATCTAATCCTATGAAGGCAGATTTTTCAGTGAGAAATAAAACAAAATCATTGCTTAGGACTTGGGTTGTGAGAGGTGTAATGCTGATCCTTTTTTCTGCTGTTTATGCTTTTGGCGTAAGCTGCTTCCTTGATCCGAACAATCTTGCGCCGGGTGGTATCACAGGAATTGCGATTCTGGTCAATCGGTTGGCAGGCATTGATACGGGTACGCTGATCTTTCTGTTTAATATACCGATTATGGCGTTGAGTATTTGGAAATTTGGATTTAAATTTACTGCTTCTACAATATATACGCTTGCATGGATTTCCTTTTTTACCAACTTATTTGAAATCAGCGGGGCATGGACAAGAGAACCGTTTCTTGCAGCTGTGGCGGGAGGCGCGATCAATGCTGTGGCCATCGGGATGATCCTGCGGCTGGGAGCGACCACCGGTGGTACGGATATTGTGATCAAGCTTTTAAGAAATCGTTATCCGTTTTTAAAGACGGGGGCATTCTTTTTTATCATTGACAGCATCATCGTTTTCCTGTCCCTGTTTGTTTTCGGTTCTGTGGATACAGTACTATTTGCGGCATTGACGGTATTTGTGACTTCAAGGGTACTGGATCTGGTGTTGTATGGAAGCGAAGAGGCAAGAATGATTTTTGTAATTTCTGATGAGGCGGAAAGGATCGCAGGAGCATTTATGCAGGAGCTGCAACGTGGGGTCACGTATCTGCATGGACAGGGGGCGTATACCGGAAGAGATAAGAAGATCATGCTCTGCATCATGCGCAAACGGCAGGCGCCGAAAGCAGTTGCAATCATAAAGGATATTGACAGCCATGCTTTTTTAATTATCGCCAGCGCGTCGGAGATTTATGGGGAAGGGTACAAGGATTATTACAGGAAGCAGATATAAAAACAGTCTTTTTGAAATTGATTACCCATTAAAAATAAGTTATAATAGCGCTAACAGATTGGAATTGACCAAGCTATAAACAAAGGATACTAGAAGAAATTGGGATTATGGGAGGTACATAACCATGAAAAGTATGATTGCATATTGTGGGCTGGACTGTGAAAAATGTGACGCATATCTTGCAACAATAAATGATGATCAGGCATTACGCGAAAAAACTGCAAAACTATGGGCTGAATTAAATGATGCTCCCATTCTGCCTGAACATATCAACTGTGAAGGTTGTCGTGTTGATGGACTTAAGACCGTATACTGTGATAATATTTGTGCTATTCGACAGTGTGCGGTGAAAAAAGATGTAACTACATGTGGCGACTGCCCGGACATGGAAAAATGTCAGACTGTTAGAATGATTATCTCAAATAATCCAGCCGCTCTGAAAAATCTGAAGGGACAGACTACATAATTTGATATCTTTCAGTCGATAGCGTAGATGATGGAGATATTTTCCGAAAAGGAAATATCATTGTGGTCCGGTCAGGAGCATGGTATAATTTTTATGTCAAAGTGATAAAAGCAAAATGGAGTTGAAACAATGAGAACCAAGATTATTGCAACAGTATATGCTATACTGGCGGCTGCCTTGTATGCAATCAATATTCCCATGTCCAAATTGCTTTTAAGCCATGCAGGAGCAACCATGATGGCGGCATTTTTATATTTAGGCGCAGGGATTGGACTGCTGATATACGGAAGCATAGAAAAAATAACCAAACCTGAAAAAAAGCAGGAACATTTAACAAGAAAAGAACTGCCCTATACGGTTGCTATGATAGTGTTGGATATTATTGCGCCGATCTTACTGATGTTTGGTATTGTAAGAACAAATTCAGCCAATGTATCATTACTTAACAATTTTGAAATTGTGGCAACTTCCCTTATTGCCCTGGTGATTTTCAAGGAAGTAATCTCCCATAAACTTTGGCTTGCAATTTTCATGGTTACAATCGCCAGTGTCATTCTTAGTTTTGAAGGCATGGGTGCATTTACACTGAATGAGGGTTCACTTTTGGTGTTGGGAGCCTGTATCTGTTGGGGATTTGAAAACAACTGTACTAAGATGATCAGTCATAAAAGTTCCACTGAAATCGTTGTCATAAAAGGCTGTTTTTCCGGCATGGGGAGTCTTATCATTGCATTGTTATTGGGAGAAAGCGTACCGGAAATCAAATGGATCTTCGCAATACTTTTCTTAGGGTTTGTGGCGTATGGATTGAGTATCAAATTGTATATTATGGCACAGCAGCATTTGGGCGCAGCAAAAACAAGCGCTTATTATTCCATTGCACCATTTTTAGGCGTTGTGTTCAGTATGGCATTGTTAGGGGAAAGACCTGCAATGCAATTTTATATTGCAATGATCATTATGATAGCAAGTACGGCAGTCATGGTAAAGGACACAATCAGCCCACAACATACGGATTGTAATCGGAGGTATCCCGCATTGGAATTGAAAAAAGTTATAATTATTTTTGTTTCTTTTTTGGTAACAAGTTTTATTGTGTTTTTTATAATAAGTGGGTTCAGCTTCCGCGAAAAACGAGGATGGATTATGGAACAGCTTGGGGCGGCTATAAGTAATGAAGATATAGAATTACTAGATGAATTGATAGCTTCCAATTGTGAGATGAACACAGAAGATGGTAAATTAAGATTATATTCTTATCAGAGAGGAGTAATTGCCGGGATATGGAGTGAGAAAACTTATACTGTTTCTTCTTATCGGTATTTTCTTACTGATTCTGAAATTTGTTTTTGGACAAAAGATCATATTCAAAATACATTTAGGATGACGATTATTGATGAAGATGGAAGGGAATATGAATTAAGCGTAATTCTTAGTATTAAAAAAAATGGTTTATTTGATGCGAAAATAGTTAAAATAACTGCGCTATTACAGGAAAAATAGAGGAAACCGTTTTGCGGCGTGTGTTATTGGTGACCTGAAATATTTCTTCCGCGTGTTAGTTGGCTTCAACAATCAGAATATTCCGAAATATACTTAATAGTAGCTAATCTGAGGAGGCTTTGTTATGAGAATATATGATGCGAAAATCAACCATTTGGAAAATCCATTAGGTTTCCGTCTCATACACACCGTGTTTTCATGGAAGGTTGCGGAGGCGGAGGGAAAAAAGCAGACATGGGCGCGCATCAGGGTTGCGGAGGATGAAGCGTTTACGCAGATGATATATGATTCCGGCTGTGACGAAGCAGCCAATGCACTTGCCTATCTGGTAGAACTGTCCTTAAAGCCGCGCAATCGGTATTTTTGGAAGGTTGCAGTGTGTACGGATGCCGGGGAGGAAGCGGAAAGTTCTGTGCAATGGTTTGAAACGGCAAAACAGGGAGAAGTATGGGAAGGGAAATGGATTACCTGTGACAGCATAGAGAAAAGGCATCCTTTTTTTGAGAAGGAAATCCTGCCTGAAAAAGCGGTAAAAAAGGCAAGACTGTATGTCTGCGGACTTGGTCTGTATGAGGCATTCTGGAATAATGAGAGGATAGGCAGCGAATACTTAACTCCTTACAGCAATGACTACAATGAATGGGTGCAGTATCAGACATTCGATGTCACAGAGCAGCTGCAGACAGGCGGGAAGCTGTCCATTCTGTTGGGAAACGGCTGGTATAAGGCACGGTTTGGCTTTGCCGCCAGGGAGGATGTGGGCTTTTACGGCAATGAATGGAAGCTGATCGCGGAGCTCAGGCTGACCTTTGACGATGGAACTGAGACGATAATTGGAACTGATGAGAGCTGGACGGTGCGAAGGAGCAATATTCTGTTTTCCAATCTGTATGACGGGGAGATTGTGGACGATACCCTTGAGCAGCTCCCGCAGGAGCAGGCAGTTCAGACAGATGCGCCGAAAGGGGAGTTGACTGCGCGCATGAGTCTGCCGGTCTGTGTGCATGAGATTTTTGAGCCGGTGAAGCTGCTCCACACACCGGCCGGTGAGATGGTTTTGGATATGGGTCAGGAATTTACCGGTATTTTCACACTTAAGGTGCATGAGCCTGCCGGTACAAAGATTCATATACAGACAGGGGAGATCCTGCAGCAGGGAAATTTCTACAATGAAAACCTCCGCTCGGCAAAGTCCGAATATATTTATATCTCAAATGGGGAGGAGACGGTAATCAAACCGCACTTTACTTTTTATGGATACCGCTATGTCAAGGTTCGGGGAATCAGTAACTTGAAGAAAGAGGATTTTAAGGGGCTGGCGCTGTATAGCGAATTAAAGCCTGCGGGAAGCATAAGGACAGGGCATCCTCTTGTGAACAGGTTTATTGAGAATGTGCGCTGGGGTCTGCAGAGCAATTTTGTAGATGTGCCCACAGACTGTCCCCAGAGGGATGAACGCATGGGATGGACCGGGGATGCCCAGGTATTTTCCGCAACGGCTATGTACCTCAAGGACTGTTATGCATTTTACGCGAAATATCTGTATGACATGGCGAAGGAGCAGTCGGCGCTGGATGGGAAGGTGCCGGATGTAGTGCCCTCCTGCGGCGTGGAGAGTGCGGCTGCTGTATGGGGGGATGCGGCCTGCATCATTCCCTGGAATCTGTATGTTTTTTATGGTGACAAAAGCATTCTGGAGGATCAGTTTGCCAGCATGAAAGCGTGGGTGGACTATGTCCGCAGGGTAGATGGCGATAATCACGGCTGGCGCTATGTGTTCCACTATGGGGACTGGCTGGCGCTGGACAATCCCATTGAGGGAGCGGAGCAGGTACTTGGCGGGACGGACGAGGAATTTATAGCGAACCTGTATTATGCCGTCAGCGCTGGTCTTGTGGCAAAAGCGGCAGGAGTGCTGGGGCTTCCCCAGGAAGAAGAGGAATACCACCTACTGTCAGAAGAGCAGTTTGAGGTTGTAAAAAAAGAATATTATAGCGCAACGGGGCGCTGTTGTATTAAGACCCAGACCGCATTGCTTCTTACTTTAAAATATGGATTGTCCGAAAATGTGGAACTGACAAAGAGACAGTTGTACAAACTGTTTGAGGATAATGGAGGTAAGCTGAAGACCGGCTTTGTGGGAACGCCGCTCATGTGTAATATCCTGTCGGACAATGGAATGGATGAGCTGGCTTACAGTCTGCTGCTGAACGAGGAATATCCGGGATGGCTCCACGAGGTAAAGCTTGGTGCTACTACGGTATGGGAGCGCTGGAACAGCCTGCTGGATGATGGGACAATATCCGGTATCAGCATGAACAGCATGAACCATTATTCCTACGGCGCGGTGCTGGAGTGGATGTTCCGCCATGCGGCGGGGATCAATGTGGCGGAGGAAGCACCAGNAGGAATCCGGGNTTGTATGGAANCNCTTTTGCATATGGGGCTTGGGCATCTGGAGGCATCCTATGACGCGCAGGCAGGGCGCTATCAGGTTCGCTGGGAACTGACGGATGCAGACCATGTAAATATCTTCATTATCGTTCCTTTCGGATGCGAGGCATTGTTAAAGCTCCCGTTGGCTCCGGAAGAGGTATACCGGGACAGCACTAATCCGATCTTCTCGGATGTGCGGGATGAGATCTGTCACTTGCAGACAGGAAGTTATCAGGTGCAATACCGATTGACGCATTCACTGAAACAGGTATTCAGCACACATACGGCAATCCGGGAGCTGCTGCAGCGCAGGGATATAGTGGAGGCCTTGAAGGAAGTGGCTGACCTGACCCGTGTTCCCAATCAGTACCTGGGCCTCAGCATACGGGAAATGGCGGCGCAGCATGGAGGCATGAGTGAGGAGCAGCTGGATGCCATGGATGTGATATTGGAGTCTGTATGAAAGGCGAATTTTCACTTTACACAATAAAAAGATAGCATGATAATAATCAAAGTGTTTGTTTCTAATGGAATTCTCTTATAAAGAAAGATATAAAAAAGGGATAGTGAAGCGTTTTTTATCATTTTTACGGGCTGTCAAGAAAAAATACTTGACAGCCCGTTTTCTTTTGTGTATGATAGACAAAGTGCTGAAAGTTTCTATTGTNTGNGAGCGGTTTAGNACATGGNACGGATCANCGAACAGGGAATANTATATGATTTTTATGGTNCGCTCTTGACANAGCATCAGNAGGAGATNTATGAGGCAGTAGTTTATAACAATCTTTCTTTGGGCGAGATCGCGGCAGAGGAAGGGATCAGCAGGCAGGGCGTACATGATCTGATCAGGCGTTGTGACAAGACCCTGGCTGACTACGAAGAAAAGCTGCATCTGGTTAAGCGGTTTGCTGATAATAAGAAAAAGATCGCGAAGTTAAAAGAGCTGGTCAACAGCCTTATGGAAGACGATGGCACTGATGAAAACCATAAACGGGAAATCAACGCGATCATAGATGCACTTTATGAGGGTTTGGATTAAAGCCTGCAATTCGATAAAACAGTATGTTTTGTAGATAATTGTTATTGTGGCATGGAAAAGGATCAGGGTTTTATATGGCATTTGAAAGTTTAAGCGAAAAACTTCAGAATGTATTTAAGAATCTGCGGAGCAAAGGGCGGCTGACGGAGGCGGACGTAAAGTCTGCAATGAAGGAAGTCAAGATGGCGCTGTTAGAGGCTGACGTTAATTTTAAAGTCGTTAAGCAGTTTGTAAAATCAGTGGAAGAGCGTGCCGTGGGAGAGGAAGTTCTGAATGGATTAAATCCCGGGCAGATGGTAATCAAGATCGTAAATGAAGAGATGACCACGCTGATGGGCTCTGAGACGACAGAGCTGGTATTTCAGCCGGGGAAGGCAATCACCGTGATCATGATGTGCGGTCTTCAGGGTGCAGGTAAGACGACGACGACAGCGAAGATTGCCGGAAAGATGAAATTAAAGGGTAAGAAGCCGCTGTTGGCAGCNTGCGANGTCTATCGTCCGGCGGCTGTGGAACAGCTGNTCGTCAATGGAAAAAAACAGGAAGTGGATGTTTTNTCNATGGGTACGGATCATAATCNGGTGGAGATTGCGANGGATGCCCTTGCCCATGCGGAAAAGAATGGACATAATGTGGTTATTTTAGATACTGCCGGCAGGCTTCATATTGATGAAGGGATGATGGAGGAGCTGCAGAAGATCAAAGAGGCAGTAGAAGTCCACCAGACGCTTCTTGTAGTTGACGCCATGACCGGACAGGATGCGGTGAATGTTGCGAAGGAATTTGATGAAAAGATCGGGGTAACCGGTATCGTATTATCCAAAATGGACGGCGATACCCGAGGCGGTGCAGCCCTGTCTGTTAAGGCAGTGACGGGAAAACCGATTTTATATGTCGGTATGGGCGAGAAGCTTTCCGATCTTGAGCAGTTTTATCCGGATCGTATGGCTGGCAGGATCCTTGGAATGGGCGACGTGCTGACGCTGATCGATAAAGTACAGGCCAATGTCGATATGGATGCCGACAAAGAACGTGAGATGGCGGGCAGGCTCAAGAAAGGCAAGCTGGACTTTAATGATTATCTGGAATCCATGAAGCAGATGCGGAATCTCGGAGGATTTGCGAATATCCTGAAGATGATGCCGGGTGGCAGTCAGTTGGGCGATATCGAATCTATGATAGATGAAAAACAGCTGGCACAGATCGAAGCAATCGTATATTCCATGACACCGCAGGAACGATCTAATCCAAAGCTTTTGAATCCAAGCAGAAAGCACAGGATCGCAAGAGGCGCCGGTGTGGATATTTCGGTAGTAAACCGTTTCATCAAGCAATTTGAGCAGTCGCAGAAGATGATGAAACAGATGCCGGGAATGCTCGGCGGTATGGGAGGAAGGAAAGGACGCAAAATGCGGTTTCCCTTTTAAATAAACAATATTAAATATTTTGGAGGAAAGAAAAATGGCAGTAAAAATCAGACTTACAAGAATGGGAAAAAAGAGAAATCCGATCTACAGGATCATCGTTGCAGATTCCAGATCACCTAGAGACGGTAAATTTATCGATGAGATCGGAACCTATGATCCCAACACGGATCCCAGCACATACAAGGTAGATGCAGAGAAGGCAAAGCAGTGGCTGAATAACGGCGCACAGCCTACGGAAGTTGTCAATAAGATCTTCAAGCTTGCAGGCATTGAGAAGTAACCTTGTTTTGGACAGACTTTTGATAGGAGGTGGCTTATGAAAGAATTGGTTGAAGTGATTGCGAAAGCGCTGGTAGAAAAGCCGGATGAGGTTGTGGTTACAGAAAAGACAAACGGAAAACATACAACGATAGAACTTCATGTTGCCCCTACGGATATGGGAAAGGTGATTGGTAAACAGGGAAGGATTGCGAAAGCGATTCGTACCGTTATTAAAGCTGCATCTATGCAGGAAGATGTTTACGTAGATGTTGAAATCGTTGAATAAATGTAAGAAGAATTAATTTAATCTGGCGGCGCAGGCTGTTTGGCTTGCGCCTTTAGATTGAACAATAAGATTGATATCTTATTGTTCAATCTGATCGCAGCAAGCTGCTCTGACATGGATGATAGTGTGAAAAATATATCTGTGTGAAAGAAAAAATCAAGTTTGAGGGAAAGGCATGGTAAATCATTTGGAAGACATATTCCGTATCGGCGTAATTACGGAGCCGCATGGAGTGCGCGGGGAAGTGAAAGTATTTCCTACGACGGATGAGCCGGAACGAATCAAAAAGATCAAAGAGATCATTTTGGATGACGGCAAAGAAAAAAGAATGGTNCATCCNGAGNNGGTAAGNCNTCAGAANAATCTTTTNTTGATCAAATTTANGGAATTTAATNANAGGGATGAGGTAGAANGGNTAAGAAAAAAAGAGCTTTATGTGAGCCGGGAGTATGCCTCTCCTTTGAAGAAGGATGAATATTATATTTCGGATCTGCTCGGTCTGAAGATCATAGATGANGACNATCAGGAGATCGGAGCTCTNANGGATGTGCTGCAGACAGGCGCGAACGATGTTTATCAGATCCTTATGAACGATGGAAAAGAACTGCTTTTGCCTGCGATCAGGCAATGCGTTTTAAAGGTGGATATTGAAGCTGGATATGTGCGGGTACACGTAATGGATGGATTAGTGTGAGAAGAAGGATACGGATACCTTTATGAAATATTATTGTATGACATTATTTCCGGAGATGATCGAACAGGCTATGAATACCAGTATCATCAAACGGGCAATGGAAAATGGAATACTTGAGCTGGAAACCATTAACATCAGGGACTATACGAGCAATAAGCATGGCCGTGTGGATGATTATACGTATGGCGGCGGGGCAGGGATGCTGATGCAGGCGCAGCCTGTCTATGATGCCTATCAGGCTGTCAAAGAGAAAATGAACGGACAGTCGGCGAAGGTCATCTATGTCACGCCGCAGGGGAAGCCGTTTCAGCAGCAGGCGGCAGCCGAGCTGGCGGCGGAAGAACAATTGATTTTTTTATGCGGGCACTATGAGGGGATCGACGAGCGGGTATTGGAGGAGATTGTTACGGATTACTATTCGATCGGAGACTATGTCCTGACCGGAGGGGAGCTTCCGGCGCTGGTCATGATGGATGCGGTGGCGCGTCTGGTGCCGGGAGTGCTGAGCAATGAGGAATCTGCCACAACAGAGTCGTTTTACGACGGACTTTTGGAGTATCCGCAATATACCCGTCCGGAAGAATGGATGGGCAGGCGCGTGCCTGAGGTATTGCTGAGCGGTCATCATGCGAATATTGAAAAATGGCGTCTGGAGCAGTCCATAGAGCGCACCAGACAACGCCGGCCGGATCTTTATACTAAGAAGTATGGCAGCGATTAATTGTCAATGCTGCACAAATGGGAAAGAATCTGATAAGAGTTTTGTAATTACTTAGTGAAGATTGTGAAAGAAGAGGAGCGGTATGATCAGAACGGAAGGATTAAGTAAAAAATTCAGGAAAGTAAAGGATGAGAAACAAAAGAACGGAAATAAAAAGACTTCCTATGAATTTTATGCGGTAGATCATGTGACCATGCGGGCGGATGACGGTGAGATCCTTGGGGTGCTGGGACCCAACGGCGCCGGTAAGACGACACTGCTGCGTATGATCGGTAATCTGATGAAACCCACGGAAGGGGAGGTTATCATCAGTGATCAAGAAGGCGGGGAGATCACTGATCAGATTAGGATCAAAACGATGGTAGGATATCTTTCCGGCAATACAAAACTGTATCACCGTTTCAGTACAAGAGAGATGCTTTCCATGCTTGCGGAGATCCATGGGATCTCCAAAGAGGAGCAACAGGACAGGATACAGGAGATCAGCGATATACTTGACATGGAATCCTTTATGGATAACCGGATCGAGCGGCTCTCCACCGGGCAGACGCAGCGTGCCAATATTGCCAGATGCCTGATTCATAAACCGCAGATCTATATTTTTGATGAACCGACGCTGGGACTTGATATTATCAGCAGCGAGTCAATCATACAGTTTATGAAGAAGGAACGCGAACGGGGCAAGACAGTGATCTACTCCACGCATTATATGGAAGAAGCGCAGTATCTCTGCGACAGGATCGTCATGCTTTATCAGGGGAGGATCATTGCCGAGGGTACGCCGGAGCATCTGATGCGGCAGACGGATACCACGAATCTTAGAGAGACCTTCCGGACTTTGCTCGCGGGGATGGGAGACGAGACGGATGAATAAAAAGATCATTGCAGCATTATACAAAAAAGAAATGACGGATATTTTAAGGGATAAGAAAACGATATTGATGATGATTGTCGTTCCGCTGATCCTTTATCCTCTGATCTTTATCGGGAGTATGGCGTTGAGCGCTTCCATTATGAATGCCAGTACGACCAGCACTTATCGGATCGGTTTTGATGAAGTGCCGGAAGCGTCGGAGCTAAGGAGCTTTTTTTCGGAAGCGGCAAAGGAGTATGGGTATAATTTCCTGTATCTGATGCCGAATGGGCTTCAGGAAGATGGAAATGGAGCAGTCATTACGGTCATTCAGGAGGATGGAGAGAGTACGGAATATGCCACGTATGAGGAGGCGTTGAAGAATGGATATCTGGATGCCTATCTGACGAAAGAGACTGCTGATGCTGCGGACGGAAACCCATCAGGAGAGGTGTATCGTATCAATTATCTTGCATCGGAGACGGATTCGCAGACAGCGGCTTCGATGATTGAGGATATGCTGGAGGAATACCGTCAGTCGCTTCGGGAGAAAAGGCTGATTGAGGCGGGATTGCTGCCGGAGGATATTCTGTATCCGATCACTTATGAATTTCAGGATATTTCAAGTAATGAGGAAACGATGGGAAGCTTTCTTGGTTATATCATTCCCTTTTTGATGATCACGAGTATTCTGATGGGCGCTATGTATCCGGCAATCGATACGACGGCAGGAGAAAAGGAGCGCGGTACATTGGAGACACTGTTGACGCTGCCTGTCAGGAATCTTGAGATGATCATGAGTAAATTTCTGGCAACCGCCACTGTTGCAGTGGCAGCGGCACTGTTAAATCTGATATCCATGGGGATCCTGGGAGCATATATGTATGAGAGTATGCAGGTAACAAGCGATATTCCGATGGAATTTAACGTGATCTCTTATCTTCCCGCAATTTTCATTATGATNCTCTGNGTGGCTGTNTTTGCTNTGTTTGCTTCGGCTGTCTGCCTTTGTGTCTGTATCTTTGCGAGAAGCTTTAAGGAAGCGCAGAATTATACCACACCGGTCATGCTGGTATTTATGTTTGCGGGGATGGCAGGCATGATTCCCTCGGTCAGTCTGAATGGCAGTACCTCTTTAATCCCTGTGGTCAATGTGGCGCTTTTGATCGTGGAGCTGNTTAAGTTTCNTTTTGATATGGGGCTTATTGCCATGGTTCTTTTTTCCAATATAGCTTACAGCCTTTTGGCNGTTGTTATTATGACGAAGCTGTTTCATTCGGAAGACATTCTTTTCGNGGNTNGAACAGGCGGCATCCGTCTGCTGGAAAGACGTTCTGATATGAAGGGAAAGCAGATACCGGGTATCGGAGACGTGATACTCTTATTATCTGCGCTTCTGATCGTGATCATGTTGATTGGCTCGATTGCAATCTTAAAATACAGAGCGTACGGTCTTGTGATGCAGCAGCTGCTGATCCTGGGTGTGACTGTATTTTACTGCTGGTATATCAAGACGGATTTTAAGAAAGTATTTCATCTGAAGCGGCCGAAGCTTGGCGATCTTTTGACCGGTACAATATTGTGGGCGGGTANTTATATTGTGATGATGACATTGACTGTNTTATTCAGCGCAATACTTTCCTGAAAGCGCGGAAAGCGCAGGGCAGGATCTTCTGGATATCTGGGAACATGCGCCGATCTGGCTTGTGATCCTGTCTTCAGCACTGCTTCCAGCGGTCTGCGAGGAAACTGCATTCAGAGGCGTACTGTTTGGAACATTGCAAAACAAGTGCCGTATATGGGTGGCTGTTTTGATCACAGGGGCGGTTTTCGGACTCTATCATATGAACCTGATTAAATTTTTTGTAGTCGGCTTCTTTGGCTGCGTCCTTGCTTATGCCGTTTATAAGACCGGAAGCATCGCCGTATCCATGTGGATGCATTTCCTGAATAATCTGTTTTCCGTTCTGCTGGCATTCTATGAAGATCAGATGGCATCCATTTTTCCGGTTTTGTTCCGGGAAGATCCAGGCATAGGGGAGCTTGCGATATTTGTAATGGTTGGTATTATTTTGTTTGTGATCTCAATATTGCTGCTTCAACGAAAGAAGTTTAAGGAAGATTCCTTGGAAATGCAATAAATGGCGCGCGTTCAAAGCGGGAAAATTCCGGCTTGACAAAATGAATCACAGCATATATATTTGATTCAGTCAAAAAAGAGTAAAGTATATTATCAATAAAATATATAGTGCCTGCGGCATGGCGCTAATGCGCATCAGGGTTCGCAGAGTACGGAAAGGCATGGTTATTATTATGAAACAGATTTCGGAATTGATGGGTTACCGCTCTGATATCAAGGTGGTGGATGCGACGCTGCGGGATGGTGGTCTTGTGAATAATTTCCATTTTCAGGATGATTTTGTAAAAGCTTTGTATCATACGAATATCAAAGCCGGTGTTGATTATATGGAATTTGGATATAAATGTGATAAAGAAATGTTTGATGTCAATCAGTTTGGCAAGTGGAAGTTTTGCAATGATGACGACATCCGGGAGATCGTCGGAGAAAACCAGACGGATCTTAAGCTGGCGGTCATGGCGGACGTAGGCAGATGTAATTATAAAAATGATATTGTCAATAAGGCAGACAGTCCCATCGATGTGATCCGTGTGGCGACTTACCTCCATCAGATCCCCGCTGCAGTAGATATGATTGAGGATGCGGTGAAAAAAGGATATCAGGTGACCTGTAACATCATGGCGGTCTCCACGGGACAGGAGGGAGACATCAGGGCTGCTTTGGATATGATCGGACAGTCACCGGTGGATGTCATCTATATTGTGGACAGTTACGGCTCGCTCTATCCGGAGCAGATTGCGAGAATCACGGATCTTTATAAGGAATATGCGGACAAGTATAAAAAGAAGCTGGGTATCCATGCCCATGATAATCAAAGGCTGGCATTTGCTAATACGATCGAAGCGGTGGGTGATGGCGTTGACTGGCTGGACGGTACGTATATGGCGATGGGAAGGGGCGCAGGCAACTGTGCGATGGAGCTGCTGCTGGGATTCCTTCGTAATCCGAAATATAATATCTATCCGGCAATCAGCTTTGTGGAAAAATATATGAAGCCGTTGCAGGCGGAGGGAACGGTATGGGGATATGATCTACAGTATCTGGTTTCCGGTTTACTGAACCAGCATCCGAGAGCGGCGATTGCGTTTACGAAGGATAAGCGTACGGATTACGCGGAGTTTTATAAGGAAATGAATTCACAGGAATAAGGTTGAAAAACTTTGTTTTTCAGCCTTATTAGCTGCTCAATGTCTCTGTTTAAAACAGAGACATAAAAAAACAGTCGCAGCATGGAGGCAAAAATTATTAAAAATGTCTTGCATTTAGGGACNATTTATGGTAAGCTATCATAGTTGCGAGTAAAGAGATGTTCCGCTGTTACCANGATCAGTATNTGANANGTATTAAGAACATCCGATGAAAAACAAGGAGGAAGATATGAGCGATATTATCAGAGAGATTGAAAAAGAGCAGATGAAGCAGGAGGTTCCTTCCTTTAATGTGGGCGATACGGTCAGAGTATCAGCAAAGATCAAGGAAGGCGAGAAGGAAAGGATCCAGGTGTATGAAGGTGTTGTTCTGAAGATCCAGAACGGAAGCAACAGAACCACATTTACCGTAAGAAAGATCTCTAACGGCGTAGGCGTTGAGAAGACATGGCCGTTACATTCCCCGCAGGTAGAAAAGGTGGAAGTCATCAGAAGAGGTAAAGTAAGAAGGGCTAAGCTGAATTACTTAAGAGATCGTGTTGGTAAGAAGGCTAAAGTAAAAGAAATTCTGAAATAGGAAATACAGGATGAATACCGTGTAAATCTGTTAAATGAAATTAAAAATCTCCAAACGGATGTCAGTTCAAATTCATTTAGTTTGGAGATTTTTTGTTTGCAAAGATAACAGGAAACAAGATAAAATGCAGGAAACCGAAAGAAAGGAAGTCTTAGGATATGGAGAGGCTCATAAAATACATAAGAAAGTATATAATAATTTGCTGTAGTTGTTTGTGTGTCGGCTGTAGTCCGCAGGAGGAAGCGGATACAACCAATACAGGAACGGAGGGCGTGACAGATGCAGAGGAAAATGCATTGGCAGAGACGGATGCGGAGAAAAATGCATTGACAGAGGCGGATGATAACGCTTCCCATACATTGACAACAGAAACGGATAGTGATGAGCCGGATGCAGAAGAAAATCAGCCGGCACAAATATCAGATAAGGTAGATGAAAAGGCAGAACCTTATATAGATGCATATATCACGTTGTCAGATGACACAGAAATAGAGTACTGTAATTGGATGGAATATGGTGAAGAACAGGTATTGCGTGTCGCAATCCAATATAAAGAACCACCTGAGGATGATTACCAGCATAAAGAGGATTACTTTTTCTTTATCACTCAGGATGGAGATGTTTCAAACGTCATTGAAGTAAATTATGAAGATAAGGGGGTGGGTATGGCTGACGGAATGGAGACTGATTGTGCAACGGATCATCAGTTGGGTTGGGCATGTGATTTTGAGGCTCATTTTGAAGACGTAACCTTTGATGGGGAAGAAGATTTGCTGATNTNTGTCGGANATGGCNGANGTNACANGCACTATTGCGCATACATTTATGAAAATGGAGAATTTCGTTNTGAAAGGACGTTTNAGCATATTCANTGTCGGTGNGGTTGATACAGAGNNAGAAATCATTTGTGGCTCCATTACAAACAACGCTGCGTCTTTTACTGATGTGACTTATAAATACATAAATGGGGGATTTTTAATAATTGAAGCATTAGACACAAATTATGGTTATACAAACGGGGAAAATGTGTTGGATGAGACCATAATAACGACTTATGAATATGAATACATAAATGGGAAAAATGTGTTGGATAAAATAATAGAAACGATTGACAAATATGAGTATGAATTTATTAATGAAGAAAATGTGTTGGATGAAATAATTGAAACGACCTATGAATATGAATACATAAACGGGAAAAAGGTGTTGGTGGAAGAATCGGAAAATATTGTTGTTCCGTAGCAGATTGGGAAATGAGATCAAGATTATAAAAAACCTTCAAACCGGATGAATTTTTCTTGCTCCGGTTTGAAGGTTCATACGTAATTCAGAATATTGCCGGTGTTTTATGATCCATCACCCGCCGGTAGGCTCTTATTTAGTTACCAGTAGGTAAACACAAAACCTGCAAGCGGCGATAATACAATCATAATGGCGGAAAAACAGAAGGAATCAAGCGAGGTAAGCGTTGCCCGCTGCTCTGATGGGAACATATTCTGTAAAAGAGCGTTGGTACGCACCTGCAATGCATCATCGCCGACGGCTGCAATAAAACCACCTACCGACATTACCCAGTATAACGGTGAGTGTTCAAGCAGGAATCCTGTCAGCACAAGCAAAGTCGATATGGAAAATATCCGTTTATAACTGAGCTTCGGTAGCTTTAGTATCAGTTTTGAACCAACAATGCCGCCCATTTCCATAAACAACAGCGCTAAGCCAAGCCACCCTTCTGACATGCCTTTTTCAGGAAGCTTTGCCTGTAAGAAAAACAATAGCAGTATATCCACCGCACCGATCAAAGAGTTGCAAAGCATTATCCCCATTGCCTTACGCGCTTTTTTCAGAAAAGCTAAGCTTTCCTGAAAGCATTTGAGCAGCTTATATCCTACCTTGCATTCCTTATCTTTTGAAGGATCTTTTGCGTATATCTCATGCAGGGATAACAGAATCATAATTTGTATTGCGCCTGTGACAAGATCTGTCCCGTAAGCAATTCTGTGCCCGATGGTCAGGGCAAAGCCTGCGCAAAGCGTTGAAATACCGCTGCATAGACGATAAATAACCAACTGGTTCGACTCATACTTTTCAAACACGCTTTCCATCTTGGCAAGCTTAAGGGAATCATAGGCAAGGGCATCGCCGGAACCTGATGAAAAGTTGTAGCTTAAGGCCATAAATGCAATAGAGGTACATACCATAAAAAGGTTATTTGAAAGAATCATTATGATGTTGCCGATCATTCTCATAATAGTGCTGACGATCAGCATTTTCTTTCTGCCGAACACATCCGCAAAAACACCTGACGGAATTTCAAAAATAATGCTTGTAATGTGAAATATGGTTTCGGCAATGCTTATTTCAACAAGACTGTAACCTCTTGCCGCCAGAATGGCAACCCATGCACCGGTCAGTGACAGGTTTCCCAGTACGGAAGAGGTATATAATTTTGATAATTGTTTCTTGATTTTAAACATAAAAATATCTCCTTAACTGAATTTTGCAATCGTTAAGAAGATAATGCGCAATCTTATATCATCTGCAAAACATCTCAAATATAAATCAGGTTAAATCTGAGATTATTTATGACAAAGTAACTTAAAAAAAGGCGCACTATCCCCATAGAAGGGAAAAATATAACCTTTTTTCAGTTGTACATTTGTCATTTTCCAAAACATAAGGCTGTACCTCAATAGGGGTATTTAGATAAAATTACTTATTAAATGTATCATATTTCCCATATAAATGCAAGTACTGGCGTGATTGGAACGGGGATGTAAAACGTGTGAAAAAACGTGTTTTATTGGTGCGCAGGTCTTTTTCTTTTCCCTTATTGATTGTTTTTTGGATGGCGCTGTGATACAATATTTTGTAGCTTTTGCATTAAAAGAACGGCATATTGTTTATCGCTGATAAACAAAGTATGTAAGGAGTATGAAGTCTGACTGTTAATGCATGAAGCGTTAGGGTTATCCACTAAATCATTAATACATGAATGAAGATGCAATCTATACGGATTGATTCGCAGGGGAATAAGGAATCTATAACATGGGCAGAAGAAAAGGATTAACTTTTTATAAGAAAGAAAAAAAGATTAATAAAAAATTACTAAAGGAGATCGGTCAGTGGATATTTTTGGGAGCGGTGATGATGCTGATCGCTTTTGCCGCCGTATTCTGCTTTGGCATCCGCACCAGTGTGATCGGCGGTTCCATGGAGCCGACCCTGGCTAATGGACAGGAAATACTGATTGACAGATTTTCTTATTTTTTTGTGAGTCCGGGACGCGGGGATGTGGTTGTATTTTTGCCTAATGGAAATGAAAATTCCCACTATTATGTGAAGCGTTTGATTGGGCTTCCGGGAGACACGATCTCCATACAGGATGGTTATGTGATGATCAACGGAATCTTATATGAAGAAGACGGAAAATATGATAAAATGGAAGATGGCGGTATCGCGGAGACGGAGATCACCCTGGGTGAGGACGAATATTTTGTCCTTGGGGATAACCGTAACAACAGTGAGGACAGCCGTTCCAGCAACGTCGGTATTGTGATGAGAAGCTATATGATCGGAAAGGCGTGGTTCCATATGTCATCGGGAGATGTGCATTTGGGATTTATTAAGTAAGCGAGGTCAATGATGAATTATCAATGGTATCCCGGACATATGACAAAGGCCATGCGCATGATGCAGGAGAATATCAAGCTGATCGATCTGCTGATTGAGCTGGTGGACGCCAGAATCCCAAGGGCAGGAAGAAATCCTGATATTGATCGTCTGGGGCAGAATAAGGCAAGGCTGATATTATTAAATAAATGCGATCTCGCTGATTCCATAGAAAATGATCGATGGCTGGAATATTATGGCACGCAGGGGATACAGGCGGTGCTGATCGATTCCAGAAAAGGGACGGGACTTAAGGAGATCCGGAATGCGGTGACGGCGGCCTGTGAGAAAAAGATCGAGCGGGACAGAAAGCGGGGGATCATCAACCGTCCGGTGCGGGCTATGGTGGCAGGGATCCCCAATGTGGGTAAATCCACTTTTATCAATGCTTATGCCAAAAAAGCATGCACGAAGACCGGCAATAAGCCCGGCGTGACCAAGGGAAAACAATGGATACGTCTGGATAAATCATTGGAACTGTTAGATACGCCCGGTGTGCTGTGGCCGAAATTTGAGGATGAGTTGACAGGACTTCATCTTGCGATGATCGGAGCCATCAATGATGAGATCCTGCAGACGGAAGAACTGGCTTGCAAAGTAATCTTGCTGATGCAGGAGGAATATCCCGGAAGGCTGCAGGAGCGTTATAAAACAAATGAGAAGGACGCTCCGGCAGATGTGCTGGCAGAGATCGCTTTGAAAAGAGGGTGTCTGAAAAAAGGCGGGGAGGCGGATCTTGATAAAGCGGCTGGGCTGCTTTTAGATGAATTCCGCAGCGGTATTCTGGGGCGCATCACGATAGAAAAGACAGGAACATTTTGTGACGGCAGGTAACGCAAAGAGGCGGAGTATGTATTAAAAAGTAGAAAAAGGTATGGATAGCAGGATGAGAGAAGAACAGAATTGGAACCGTGACAGGGATCTGGAAATGATCAGACTGGATGATGTGCCTGTGCGGCGGCAGAGGATCCAGGAGAAAAGGAACATCGTAACGGAGGAAAAAGAAACAGTATCAGGGCAGGAAGAGGAAGAAAAGAAAAAACTCTCCCCCAGATCGATGATGAAGGAAATATTATATAATAGCCTTTTTTTACTGTTTGTATTGATCATAACGCTGCTGATAGTGAAATATGTGGCGCAGAGGACTACCGTCTCAGGAAGCAGCATGGAACCCATGATCCATGACGGGGACAGTCTAATCGTAGATAAGCTTACGTATCGGTTCAGTGATCCGGAAAGGTTTGATATTATCGTATTTCCCTTTGAGTATCAGCAGGATACCTATTATATCAAGCGCATTATCGGACTGCCGGGAGAATCTGTACGGATTGATGAAGACGGTAACATCTATATCAATGGTGAGATCCTGGTGGAGCATTATGGAGCAGAGATAATCGAGGATCCGGGAAATGCATATAATGAAGTGATCCTCAGGGAAGACCAGTATTTTGTATTGGGAGATAATCGGAATAATTCATCGGACAGCAGAAATCCGGCAGTTGGACTGATCCATCGGGACAATATCGTCGGGCGGGCATGGCTGAGAATCTTTCCATTTGATTCCTTTGGCTTTATCAGGCATCAATGATATTATAATAGGTAATTGCGAAACTCTAATCGGGTTCTTTTGCATTTGTGCATCATTGACAATTCAACGCAGACACGCTTGCGCTCCGTGAAAAACGCAGCGGCACTGCTGGCAGTTTTTCAAAGGTCTGCTTATGAATTTGTCAATGCTGCACAATAAGATTTACGCGTTATTGAGAGTTTCGCAATCACTTAATATAATAATATATGTATGGAGAATATTTTAATGGACACATGCAGAAAGACCAGTGAGATACAGAAGGAATACCGTGAACTGACGGAAAAGGACTATGAGACATTTATCCATACATATCAGGAGGATGAACGGGCTGCTGTCCGGAAGATGGCAGAGGCAGTGGTCAAGAAGCAGAATGCATTGCTCGCGGAACAAAAGCGTATGTTTGAGATGTTTGCTTATGAACGCAGATACCAAGAGTATCAGTATATCTGCGGAATCGATGAAGTGGGCAGAGGACCGTTGGCAGGTCCGGTGGTTGCGGGCGCGGTGATTCTGCCCAAAGATTGTTCTTTGTTATATCTTAATGATTCCAAGCAATTGTCCGAAAAAAAAAGAGAGGAGCTTTTTGATCGGATCATGGAGGAAGCGGTTGCCGTCGGTGTCGGCTATGCATCACCGGAGAGAATTGATGAGATCAATATTTTAAATGCGGATTATGAAGCGATGCGCGAGGCGATCGGCAAGCTTTCTGTCAAGCCGGATCTGTTATTAAATGACGCAGTGACGATCCCGGAAGTAGAGATCCGTCAGGTGCCGATCATCAAGGGAGATACGCTTAGCGCTTCCATAGCGGCGGCAAGCATCGTCGCCAAGGTGACAAGAGACCGGCTGATGGTACAGTACGACGCGGTGATGCCGGAGTATAAATTTGCTTCCAATAAAGGATATGGTTCCAAAGAGCATATTGAAGCGATCAAAACGTATGGACCGAGTGTGATCCACCGAAGGAGTTTTATAAAAAATTTTATATAATATTATTTTGTAATCTGAAATAAGAAACAACTTAAGCTATGGATTACAGAAATGGTTTTGGTTTATTGGATATTTGAAAGAATGAAGTTTGTCCGAAATCGGGGGAATGGGAATGAGTTTATTTTCTGGAGTTTATAGCAATCATGGATATACGGATGGTTCTATTACAGGCGCTGTTTCGGGAACAGCGTCTTCCACGCCTGTCAATGGTCAGGCGGTCAATTCCCTCGCTGGTCTGAGCGCGGGTCAGACGATCGAGGGAAAAGTGATCGCAAGCAACGGCGATACGGTTCAAATTGATATCGGAACGGGAACGCCCGTGACGGCGAAGCTGGATCATGCCATGGATCTGCAGAAGGGGCAGAATGTCATATTTGAAGTCAAGACCAATTCTTCACAGCAGATCACGCTTTCCCCGCTCTATACCAATCTTACTAACAGTTCTACCGCATTGAATGCGCTTCATGCGGCAGGGATGACGGCCACTTCGGATTCTCTGGCGATGACAAGCGCCATGATGGAAGCGGGGATGAATATTGACAGGAATTCCCTGGCAAATATGTATCATACGATATCAAGCTTTCCCGGACATAATCCGGTGAATATCATACAGATGCATCAGATGGGACTGGAGATCAATGAGCAGTCAGTGGAGCAGTTTGAAGCATTTAAGAATTATGAGACGCAGATTGGGGAAGGGATGCGGCAGATCGCGGCGGATATTCCCCAAATGTACGGTGAACTGGTTGCGACCGGTAAGGAAGATGCGGCAATGCAGTTTATGAAAGCGGTTGTGGATACTTTTCTGGGCACTGTAAATGCTGAATTGACGACAGGGAATGTGCCAAATGGAGAAGCGGCGATAGGATCTGTTTTGCAGGATGGCGCTCTTTGGCAGGAGATTTCGCAGGAGGCTGAGCCTCAAAATTCATTGCAGGCTGTGGTTGTTGATGGGAAGGTGGTCGGCAGCGCGCCTCTGCCGGAGGATGGTCTTGTCATGACAAAGGATGCTGCCCGGACGCTGAATGATATCATGAATGTTTTGCCGGAACAGGAAGCGCCTGAAGCCGCGAAGGAACTTAGCGCAGAGGGAAGGGAGCAGACTCAGGAGGCCGGGAAGGAGCTTACTGCGGAGGGAAGGGAACAGACTCAGGAGGCCGGGAAGGAACTTACTGCGGAGGGAAGGGAGCAGACTCAGGAAGCGGGAAAGACACTTGCATCCGGCAGGGAAGCTGCTGTGCAGAATACATTGGAACAGACAAAGGATACGCTTCTTGGGATGTTGAAAGAATCCGGCGTGCCGGAGGGACAGCTTTCAAGGCTTGCAGGACAGCCGGCATCCGCACAGGAATTGTTAAGGATGACTTCGGAGCTGATGAGGCGGATGGAAAGCAATACGATGCCGGAGGAACTTGCGGCAAAGCTGAAGCATGATATCAAAAACGTATTTTTATCCAATGGATTTCAGAATACGATACAGCAGGCAGTTCAAAAACAGTGGTTTCTGGAGCCTTCTGAGGTGGCGGATAAAAGTACGGTGGAAAGTCTGTACCGCAGGCTGGATCAGCAGACAAGGCAGCTTACGGATGCCCTGTCGGGACTTGCAAGACCGGAGACGGCTCTGTCACAGGATCTTTCCAATATGAATCAGAATATGAATTTTATGAACCAGATGAACCAGATGTATCAGTATATCCAGCTTCCGCTTAAAATGAACGGTGGGGAGGCGACGGGGGATCTGTTTGTTTATACGGATAAAAAAAGCCTGGCGCAGAAAGACGGCAATGTCAGCGCGATGCTGCATCTGGATATGCAGAACCTCGGTATGGTAGATGTTTATGCATCCATGACGGCGGCAAAAAATGTTTTTACGAAATTTTATCTGGAAAATGACGAGATGCTTGACTTTATTGAGGCGAATATCCATATACTCAATGAACGGCTGACCGGCAGGGGATATCAGCTGAAGACGGAAATGGCGAAGCATGAGGAAAAGAAGGATATAATTGCGCAGGCAGCCGTTAAGAAGGACGGCGCGGTTCCAAAGGCGATCGCGCAATACAGCTTTGATATCAGAGCCTGAAATAAAAAATTGCGTCCGTGTATTGAGACGGCGCTGTGTAAACGCCGCAAGGAAATAAAGATAATGCAGAATAGAGCGGAGCAGGGGGATATCCATGGCGGAATATGGGAATAAGGGTAAGACAAAGAAGCGGCAGGCAATTGCGCTGGAATATGATCCAAATGACGCTGCGCCACGGGTCATAGCATCCGGACAGGGCATCCTTGCTGATAAGATCATCGAAAAAGCAAAAGAATCCAATGTTCCGGTGCATCAGGACGGAAAGCTGGCGGATACCCTTTCCAGACTTGAGATCGGGGATATGATCCCGCCGGAGCTTTATGAAGTCGTAGCGGAAATTCTTGTCTTTGTGGATGCGATGGATAAGATCAAAGCGAAAATGGATAAGGCGGGGAAACGATAATTTAAAGAAAAGAATTGGAATAATCAGCGTGAAGGAAATCTTTAAACCGAAAAATATCTGCAAAAGCGGGAAGATAAAGCTGGGGGAGAAGGATTGAACAAGAGACGTCTTGGCGCGGAATATGAAAATATTGCGGCAGGTTATCTGACCGGAAAAGGATATCAGATCATAGAGAAAAATTACAGAAACCATTTCGGAGAGATCGATCTGATTGCAAAGGACTTGGACGGAACGATTGTTTACTGTGAGATCAAGTACAGAAGCGGCGACGCTTCCGGGGATCCGCTGGAGGCGGTAGATCACAGAAAACAGAGAAGGATCAGCCGGACGGCGGAGTATCATTATGCGTATCAGGTGCAGAAAGCTGATCTGCCCTGCCGGTTTGACGTGATAGGGCTCTATGCGGATGGGAGCATCCGGCATATTAAGAATGCATTTGAATTTATCAGGTAAGCAGGCAATGTTGATGTTCATAAGGGCTCGTTGTGTAATATAGACATATCATTGCACAACTAATTATGGGAAATCAGAAGTTTGGCAATTGCCTAATTAATCATGTAAAAGATTTAATGAAACAGTTTGGAGAGGATCAATGGTATGGAAGGATGGGCGGAGGACGCCGCAGCTGCTGGAACAGGATGGGATCCCATATCTGCAGTTTGAAAGCCTGACTAGGACAGGGGTGGTCAGACATCTGTTTACGACCAGAGGCGGCGGTGTCAGCGAAGGCAGCTATGCCGGGATGAATCTGGGCTTTACAAGGGGCGACGATCGAAAATGCGTGGAGGAGAATTTCAGAAGGATCGCCAAGCTGCTTGGCTGCAGGCCGGAGGATATGATCGCTTCGGATCAGACCCATACGGTGAATGTGCGTCTGGTGACCGGTGCGGATCGGGGACATGGGATCACGAGAGAGAAAACATTTTTTGATACGGATGGATTGGTCACAGAGGAACGGGGGATCGTACTGGCGACATTTTATGCGGATTGTGTACCATTATTTTTTGTGGATTCGGTTCATCCGGCGGTTGGTCTTTCCCATTCCGGATGGCGGGGGACGGTGCAGGGCATCGGTGAGGTGACGGTGCAAAAGATGCAGGAGTGTTTTGGGTCAAAGCCGGAGGATATCATCGCCGCGGTTGGACCGTCGATCTGTGCGGACTGCTATGAAGTCGGGCAGGATGTGGCGGAGCATTTTCTTGGGGAATTTTGGGAGAAGTACCATAATGACAGATTTTGCAGGCTGACAACGGATCCGGCAAAAATGAGGGATGCTTTGCTGTGCAGAAAGGAAAAATCACATCAGGACTTAGAGGATGCGGAAGATGTCAAATACCAGCTTAATCTCTGGGCGGCGAATCAATGTGTCCTGGAGAAAGCCGGAATCCTGCAGGAGAATATAGAGGTGACATCGCTTTGCACCTGCTGTAACAGCGGGGAATTGTTTTCCCATCGTGCCAGTCATGGACAGCGGGGAAATCTGGGGGCGTTTCTAGGTTTATTATAAAATGGAACTATGAAATAAAACCTGATTTATACAAAAAAGTTTACAATAGCTTTAAGAAAAAATTGAAAGAGGAAGTGACAGCAGATGAAATTGATTCATATGGAGAAAGTCTGGAACGGCAGATACCTGAAGAATTATCAATTAACGTATCTGAATAAAGCCGGCAGGGAAAAGAAGTACGAGATGGTCAGCCGTAATGATCTTGCGTCGCCGGAGGATGTTGGGAAAAGGACGGATGGGATCTCTATTGTGGCATTTCATGAGGACAAGCTGCTTTTATTAAGAGAGTTCCGCATGGGCGTGAACCGTTATATCTATAATCTCTGCGCCGGTATGAAGGAACCGGGAGAAACCATGGAGGCATGTATGGAGCGCGAGCTGTATGAAGAAACCGGATTAAAGCTCAGCCGCATCATAGATGTCCTTCCGCCATGCTTTTCGGCAGTTGCCATTTCGGATGTCAAGACCAGCATAGCGTTTGTGGAGGTCAGCGGGGAATTTGCCGATCATACCTCGGAGAATGAGGAGATCGGGGCGGCATTTTACAGCCGCGAAGAAGTAAAAGAGCTGTTACAGACGGAAGAATTTTCTTCCAGAGCGCAGATGGCGGCGTATTTTTTCACATTGGGCGGACTGCCGTGAGGTCACATTATAAGGATAATTAGGGAGTCGGTTCGGCTCCCTTTTTTTATGACTCGCTTTTATTTTAAGAAAACACGAGGAGTTAAGATACTGCATTAGAAGGCGAGTGGATTGAAAAATGAGAAAGTCAAAAAACATCTTTACAAGTCTTATCACAACTGATATACTATGCACACGTGAAAGACATGTGCGACTGCTTTCTTAGTAGTCCGAACATCTTGGCATTTCGCCATATTTCACAGTTTTAAGGTAACCCGTTGACGTCTGCAGTGACTTAAGCGTTGCAGGGAAGGATCGAAGGGTCTGACTGCAGAGTCTGACCGCTGCAGGAAATGAATCTAATGACTTAGTCATTGCAGCAAAGGAGAAACGAAAGGAATGATTATATGCCAGAAAAAACACCAATGAAAGAAACCGCCGTTTATGATGGCCGTAAACTGTGGGATGAGATCTTCAAGGCCATCGTCGGAACCATGCCGGAGCAGATG
>WFLX010256472.1_pt1 | contig 73551 bp, 56 predicted proteins | sample 4967041 | NCBI WGS metagenome assembly WFLX01 (sample SAMN12857096, study PRJNA449069) | gut metagenome | isolation source: stool from male and female vole | host: Microtus ochrogaster | place: USA:Florida | collected 2017
TGATGTTTCTGCTGATATATTTGCTCGGCATCTTGGTGGCCGTGGTCACTGCCCGTATGTTGCGCAGTTTCGTGTTCAAGAAAGATGAGACGCCGTTTGTGATGGAACTCCCCCCTTACCGTATCCCTACGCTTAAATCTACCTTTCGCCATACGTGGTGGAAGGGCCAGCAGTATCTTAAGAAGATGGGCGGCATCATCTTGATAGCCAGTTTGATAGTCTGGGCGTTGAATTACTTCCCTCGTCATAATCAAGATGTTGCCCGGCAAGAGGCCGTCGAGCGCGTTATTGATGAGTCTGTCGACAATCCGGTCGCCGACACTCTCGATAAGGCCGAGGTCGTGAAAATGAACGATGTCGCTGACGATGCTATCGACCTGTCGCGCGACTCTTATCTCGAAGCTATCGGCAAGGCGATCAACCCGATGTTTAAGCCGCTCGGATTCTCGTGGCGCGCCTCCGTCGCCCTCCTTGCCGGCATCCCGGCTAAGGAGATAGTGGTGTCTACCTTGGGCGTTCTTTACACCGGCGAGGAGGAAGTCGCCGACGAGACTCTCGGCCAGCGACTGACAGCGCCCAACCCATCGACCGGCGAGCCCGACTTCACCCGCGCCTCGGCTCTCTCATTCATAATATTCGCGCTGCTCTACTGCCCCTGCATCGCGACGATTGTGGCGGTGGTGCGCGAGACCCACAGTTGGAAATACGGTCTATTCTCCGTTTTCTACAACACCGCGGTGGCGTGGATTATCGCCTTTTTGGCGTACAGAATCGCGCTTTTTTAACGCGTTTTAGTGCACTTTTTGCGCATTTTTTGCGCGTTTTTGCGCGAAAATGTGGTCAAAATTGACGTAAAATGCACTAAAAAATCACTAAATTCGCGATGATTCAACCTTCATAATTTCGGAATTAAGTAAGTATTTTATGAAACGATACATATTAAGCGCGGCCATCGCCCTGGTCGCCTCGTTGATAGGCGCTGAAGCGCAGTCGCCGCTGTCCGCGCCCCCTCAAAAACAATCTTCATCACGCGCTCAGAAGACTGCGCCGGCGCGAAAAAAACGTTCAACCCCCGCCGCTGCCTCATCTCCAAGAAGCTCACAGCCAAGGCGTTCGGTGCTCTACAACCTCGGCGCGGGGGAGGAGCTGTATATAGGCGAATGTAACGTCGCGATGAAGGGCGGGAAGAAGAATTTCGTATGCATCACCCACAACAAGAACAGCGATAAGTACTCGCTGATATTCAACGGCGCGACAAAGATTTCGGGCGCCGACTACATTTACGCCGAAAATCTCGACCCCGACAATTACGATAACTGCAGTTATGTCTACGGTAAGAATGACAATAGGCATGCCGTAGTCAACGGAGTGACCTATGGGCCTTATAATTGCGGAGTTGCGGTCGGCGGAGGGCCTGAACTTGGTGTGTTGTCTTTGTACCGCAACGATAATTGGACCTCGTACTATGGAGGAGAGGCCATTGACCTGAACGCCCAATGCTATAAGCGTAAAAACGAATTCGAGCCGAAAAAGCTGACAAGCGTGAACGGCAAACACTCGTTGATCGCCACCGGATTCAACTCTTATATACTCGACGGCACGAAGTACACGCCCACTTCTTCTCCCGATAAATATGTCGCCGTCGACATAATGCTGTATCCTTCGGGCAACGCGGTTCTGCGATTTATCGACGACAACTACAACTCTGATTACTACTCCCTTAAAAACGGCAAGAGCACAAAAATGGCCTCCAATATGTATTTCAGATATAACGACGGGGCTTTCGTGAATCAGCTTGATGAGGGCAACGTTATTATGGAATGGAGTAACTATTGTAATCCTAACTGGGCGGACGATTACAATTACGTGCGCAAAGTGAAGGATGCGAGCGGACGACACACGATCGAAACGTCGGGCATGTATGACTTCGTGATGATCGATGACAAGTCATACGGCAAGTCGTGCGCGCTCAACGTATGGTACATCCCTGAGGACAACGCTTTCCGCTGGACAGCGGTAGAGGGCAATGAGCTTGTGGTTTACAACTATTCACTGTAAGAAAATCGACGGATGCAATCATTGCTTATCGCGCTGCTGACCGCTGTCGCCGGATATTTCGGGCAATATCCCCGCGAAGCCGACGAAGCGATACACTACGCGGCCCGTAATCGCGCGGAAATCGAGTCGATAACCGATTATCTGTCGCGAAGCGAGGGGTTAGAGGCAATGTGCATCGCGGCTCCTGAGATAAGCCAATATTCCAAACTTTACGATGCGGCTGAGGTGTATGCCTTAGCCGCATTGTACGTAAGCGCGGGGAGGTCGGATTTCAGTGTGGGGCCGTTTCAGATGAAGCCGTCATTTGCCGAGGACGTGGAGCGCAGGGTTGAGGCTGACGCCTCGCTCAGAAAGCGATATGCAAAGCTCATCATCGCTGATGAAGGGCGTAAAGGGCGGGGCATAAGGGTGTCGCGGCTGTCGTCGCTGAAGTGGCAGATCGTTTATTTATCGGCTTTCTACGACATCGCGCGGCAAAAAACCTCGAATATCGTATTCAAAGACGCGGAGGAGCGCGTGAGATATTACGCCACGCTCTACAACGGAGGGATGGGGCTGACCCGACAACAGGTGGAGTCGAGGCAGCGCGTAAAGCAATTCCCTCGCCGAGGGAGCGTGAAATTCAATTACGCCTCGATCGCGGCTGAATATCTCGCGAAAGATGAGTATTGCCGCTTTTTGAGGAAATAGAGGGCAGGGAAGGGTTATTCGAGGGTGACGACAGTGATGCCCGCTCCGCCAAACTGCACATGCTCATCGCGATATGACGCCACGCCGGGAACGGCGTTGAGATACTGACGTATACTTTGGCGCAACGCCCCGGTGCCGGTGCCGTGAAGTATGCGCACCTCGCCGGCCGAGAACTGGATAGCGTCGTCGATGAAGTAGGTGACTGCCTGCAACGCCTCGTCGACGCGCATGCCTCTGACGTCGATCTCGCGGTTGAAGTTGAGCTGGCGATCGCGGCTGCTGGCTGAGGTCTGGGTTGAGATGTAGGAGGAGACTTGCGACGCTGAGGTCTGAGGCTTGGAAAGTGTGCGGCGAAGACGATCGGTTTTCACAGTGGTCTTCATTACGCCGAAGCTAACTACCGCGTTTTTGCCGTTAATTTCCATGATAGTGCCAACTGTAGACTGTCCTTCGAGCTTCACGTTGTCGCCGACCTGGAGCGGACGCTCTTCCTGAACCGGTTTCGCCGCGAGAGGCTCTTGTCGGCGGCGTTTCTGCTTATGCTTCTTATTGAGAAGAGGATGGTCGGCTGCAAGATTTTCCTGGAGCAGAGCGGCCTTTTCATCAGCCAGTTTCTGGCGCAAGGCTTTGGTTTTCTCCTTATCGGCCTGCGCGTTGCGGATTTCGCGGATAGTGCGCTCGACCGAGGCGTTGCTCTCCTCGATGATGCGCTTGGCTTCGCCCTGGGCCTCTTTAATGATTTCCTTACGCTTGGCGCGCAGCGACTCGGCGTCCTCCTCGTATTGGGCCAACACGGAGTCAATCCGCTTCTCCTTCTGCTTGATAGACTCGCGCTTATTCTCCCAATATCGGCGGTCGCGGGCAATATCGAGAAGGTAGCGGTCGAGCTTCACGTAGTCGCTGCCGGCGATCTCCTCGGCGTCGGCTATAATTGAGGCCGGGAGCCCCGTCTTGCGCGCGATCTCGATAGCGAATGAGCTGCCGGGGTTGCCGATCGACAATTTGAAGAGCGGTTGCATAAGATGTCGGTCATAGAGCATAGAGCCGTTGATCAGACCGGGGGTGTCGTCGGCGAAATTCTTAAGATTCTGGTAGTGGGTAGTAATGACTCCCCACATCCCCTTTTCGTTGAAATCCTTTAGGATCGCCTGGGCGATAGCGCCGCCAATCAGCGGCTCGGTGCCTCCGCCGAACTCGTCGATGAGGAGAAGGGTAGAGGCGTTTCCGCGGGCGAGGAAGAACTTCATGTTGCGCAAGTGGGAGCTATACGTACTGAGGTCGTCTTCAATAGATTGGTCATCGCCAATGTCTATGAAGATGTTGTCGAATATGCCAATATGGGAATTCTCATAGACCGGGGGGAGAAGACCTACCTGAGTCATATACTGCACGATACCGACTGTTTTGAGGCACACGGATTTGCCACCTGCGTTAGGGCCGGAAATCACCAGAATACGATCGCTCGCGGTAAGCCGTATGTCGAGCGGAACAATCTCCTTGCCCTGTTTGCGGAGGGAGAGAAGAAGCACAGGGTGAACGGCATGGAACCAGTCAATTTCGGCGTTCTGCTCAAGATGAGGCATTTGCCCTCCGATCTCGTTGGCGTAAAGCGCCTTAGCCCTGATGAAGTCGAAAATGCCGAGAATTTCCACCGTAGCGACGATAAGCTCGGCCTCGGGGCGAATGAGGTCGGTGACTTCTTTGAGTATGCGGGCGATCTCGCGTTTTTCCTCTATCTGAAGCTCACGGATGCGGTTGTTGGCCTCGACAAGCTCGGCCGGCTCAATGAAAAAGGTCTTTCCGGAGGCAGACTCGTCGTGGACAATACCGCTGATTTTACGCTTATTCATCGGCGAGACAGGCAGGACGAGGCGTCCGTCGCGCACCGTAGGGGCGGCGTCGGCCTCAAGGTATCCGCCCTCGATAGCTCTCGACATCACGCGGCGCATAACGGCGCTCAGCGAAGCCTGAGTGGATGATATTTGGCGGCGTATCTGACCCAATTCTGGCGATGCGGAGTCTTTCACTTCGCCGAAACGGTCGATTGTGCGGTTGATCAGCGCGGTCACCTGCGGAAAATAGCCGAGCCTGAGCGCGTGAACGTCGAGCAGAGGGAATCGCGAGCGGCCATTCTCGTCGCGGCGTTGGCCGAAAAAGTCGGCAAGAGAATTGGCTGTTGAGAGCGAAGTGTTGATCTGCAACAGCTCGTCGGGGGCAAGGAAAGTGCCCTCGGCTTTGGCGCGGGCGAGGATGACGCTGACGTCGGCTATCGATCCGAGCGAGAAATCCTCGGCCCCGGTGATAAGGCCAAGCATCTCAGACGTTTCGCGCAAACGGCGCTCAACGATTGAGTAATCGGAAGAGAAGGTGAGCAGTCGGGCGGCTGCACGCTTGCCCGGAGCGCTTGAGCAAAGATTCTCAATCTCGGAGCGAACGGCGTCGAAGCCTATTTTGTGTTCGTAGCTATCGGGATAAATCATAACGCGAATTTACGAAAAAAAATATTACTTCGGGCGATAAGGGGGAACGCAATGAGGATAGATTTTCTAAAGTCGGAAAAAATCGCTAACTTTGTGGATAAATTAAATTATAAACATCGCTCGAAGTTAATGGCAAAAGCTAAGCAACATACAGGCGCAGAGGTAAATACAGAGGCAATAAGCGAAGTGCTGGGAGACTACACCCCGTCGATGTCAAACGGACCGGAGGAACCGGAGGCCGGGAAGAAACGGCTTCTATCGCTGTTTTCGGGCTGCGGCGGCATGGACATAGGCTTTGAAGGCGGCTTTATATGCAATCGAAAATCGGTCAGTCCCGAGTCGGGGTGGATCGAGGGGGATGTCAATGCCGACTGGGTAAAACTCCGCCCAACGCAATTCAAAACCATATTCGCCAACGATATACTCGAAGAGGCTAAAAACTCATGGATCTCGTATATGGTGCCCCGCGGCCATGCCCCCGAAACATACCATTTCGGGAGCATAGTGGACTATGTTAAGGATTTCAGAGAGGGCAATTCGGTGTTTCCCGACAATATCGATATAGTGACGGGCGGTTTTCCGTGCCAGGATTTCAGCGTGGCCGGAAAGCGCAAAGGTTTCGAGTCAAACAAAGACCACAACGGAAAACTGTCGGAGTCAATCCCCTCTGAAGAGACCCGCGGAAAGCTCTATTTCTGGATGAAGCAAGTAATCGACATCACGCGACCGAAGGTTTTCGTGGCCGAAAACGTAAAGGGGCTTATGAATCTCGGAGACGTGAAGACGATAATACAAAACGATTTCGCGCACGCCGCCGACGAAGGGTACATCGTATTGACGCCGCGAGTGCTTCATGCGGCCAACTACGGAGTCCCCGAATCGCGCGAGCGCGTGATATTCATAGGATTGCGCAAGGACGCGCTGCGCAAAGAGGCTATCGAGGCCCTTGAAAAAGATGAAGTGCCCGAGGAATTCAATCCATATCCGGCTCCCACGCATGGCTACAACGCCAAAGGGGAGGGGCTGATGGCGCCAGTGGTGTGCGGCGATGTGTTTAAAGACTTGGCAGAGCCGGAAAACTCGGCTGACCTGTCGCAGAGTAACTACTCCAAAGCCAAATACATGGGTAGTCATTGTCAGGGCCAGAAGGAAATATCGCTCGACAAGATAGGGCCGACAATACGCTCGGAGCATCACGGAAACATTGAGTATCGGCGTCTGTCGGCAGAACATGGCGGCGAAATCAAGAGCGAACTGGACAACGGCCTCAAAGAGCGTCGCCTCACCCCCAGGGAGTGCGCGCTTATACAGACATTCCCGCCCGACTATAATTTCGTAAGGAAATCGACCGCCACGCCTAAGTCGAAGTTCGCGGTCAGCGCTTCGGGCGCGTACAAGGTGATCGGCAACGCTGTTCCGCCCGTGCTCGCCTATAATATAGCGATGAGATTACAAAGCATCTGGGATAAACTTTTCAAATAACCGGGGAGGCTGTGGATAGCTACAGATCGGAAAATCAGGATAAGCCTAAGACACCGAGTGATTTCAAGGAACTGATGGCGAGAACGGAGCGATGGCTTAACGACCTGTCGCACCGCGACCCTTCACGATTCAAAGGCATCTCGGCCCACGATTTAGAGGAGATAACGCTCGAAACGATGAAGCGGGTATGCAAGGGCACGCCGTTCGCTCCCGAAGATTTCATACTGGTATCGGGGCAGACTTTCCCCGACATAGTGGTGGCCAACACATACGGCGTAGAAGTAAAATCGACGCAGGCCGACCACTGGAAAAGCACCGGTAGCAGCATAGTAGAGAGCACCAGAAACCGGAATGTGGAGAATATCTATATGCTGTTCGGCAAATTAGGGGGCGAAGTAGAGTTTCGCTGCCGCCCCTATCAGGATTGCCTGTATGACATCACGGTCACTCACTCCCCTCGTTATCTGATAGACATGAATATCGAGGAGGAGGACACGATTTTCGCCAAAATGGGTATCGGATACGATGAATTGCGAAATTCGCCAAAACCGATATCGAGTGTACGCAAGTATTACCGCGACAAGGCAAAGGCCGACAACCGCAATGAAATGCCCTGGTGGCTTGACGAAAGCCCTGAGGAGAATCAGGAGATGATGTTGAGGTTTTGGGGGTCGCTGACCCAAAACGAAAAAGAGCGAATCAGGAGGCAGATCTATATTCTCTTCCCGGAGCGGATAATAAAGAAGGATTATTCGGAGCCGGCAATGTGGCTCGTAGCATATCACAAAGTCGTGTGCCCCAATATGCGCGACCTATTCAGCGCGGGAGGCACAGCCAAATATTTGAACGGCCAACCATTGCCAAAACCAGTTCCCGCAATCGTGAAGCGATTTCTCGATATGGCAAAATATGCCCCAAGCGTAATCGAAGATAACAAAGAGATAGTCGAGCTTTACAATCCCGCGATTTGCCCTAATGTCGCCACGCCGACCCCGGCAGTGTCGGAAGCATGGGTCGCGGAGGTGGATAAGCTTATGAAAGCCAACTTCGGCGCCGACATACACTTCGGGGAATGGGTAGCCAGCGGCAGCACTCTCTCCACGGATTAGAGGATCTATATATAATATATTTACGATATAATATATTTACGATACTTACTTAGCAGCTCGGAGATAAGTAAGTATCGAAGATTGGTTTATACCAATCTTCAGCTTGCTATTGCGATCTTTTATTTTGCTCATCGGTCATTATGGAACCCCATAACTCCCTCTTCGCAAAATCCAATCTCACTAATATCAATCTCGAATCTTAATATAAACTAATTTGCGATACTTACTTAAGAGCTGTTTTTTTTATTATTATTTGCATGGGGGAGTGAACATTGCGCGACGAAATTTCGTTAATTTTATAAAACGAAACGATATTTAACCCGTTTCGCAGTCCGAAAGGTCGGACAGGTAAAAAAAGAAAATCGTTTAACTAATCTTAATATATTATGAAAGCCATTAATTCAAAAGTACTTGGTCAGACCAAATATTGGTGGGCCATATTAATCGTAGGTATCGTTCTCGTATTGGGCGGGTTTGCATATTGGTTCTGGCCAGCAGCAGGCTATGCAGTAATTTCTCAGATATTCGGCTGGTTGCTTGTCCTTACGGGAATCGTTCAACTCTGTGCGGCCGCAGGGCCTAATCAACCTAAAGGCTGGGGCTGGTGGATAGCCAGCGGCATAGTCAATATGTTCATCGGATTCGTGATGGTCAGAAGCATTTTTATCTCTGAATTCATATTCCCCTTCTTCCTCGCATTGATATTCATTATGGCCGGTATAATGGCACTCTGCGCTTCGGTGCAGAAACGTCATCAAAACTACTGGTGGCTTAACCTGATCAACGGCATACTTCTTCTTATCATCGGTTTCATGATCTGCGACGGCGGATACCGCGCAGACGAGGCAATGGTAAGCTTTATCGCCGCACTCGGATTTGTATACTGGGGCTTTACAGTGGCCATGACCGCTCTTGACCTCCGTCCGCTCCCCGAAAGCAAATAAAGCAGAAGAAGGCAAAAGATAAAACCTAACCTTATATCGAAAGTGCGCGATCAAGTTGGTCGCGCATTTTTTTATGGTAATAGGGGGTGTCAGGTAATAGGGGGTGTCGACGGCTGAAGCCGTCGGCCAGTAAGAAAGGGATGAGGGGGTGGAGATGGGAAAGGGGCGGGTCGGGGGATTTTAGTTAAAAAATCCACAAAAATAGTTAAAGCGGTTGGTTTTTGTTGCAATTAGGAGCGTAAACGCGTATATTTGTAAAAATTAGGCTACATGGCGTTAAACCAACGCAGCGGTTTTGTGTCTAATAACCACAGCATGTTTAGCGAACTTAAATCCCGCTAATTTCGTTTTTTTTGAAAACTCATTTACGGTACACAGATATGAGAAAAACATTATTATTTGCCGCATTGCTTGCCGTCGCTAACACAGCTTTGGCTCAGAGCTATTACGACGATGACATATATTATGACGCCTCCAAGGCTAAGAAAGAAAAGAAGGAGGAGAAGGGGAAGGATACCCGACGCAGCTCGGGCAACTCCGTGACAGGCCATTATGTAACCACCGCCGACGGCACTAACTATTTCGTCGACGAGAACGGCACGGCTTTCCCCCTGACGGTGATCAACACTCCCGGCTCGGACACATACATTATCGACACGGGCAACACCCGCGACGTCGATGAGTATAACCGCCGCAACGGGGGAAATCAGTATTACGCTTCGACCGACTCGATTTCGGCCGAGGATTTCGTCAATACCCGCCGAATAGAGATGTTCTCCAACCCGGATATCGTATCGGGCTCGGGCGACAACACTCTGATCACGCTTTACGATAACGCGACCAACCCAGAGGTCAACATCTACGTAGGCTCTCCTTACGGATATACGCCTTATTATCCCTACGTAAATTCATGGTACTGGAACTCACTTGCCTGGGATCCGTGGTATTATGGAGCGAGCTGGTACTATCCCTCGTGGTCATGGGGCTGGGGACCCTCTTACTCATGGTCATGGGGCTGGGGACCGTCGTGGGGTTGGGGCCCTTCATGGGGTTGGTCGTGGGGCTGGGGAGGTCCAGACTGGGGCTGGCATCGCCCACCACAGTCGTCGCCCGGCGCATCAATGCCTCATCGTCCGGGTCAGACCTACGGCTCAGGCGTGGCTTCACAGGGTGGATTCCGCGGGAATCACGCGACTACCGGAGGGCGACCCTCGACAGCTGCGGGCACGACCTCAACAGGAGGCTACCGCGGCGGTTATCGCNGAAACGCNACCACAACNACAGGAAACAGGCCTGCANCTACCGGCATAGGCGCGGCAGGGNCGCGCCCGTCGACGACAAGCGGTTATGGATCGGGCGGCCGACGCACGTCGGCTCAGGGGAGCATCGGCAACGTAGTTAACTCGCGCCCGGCCTCATCGGGCTCCTATAAGAGCTCAGGCACAAGCGGCAACGGCTCTCGCACAGGAGGCCGCGGGAACTATAACACGACCCCGTCGAACAACACGTCGAGAGGCTCCTACACCCCGTCGAACAACTCAGGCGGTTACCGCAGCTCGGGCAGCTACGGAGGAGGCGGCTCGCGCGGAGGGTCGACAGGCGGAGGAAGCCACTCGTCGGGCGGAGGCCGCGGCGGACGTCGCTAAACCAACGAGTATCTCTCTCCATGTAAGTTAATAATGTAGCCTGAGGGCATTTTACACATACCTTCAANCNGTGAAATNAGAGGAAGGAAAATTAATAATTTATGAAGAAGATATTACTTGCGGCGGCAGTCGCGANAATGCCNGCAGCCATGATNGCTCAAAGCGCGGNCAGCGCATACCNACTTTCGCGGAATGATTTGCGAGGAACAGCACGCTTTATGTCGATGGGCGGCGCCTTCGGCGCACTCGGGGGCGACCTCTCAACGCTCAATCAGAATCCGGCCGGTATAGGCGTATACCGTTCGAGCGAAATCGGGGTGTCGATGAATATCGACATGCAAAGCTCGACGGTAGACAACGGCAGCATAATGAATAAGTACAGCAACACGTTTGTCACCTGCCCGAACTTCGGNTATATAGGGTNNATTTATACGGNCAACGACGTAATGCCATATTTCCAATGGGGAGTTTCGTACGGCCGCATCGTGTCGTTCAACCGCACGTTTGCGGGGGGATACGGCTCTCTCGGCACCTCGCTGTCGAATTATATAGCCAACTTCTCCAATGGCTATTCGCCGGAATTGCTCGGCCAGTCAAATTCGTATAACCCATATTTTGAGTCGTATGCGGACTGGATGAGCATTTTGGCCTATAACTCCTATATAATCAATCCGATAGGCAACACGAGCAATTACAATGGCCTGTTCAATGAGTCGCCGTCGGCTTCCAACCCCAACGTGACATACGGCGACGCACAGTACAGCGTGCATCAGCATGGTCAGGTAGATGAATACAGCATCAATTTCGGCGGAAATCTGTCGAATGTGGTGTATTGGGGCATAGGATTCGGTATCACTGACATAGACTTCTATGAGGAGGCGTACTACGACGAGCAGCTCACACACGCCAATATACCGAGCTCACAGTCGATGACAGGCGCGACCCAGGCCGGTAACGCTTACTACGAACTCGCAAACCGGAGCCGCGTGTCGGGCTCGGGATTCAACTTTAAGGTTGGCGCAATCGTGAAGCCTATCAACGAACTGCGATTCGGTTTCGCAATCCACACCCCAACGTATTACAACCTCACCGAACAGTATGACGGCTCGATCGCATACAGCTTCAGCGACAATGCCCATATCCCCGACGGCACAGCTTACACCGATTTCGCCAACTTCGACTGGAAGCTAAAAACGCCCTGGAAGCTCATGGCTTCGGCGGCTACAGTGGTAGGCGGACGTTTCATACTCAGCGCCGACTATGAATGTGATTTCTACAAGGATATGACGGTGAAGAACTACGACGGCCAGGAATACACTGATCTGACAAGCGACATAAAGTACTACTATAAGCCGCAAAACACTATCCGAATCGGCGCTGAATTCAGGGTCAGCCCTAATTTCAGCCTCCGCGCCGGCTTCGCCAACAGCTCGTCGGCCGTGAATAAGAGGGTGAATAACGGTGGCGACTTCGACTCAGCCGGAAATCTCGTAGGGGATGCCGTAGAGGTAATCACCTCGGGCACAAATCCGGCCTACACATTTGACAACAGCACCCGCTACATCACCTGCGGCATGGGCTACCGCTACAAAGGATTCTATATCGACGCGGCTTACGTCAACAAGCACCGCGAGTCGACTTATCATCCGTTCACATCGTATGTCGACGCGCAAGGCTCAATGCTCGCGCCGCTGACTGACTTCACCACCAATGACAACCAGATAGTGCTCTCAGCAGGATTCAAATTCTAATCCCGAAAAGGGGCAATTAAAGCCGCAGAAGGAGGCCGAAGGTCAAAGATTAGACACTCATTGTCGGATTTTGACTTTTGGTCTTCGGCTTTTTTAGCTACCTTCGCGAGAGAAAAAACGATCGAGAAATGGCAAAGGAGCAGCAGAGCAACATAGATCTTGACAACCCGGAGTTTCAGACGCTTTGGAAACTTGTGAAATTCACAAATCAAAGTCTGTTTCTGACCGGGAAGGCCGGAACAGGCAAGTCGACATTCCTGAAGTATATCTGCGCGAACACGTCGAAGAAACATGTCGTACTCGCTCCTACGGGTATAGCAGCCGTCAACGCGGGGGGCGTCACAATGCACTCCTTTTTCAAGATACCGTTCAAGCCACTGATGCCCGACGACCCGGAGTTTTCGCTGGAGCGACTGAGAAAGCGGATGAAATACACCCGCGAGCAGCAGAAACTGATACGCGAGCTGGAACTCATAATCATCGATGAAATATCGATGGTAAGGGCCGACCTGATCGATTTCGTCGACAAGATACTCCGCGTTTATTCAGGAAATATGCGTCAGCCCTTCGGCGGGAAGCAGATGCTGTTTGTGGGCGATATATTTCAGTTGGAGCCGGTGGTGACAGCCGATATGCGCGATATATTGAGACAGCATTACCGGAACTCGTATTTCTTCTCGGCAAACGTATTCTCGGAGATGGAAATTGTGCCTATAGAGTTGCGCAAGGTCTATCGGCAGCAGGATGAGCATTTCGTAGGGCTGCTCGACCGCTTCAGGGTAGGCTCGCCGCTTCCCGCCGACGTGACGGAACTGAACCGCAGGGTTTCGGCAGCAGCCGAAGCGAAGAGCGAGGAATCGTTCATAATGACCCTCGCCACGCGTCGCGATATGGTAGACCGCATCAACGAGGAGCGGTTAACGGAATTGAAGGCACCGGCGGTGACTTACCACGGGGCGATAGAGAAAGATTTCCCAGAGAGCTCGCTGCCGACCGCCAAAGAGCTTGTGCTGAAAACCGGGGCGCAGGTGGTTTTCGTAAGAAATGACCGGGAAAAGAGATGGGTCAACGGCACGGTAGCGAAGGTATATAGCGCGACTCCCGATAAGCTTGAAATAGAGCTTGAGTCGGGGGCGCGGCACGTGATCGAGCTGGAGGTATGGGAAAACGTGATATATAGATATGACGAGGAGACGAAGAAGGTGGCTGAAGAGGTGATCGGCACGTTCACCCAATACCCCGTAAGGCTCGCATGGGCACTCACTATCCACAAAAGCCAGGGCCTGACATTCAATAACGTAATCATAGATGTGGGCCGCGGGGCATTTTCGGGCGGGCAAACCTACGTCGCGCTGTCGCGGTGTCGCTCGCTGGAGGGAATCACGCTCAGGAGCGCCGTCAATGAGCGGGATGTGTTTGTCAATCCGGCGATATTGCAGTTCAGCCGGCAGTTCAACAATCAGATGCTCGTGGAAACGGCAATGGCTCGGGCGGCCGCGGACGATGCCTACGAACGCGCGGCAAAGGCGTTTGACGAGAGGAAATTCTCGGAGTCGGTCGATGCATTCGCCGAAGCGGTGAAGGCCCGCAACGAGCTCTCAAACAAGGCCGCGACGCGGCTGATGAAAAAGAAACTGTACGCTCTCGGCAAAGCGGAGAAGGAGGTCGCGGAATTGAAGGCCGCGATAGAGGAAAACCGAGCGAAATTCCGTCAACTCGCTATGGAGTATGTAGCGATGGGGCATGACTGCATAGACGAGATAGGAGACTTCACGTCGGCGCTTGCCAATTACGATAAAGCGCTGTCGATCAGCCCCGACTTAACAGAGGCTAAAATCGGGAAGGGGAGAACGCTGCTTCTCGGAGGAGACTCGGGGGGAGCGATAGAACTGCTTGAAGACGCGCTCAGGGATGAACCGGACAATCTGGAGGCGTTGCTTGCGTTGCACGACGCGTATCGCTCGGAGGAGGATATGCACAACGCCCTTGACACGCTGCTACGCGCGCTCAAGACTTACCCGAAGCGCCCCGAAGTGCACACCGCGCTGGCCGACTTCTACGACCGAATCGACGAAGAGGACCAAGCGGAGTATCATCGACGCCAAGCTATCAGATACGCTAAGCGCAGCAAATGAGGGTAAGCGGCCGCGATGCTTGCTTATTTAGTAACATTTATTGTGGGCCGGGGATTTGGATAAATCGGGTTTTTGGCGTAAATTCGCGGTCGAAACCGGCGAAGCGTGATTTGGCTTTGCCAGGCCTAACAACGATATATATAAACCAACCATAACTGATACTGACAATATGTTGACAGCTAAAGAAATACGAGAGTCGTTCAAGGACTTTTTCCGCAGTAAGGAGCATCAGATAGTGCCGTCGGCTCCGATGGTGATAAAAGATGACCCGACGCTGATGTTCACCAACGCGGGAATGAACCAGTTTAAGGATATAATTCTCGGAAACAAGGCGGCGAAATATCGCCGCGTGGCCGACTCTCAGAAGTGTCTCCGCGTCAGCGGCAAACATAACGACCTCGAAGAGGTAGGAATGGACACGTATCACCACACGATGTTTGAGATGCTGGGCAACTGGTCGTTTGGCGACTATTTCAAGAAAGAGGCTATCGACTGGGCCTGGGAATATCTGGTGGATGTTCTCGGCCTCGATCCTGACAGACTCTACGCGACGGTATTTGAAGGCTCGGCAGAAGACGGCATAGAGCGCGACAACGAAGCTGCGGCAATATGGGAAAAACATCTGCCCGCCTCGCATATAATCAACGGCAACAAGCATGACAACTTCTGGGAAATGGGCGACACAGGCCCCTGCGGCCCCTGCTCGGAAATACATATCGACCTGCGCCCGCAGGAAGAGCGCGACGCGATACCCGGCGCAGAGATGGTCAACAAGGATCATCCGCAGGTGATCGAAATATGGAACCTGGTGTTCATGCAGTATAACCGCAAAGCGGATCAGTCGCTTGAAGCGCTTCCGGCAAAGGTTATAGACACTGGTATGGGATTCGAGCGTCTGTGCATGGCACTCCAAGGCAAGACATCGAACTACGATACCGACGTGTTCACGCCGCTCATCAATAAGATTTCGGAGCTCTCAGGGAAGAAATATGGCGAGGACGCCAAGGTAGCCATAGCGATGCGCGTGATAGCTGACCATGTGCGCACAATATCGTTCTCGATCGCCGACTCGCAGCTCCCCTCGAACGCGAAGGCGGGATACGTGATCCGCCGAATACTTCGCCGCGCGGTCCGCTACGCATACACGTTCCTCGACCAGAAGCAGGCATTCATGTATCGCCTGGTCGACACGCTGATCGAGAATATGGGCGANGCNTATCNCGAAATCGCGAAGCAGCGCGAGCNNATAATNCGCNTGANAAAGGAGGAGGAGGAGTCGTTTCTCCGCACTCTCGAAAACGGCATAAAACTTCTCGACAACGCTATCACTGCCGCAAAGGCAGCCGGCAAAACCGAGATTTCGGGCAAAGAGGCTTTCGTGCTCTACGATACCTACGGCTTCCCGCTCGACCTCACTGAGCTGATACTCAAAGAGAACGGAATGACACTCAATCAAGCCGAGTTTGACACCGAGATGGCCGCACAGAAAGCCCGCGCCCGCAATGCGGCAGCTGTCGAACATGGCGACTGGGTGGTTGTAGCCGACGGAGAGGAGGAGTTTGTGGGATACGACGAATTCTCGACCGAAGCGAGAATACTCCGCTATCGTAAAATCAAGCANAAANACAAAGAATACTACCAGATAATACTCGACCGCACACCCTTCTATGCTGAGATGGGCGGTCAGGTAGGCGACCGCGGCACACTCACCGACAACGCGACCGGCGAAGTGATAGAGATATACGACACGAAGCGCGAGAACGGCCTTGGGGTGCATCTTGCGACAAAGCTTCCCGCTAATGTTGAGGGAGTGTTTACCGCAGCTATCGACGCGGATGCCCGGCAAGCCATTTCGTGCAATCACACGGCAACACACCTTCTCCATGAAGCTCTCCGCGAAGTGCTCGGCACGCATGTGGAGCAGAAAGGCTCGTTTGTGTCGCCCGATATGCTGAGATTTGACTTCTCTCACTTCCAGAAGCTTACTCCCGAGGAAATCTCGAAAGTGGAGAAGCTGGCCAACAAGAAGGTGCGTCAAGCCATTGCCCGCGACGAGCACCGCAATGTGCCTATAGCCGAAGCGATGGATATGGGCGCTATGGCGTTGTTCGGCGAGAAATATGGCGACGAGGTGCGCGTGATACGATACGGCGATTCGGTTGAGCTTTGCGGTGGAACCCACGTGGACAACACCGGTAATATCGGCATGATAAAAATCATGAGCGAGAGCTCAATCGCTGCAGGAGTGCGCCGAATCGAGGCAATCACCGGAGCTAAGGTTGAGGAGGCAATAGATGAGACGGCTGATACGCTCAAAAAGATTGCCGCGATGTTCAACAACGCTCCCAATGTGCTTCAGGCGCTCAAGAAGTCGCTCGATGAAAACACCGAACTCCGCGCTCAGGCTGAGGAGTATTTTAAAGAAAAGGTCAACAATCTCACCAAGCAGCTTATTGCCAATGCTCAGGAAATCAATGGTATAAAGGTTGTGGCTGAGACCGGGGCGCGAATACCTGAAGTCGTGAAGAACGTGGCATTTGCCGTCCGCGCCCAGTCGCCTGAGCATACAGCTTTCATCGCCGCAACGAAGGACGCATCGGGCAAGCCATTGCTTACAGTGATGTTTACCGATGACCTCGTGGCAACTGGCTTGAACGCATCAAAGGTTGTTCGCGAGGCTGCGAAAAACATCAAGGGGGGTGGCGGTGGCCAACCCGGATTCGCTCAGGCAGGCGGCAAAGAAGCAGCAGGGCTTGACGCAGCGTTTGCCGCAATGCTTGATGCCATAAAGGCATAGGCAAGTAAGTATAAGTAAGTATCGAAAATTAGTTTATACCAATCTTCAGCTTGCTATTGCGATCTTTTATTTTGCTCATCGGTTATTATGGAACCCCATAACTCCCTCTTCGCAAAATAAAATCTCACTAAGATCAATCCCGAATCTTAATATAAACTAATTTACGATACTTACTTAGGAAATTAGTTAATATAATAGAAGAAAGGCTACCGGACAATCATTGTCGGGCAGCCTTTCGATATGTATGTGCTTTACTGTTGTTTATTTGAGGTCGGCGATTACGGTCGTAGGGATGATTTCACCTTTGAAATTCTCCACGGAGTTGATGAGTGTGCCGTCGGGACGATAGAAGTAGGTGATGTCGTTTACCTCAACCGAGCTGGCCGCGATTTTTCCTTCAACCTCAACTTCGTAGAAGATGTCGGAACCGATACGCTCGTACAGATGGACGTCGTCGACAGTGTAGTCAATGCCTTCAGTGGCATTTTCAATGATGGCAAGCTGCACTGGCTCGGGAAGAACCGAGATAAGAGGACGTTGACCATCAAAGTCGGTCACCGACATTGTCCACCGCCCGATTTCGTCGTACCAGGCATCCATTTCGAGCGAGCCCTTTTTGAAATCGGCGACGTAATAGCCGTATTTAGATTCCCAATCAACGTTGGTCGCCTCGGGATACATTTTAGCGAATTCGGTGCGGATGTTTGCCGGCACTTTGTCGGTTTTAATATCGTCATCGTCGCTACAAGCCGCAACAGAGAAAAGACCCGCTAAAGCCACTAAAGAGATAAACAGTTTTGAAGTAAAGGTTTTCATAGTAATGCGTTTTAAATCAGATTGAATTTTATGGGAAAACGCCGAAAACGTGCGCGATGTTCAAGGAAATTAGGGCGTATTGATGAATTTTCATAATTTTTAAGTTATCAATGCTTAAAGAAAGTTATATAACTTGTAATATATCAGTGAGTTATTGCGTATTTAAGTAAATGTTCGTACCTTTGCAGCGGACTTGAAAAACAACACAACAATCAATGCGATTTTTGCTCATGTTTTGAATATTTCTTGCTCATTATGATTAATGAATCAGAAATCAGGTCAAGGCGTAGCCGACAGATGGCCGTAGTCTTGGTCTCATATATATAGGTCTTTTCGATTTTTGAGATTTTCCATAATATATGATTACGCCTTCCTCCCGCCTATCTCTCTCTGCAGCGTGCCTGCGAAGGTTTCTCTCCGGGAGGAATATAAATTGTTCAGGTCCTTTATTTTAATCTATCTATGAAAGCGCGCTAATAAATTTTGGCGCGCTTTCTGCATATTTTTTGTATCTTTGGGCTGAAAAGATTTTGTAAGTTATGAAGTATATACGATTGGTTTTAACAGCGATGGCAATGGTTGCCGCCTCGTTGATATCGTCAGCTCAGATTTCGGGCACATGGCATGGATTCTTGCAGCTAGGCGCTAATCAGCTGCCGGTGGTTTTNAATATAGATGAATCGACAATGGATTNTCCGGCTCAGGCGGCTTNTGGGATANNAGTAGAAATAANGGTNAANGGGGATACGCTTGCCGTAGATATGGCGGCGTTAGGCGCGAAGTATAGGGGAATTAGGGGGGAGGGATCGATCAGCGGCACGTTCGCGCAGCGAGGATATGAATTCGCACTTCAGCTCACGGAAGGGGAGTATGTGGCTCCACGTCCGCAAACTCCTCAACCGCCTTATCCTTACTATGTTGAGGAGGTTGAATTTTATAATCCGATTGACTCGGCTAAACTGTCGGGCACGCTGACTGTGCCATTGATGGCAAACGTGGTCGGCAGAAGTAAAATACCCGTAGCTGTGATAGTGTCGGGAAGCGGATTGCAGAACCGCGACGGCGAGGTGTTCAATCATAAGCCGTATCAAGTGATAGCGGATTATCTGGCAAAAACCGGAATCGCGGCACTGAGATATGACGACCGCGGATTCGCTAAATCGACAGGCGAGGTGGGCGATGCGACCACGGCCACTTTTGCCGGCGACGCGGAAGCCGCTATTGATTTTTTGCGCAATCAGGAGGCGCAGTTCAAAAGCGTCGGTGTGATAGGGCATAGCGAGGGGGGCACGATAGCTTTTATCCTCGCCAAAAAAGGTAAGCCCGACTTCATCATCTCGCTCGCCGGAGCAGCCGTAAGAGGAGACTCGATATTATTGAAGCAGAATGAAATGCTGCTTAAGGATTTAGCCGTGTCGGATGAGACTGTGTCGGAATACGTGACCGGATTGGGCAGAGTGTTAAATGCGATGACGGCTGAAGGACGATGTGATGTGGACAAGGTAACGGAAGATTTATCCGCTTTGCCTCCGGAATTCGCCCAGAACTTGCAAGCGATAGCCGATAAATGGAATCCATGGCTGAGCAATTTCGTCAGCTATGATCCATCGGAAGCAATATCTGAGACCTATTGCCCGGTTTTCGCTCTTAACGGCACGTATGACCGACAAGTCGATTCGGCGCAGAATCTGGGCGCGATAAAGCGATTGCTCCCTCCAAATAGCCATAATGTGGTAAAAGAATACCCGAGGTTGAATCATTTGTTTCAGCACGCTAACTCAGGGAATGTGTCGGAGTACGAGAGTATAGAAGAAACCATCTCGCCCGAAGTGCTGGCCGACATCGCGAAATGGATCAAAAGCTTGTAGGCGTAAAATCTACGGTTGAAACGCACGGCAAAATATTTTTGCGCGTTTCGCGGATAATTGTTAAATTTGTGGATTAATTACCGAATAATAAAATAACATCATAAAGGCATGAAATTCAAAGTTCAAAGCAAAGCCCTCTACTCGGCTATCTCGGCTGTCAGCAAGGTCATTAACGCCAAAAACGCAATGACCATACTAAATAATTTTCTTTTTGAAGTGAGCGGCGACATCGTCTCGATAACCGCCTCCGACCTTGAAAACACATTGACGGCGAGAGTGCAGCTTGCAGAACTAGAGGGAGAGCCGATGAAATTTTGCATTGATGCCCGCCGCTCGGTAGAATTGTTTAAGGAACTTCCTGACCTGATGGTAGAGTTCACGGTTGAGGATAACCTCGCCATCGTGATTGACTATCCCGGCGGCAAATTCAACTTCGTCGGTGTCAACGGCAACGAATACCCCTCTACCCGCAATGAAGAATCAGATTCTCAGCCAGTATCGTTCACATGCCCGACAGAGCAGATGATACTCGGCATAGACAATACGCTTTTCGNGNTAGGCACAGATGATCTGCNCCCGCAGATGATGGGTATTTACCTCGACATCAAGGAAGACGCCATCACATTCGTGTNGACCGACACGCGCAAACTCGNGAAGTATCGCAACTGGCANAGCGCACCCGGCGTTGTGGCCNNATGNATACTGCCTGTGAAGCCCGCCANTATCATCNANAACGTNTTTGNAAAGGAAGAGAACCTGACAATCANTCTCGACTCCAANTCGGCATCGATCGAAAGCGGNATGTNCACATTCAATTGNCGCTTTATCAAGGGTAATTTCCCCGACTATAACCGCGTGATTCCCCAGAATAATCCCTACGTGCTTACGGTCGACCGCAAGTCGATGCTCAATGCTGTGCGTCGCGTAGGCGTCTTCGTTGATCCCGGCCATGGTCTTGTGAAATTCCGCATCCACCCCGAGTCGATCGAGCTTAAGGCTCAAGACAACAATTTCTGCACCTCGGGCCGCGAGGAGATACCCTGCGGATTTACGGGCACGGAAATGGTGATCGGCTTCAGCGCGCCCTTCCTCATCGAGATTTTCAATACACTCTCGACCGAGAACGTTGTGGTCAAACTTGCCGACCCCAGCCGCCCTGGCGTATTCCTGCCGGAGGAGAATGGAGAGAACAGCGAATTGCTGATGCTCCTTATGCCTATGACCGTCGGCGAATTCTAAGTATGATTTTCACAACTTATTCAACAACTTTACCTCATCAATAAAGTGGCTCTAAATCTCAAGAAACCCATTATATTTTTCGATCTCGAAACAACCGGCACGTCGATAACCCACGACCGCATTGTGGAGATTTCGATGATTAAGATATTGCCTAACGGGGAGGAGCGCGAACGCACGATTCGCATCAACCCGGGAATGCACATACCCGAAGAGGCTACCGCAATACATCATATCACAGACAGCGACGTGGCAGATAAGCCGACATTTAAGGCAATAGCCAAGGATCTTGCGCAAAGTTTCCTCGGATGCGACATAGCCGGATTCAATTCCAATAAGTTTGATGTGCCGATGCTTGCCGAGGAATTCGGCCGCGCGGGGGTGCAGTTTGACTTCAGCAGAGCCAAGTTTGTCGACGTGCAGACCATATTCCATAAGAAGGAACAGCGCACGCTCGTGGCTGCCTATAAATTCTATTGCGGAAAGAACCTCGAAGGAGCTCACTCGGCTAACGCCGACACCCGCGCCACCTACGAGGTGCTTCTCGCCCAGCTTGAGCGATATGATGACCTCCCGAACGATATCGACGCATTGTCGGACTTCTCGTCGCAGAACCGCAATGTTGACCTTATGGGCCGCATAGTGCTCAACGACAAGGGCGTAGAGGTGATAAACTTCGGCAAATACAAGGGGCAGCCGGTTGTGGAGGTGCTACGCCGAGACCCCGGGTACTACAGTTGGATACTGCAAGGAGATTTCCCTCAGAATACCAAAGACGTATTCACGCGCCTGAAGCTCAAAGGTTGAAGCCGTCAGATACACGGCCGAGACGAAATCTTAAATATTTCCTAAACGAAAAAACCGAGAAATGAAGGGCAAGCATATAATACTGGGAATCACAGGCGGCATAGCGGCATACAAGTCGGCCTCGCTGGCGCGCCTATTTGTGAAGGCGGGGGCTGAGGTGCAGGTCATAATGACTCCCAACGCCAAGGAATTCATTACTCCGCTGACACTCTCCACGCTTACAGGCAAGCCTGTCATATCGGAATTTTTCACGGCCAACACCGGCCAATGGAACAGCCATGTGGATCTCGGCTTATGGGCTGACGCAATGGTCATAGCGCCCGCAACGGCCTCCACAATAGCCAAGATGGCCAACGGAGTAGCCGACAATATGCTCGTCACGACATATCTCTCGGCCAAGGCTCCCGTATTCATCGCTCCGGCAATGGATCTCGACATGATGGCCCATCCATCGACAACCCGCAATATCCAGCTGCTCGAATCTTACGGCAACCATATAATACAACCTGCCGAAGGTGAGCTCGCAAGCCATCTGATAGGGAAGGGGCGCATGGAAGAGCCAGAAAAGATATTTGACGCGCTCGACGACTTCTTCTCAGGGGATCGGTCGCTCGAAGGGGTGAAGATGCTGATAACCGCCGGGCCTACCCGCGAGAAAATCGACCCGGTAAGATACATCGGCAATTTCTCGACCGGGAAAATGGGGTACGCGCTCGCTGACGAGGCTGCCCGCCGCGGCGCAGATGTCACGATAGTTTCCGGGCCGGTCGAGATCGAGCCGCGCAACTTATCGGTGAAAGTGGTTAAAGTAGAGTCGGCTAAGGAGATGGCAGCGGAGTGCGACAACCTGTTTGCTGACTGCGATATAGCCATAATGAGCGCGGCGGTTGCGGACTATGCCCCCAAGATGGTCGCAACGAAAAAGATAAAGCGCGAAAAGGAGGAAGCGCCCGTAATACAACTGGTTAAAAATCCCGACATCGCGGCAACGCTCGGCGCAAAAAAGAACGCAAATCAGTTGCTAATAGGTTTTGCGCTGGAAACCGACTCTGAATTTGCCAACGCTCTCGACAAGCTGAAGCGGAAGAATCTCGATATGATAGTGCTGAACTCCCTGCGCGACAGCGGAGCNNGATTNNGGGTCGATACAAACAAAGTGACCCTCTTCNCGGCTNACGGNTCGGCCCGATCTTTCCCGCTGAAGTCGAAGCGCGAGGTCGCAGCGGATATTATCGACGCCATAGTGAAGATGATGTGACCAATGAAATCGAGTATGTTTCATAATCAGGAAAAAGGTCACATTCAAAATATATCGCCTCTATTTGCGTTAAAGTTATATAAGTATCGGAAGATACGCACATAATTGAAACATACGAATAGATGAATTCTTCAAGAAACATAGTAATATTAATAATATGTATGGTGAGCTGCTGTGTCACGGCATGGTCGCAGGAGCTTAACTGCATGGTTGAAATCAACACAGATAAGATTCAAGGCACAAATAAGAGCACATTCGAGACTCTTAAAACCGCCATTACCGACTATTTCAACACAACCAACTTCACCAACGCCCAGTTTGCCGCCAATGAGAAGATCGATTGCAGATTTTTCCTGACGGTCAGTGAGGTGGACGGCGACAAGATTTCAGGCGACATACAGATACAGTCGTCGCGCCCTGTATATAACAGCTCGTATACCACAACTCTGCTCAACTTTAAGGACACGAAGGTCGACTTCAACTACCAGGAGGGTGATCAGCTGATTTTCTCAGAAAACACGTTTGAAAGCCAGCTAATGGCGATATTGAATTTCTATGCCTATCTGTTTCTGGCCGTGGACTTCGACTCGTTCGCCTTGCATGGGGGAGACCCTTATTGGGAAAAGCTGAAGTCGATAGTGCAGATGGCGCAATCGTCGGGCGAATCGGGCTGGCGACAATTTGAAGACACGAAAAACCGCTCGGCGGTGCTGAGCGCATATACCGACAACGCCACTTCGGGCCTGCGCGATATGCTGTATGAGTATCACCTTAAGGGGCTCGACCAGATGTCGGTGTCGCCCGATAAGGGACGTCAGCAAATATCACAGTCGCTACAGCATCTCGACAAGGTGTATAAGGCTAATCCTATGTCGGTAGGGCTGTCGATGTTTAAAGACGCAAAGCTCGACGAGCTTGTCAACATATATTCAAAGGCTTCTCAAACCGAGCGCGACGGCGCCTACGAACTCCTCAACAAGATATATCCGACGGAGCAAAACCGCGTCAACCAGATAAAGAAAGGCGCAGAAAAATAAGCAGTCATGATAGAAACGCTCTCAATATCCAATTACGCGCTCATCGATAAAATCGAGCTGAGTTTCGCACCCGGATTCAATATCATCACGGGCGAGACCGGAGCGGGCAAATCGATAATGCTCGGCGCGCTGTCGATGCTTTTCGGTAACCGAGCCGATACGGGAGTGGTGCGCGACAAGGGGAAGAAATCGGTGGTAGAGGCGGTGTTTGACGTCAGCCGTTACGCGCATCTGCGGAAGTCGGTCGAGTCAAACGATATAGAGTGGGACGACCGTCAGCTTATTTTGCGTAGAGAAATCACTCCGGCGGGTCGGTCGAGGTCGTTTGTCAATGACGTGCCGGTCGCGTTGAGTGTGCTGAAGGAAATAGCGACGCAGCTTGTCGACATACACTCGCAGCATCAGAATCTGTTGCTCTCCAACAACGAATATCAGCTTGGACTCGTCGACACGTTGCTGCCCGACAAGAGCGTTAAGCAGGCTTATGATGAGGCGTATGAGCAGTATCGGCAGGCCATGAAGAAATATCAGGCCGTGAAGCGCGCGATTGCAGCAAGCAAAGCCGAAGAGGAATATTTCAGGTATCAGCTCGGCGTGCTCGACCAACTCGACCCGCAACCCGACGAGCTCAATCAACTTGAAAGCGAGCGGGATATGCTCGCCAACGCCACTGAAATCAAAACCACGCTTTCGAGGCTCGTCGACCTGCTCAGCGACGGCGAGGAGAACGTGGTAGGGATGCTGAAGTCGGCCGCAAACGAGGCTATGAAAGTATCAGAAATCAAGGGGTTGCACCAGATGCCCGACCGCATAGAGTCGATACGCATCGAAGCCGCCGACATAGCGTCGACGTTTGAGTCGCTTAACGGCTCGATAGAGGCCAACGGCGTCAGGCTCGAATTCGTAGAGGAGAGACTATCGGAGATATACGAGGCGCTTCGCAAATTCTCGGTAGAGACGATTGACGAACTCATAGAGAAACGCGACGACCTGCGCCTACGTATCGACGCGATCGACAATGGCGACGAGCGGTTAAAGGCGTTCACGCNCAAAGNGAAGGCCGCTAAGAAAAACGTGGNAGCCCTGGCCGCTGAACTGACGGCGGCGNGCANGAGAGTGGCNGCNGAGNTGTCGACCATGNTTCGNGACAAGGCAATGCCGCTCGGTANGANGANTCTCAGCGTTGAGGTTTCGGTTGCCCCCGCCGAGTTAAGCCCGAGCGGAGCCGACGAAGTCACGCTGCTCGCGTCGTTCAACAAAAACCAGCCGCTTATGCCGGTCAAAGACACTGCCTCGGGCGGCGAGATATCGCGCATGATGCTCGCCGTAAAGAGCATAATAGCGGAGTACAAGCAATTGCCGACGATAATCTTTGACGAAATCGACACGGGAGTATCGGGCGACGTGGCAAACCGCATGGGGGATATGATGAAGCGTATGAGCAAAAACATACAGGTCATCTCAATCACTCATCTGCCGCAGATAGCCGCGAAAGGCGACGTTCACTTCAAGGTCTACAAGGAGGACAGCGCCGAGGCCACAAACTCCTACGTAAGGCCCCTCACGGAAGGGGAGCGGATCGGGGAGCTGGCCATGATGGTAAGCGGCGACGCCGACAACGAAGCCGCCCGCGAGACCGCCCGCTCGCTCCTTGCCCAAAGTTAACCCAAAACCCAAACGCTCTCTCGAAGCATTTAGCCAACATAATATATTATGGAATCGACTGACTACATCTACGGTATACGCGCGGTGATAGAGGCTATAGAGGCCGGACGCGACATCGACAAAGTGCTAATAAAGAAAGACCTTGACGGCGAACTCGCCAACGAGCTTTTCGACATCATACGCCGCGACCGCATATATTCCCAGCGAGTGCCGCTGGAGAAGCTTAATAAAATAACCCGCAAAAATCATCAGGGCGTGATAGCGATACTCTCGTCGGTGGTCTATCACCGCCTCGACCACTTAGTAGCGGAGCTATATGAGGATGGGGTAGTGCCGTTTGTGGTAGTGCTCGACGGAATAACCGACGTCAGAAACTTCGGAGCGATAGCCCGCACGGCTGAGTGTGCCGGAGCCGACGCGATAGTCATTCCGCTGTCGAAGAGCGTGTCGGTAAGCGGCGACGCGATGAAAACCTCGGCCGGGNCGCTNAACNACATACCCGTATGCCGCGNGAAGTCNNNAGNCGGAGCTGTNAAATTCCTAAAAANCACNGNANANAAANTCGTGGCNGCGANCNAGANAGCCGACATTAACTACACGCTGGCCGATTATAAAGACCCCGTAGCGATAGTTATGGGCGCTGAGGACACTGGCATTTCGCCGGAGGTGCTGAAGCTGTGCGATACTCTCGTCGGGATCCCGCAATTCGGGCATATCGAGTCGCTTAACGTGTCGGTCGCGGCGGGAGTGCTGATGTATGAGGTGGTGCGTCAGCGTCTGCAATCCAATATGGAAANCATCTAAAGCGCGATTCTTCGCGACTAACGTATATTCAACTATTTAACATCATAATTCCCAACAATGAAAATCGGATCTGTATTGACCCCTGTGGCTCGCAAAGCCATGCTGCTCGGCAGTGGAGAATTAGGCAAAGAAGTTGCTCTCGAACTGCAGCGCTACGGCGTAGAGGTAATCGCCTGCGATAAATATCCCAATGCTCCCGCCATGCAAGTGGCCCACCGCAGCTACGTCTTTAATATGCTCGACGGAGAGACACTGCGCTCGGTAATAGAGCAGGANAAGCCTGACCATATCATCCCCGAAGTCGAGGCGATAGCAACAGATGTGCTCGTCGAGATGGAGAAAGAGGGTTACCATGTCACCCCGACCGCCCGCGCTGCTCGCCTGACGATGAACCGCGAGGGAATACGCCGACTCGCAGCCGAGGAATTGGGCATCAAGACCTCCCCTTATATGTTCGCCTCGACCGAGGAGGAATTTCGCGAGGCAGTGGCAAAGATCGGCATACCCTGCGTGGTGAAGCCTATCATGAGCTCGTCGGGCCACGGACAGTCGACCATCAAGTCGGCCGACCAGATCGACGCCGCATGGAAGGAAGCTCAGGAGGGGGGACGCGCAGGAGCCGGACGNGTGATNGNAGAAGGATTTGTCGACTTTGACTACGAGATCANGNTACTGACGGTGCGCAGCNTGTCGGGCACNCTCTGCTGCGAGCCTGTAGGCCATATTCAGGAGAGCGGCGACTACCGCTACTCATGGCAACCGCAGCCTATGACAGCAGGCGCTATCGAGAAGGCTAAGGAGATAGCCAAGAAGGTGACCGACGCGCTCGGAGGTTACGGAATCTTCGGCGTGGAGCTCTTTATCAAGGGGGACGACGTGATCTTCAGCGAAGTTTCGCCCCGCCCCCACGACACAGGCATGGTGACGATGATTTCGCAGGATCTCAGCGAGTTTGCCCTCCATGCCCGCGCCCTGCTCGGATTGCCGGTGCCGTCGATACGCTTCTTCGGCCCCTCGGCTTCGCGCGCGGTGGTCGTTGAGGGCGATACCGACAAGATAGAATTCGACAACCTCGAAGAGGTGCTTTCGGAGCCTGGAGTGCAGATACGCATTTTCGGCAAGCCCGAAATCAAGGGGCACCGCCGCATGGGTGTCATCCTGGCCACAGCGGATACTCTTGAAGAGGCCCGCGCCAAGGCTGACCGCGCTTACGACAAGCTGCGTGTCAACGTACTTTAATCAGGCGTCATGAGCAAGAAGATATATTATAAGTACAATCCGGCTACCGAGGAGTATGAGCGGGTCTACCCCTCGCTGTCGAAGCGTATATGGACAGTGGTGGCCCGCGCGCTGGAGATAGGGGCTATCACGGCATCTATCTGCGTGCTTATTTATATCTATTTCGACCTGCCGAAAGAGAAGTCGCTCATAAAGGAAAACGACAAGCTGCGGCGCGAGGTGGAAGCGCTCGACGACCGGCTCAATGAAGCTATCTCAGTGATGGACGACCTGGCTGAGCGCGACAACAACTTCTACCGCGTCATCATGCAGATGGATCCTCTGACCCCCTCGCAGAGGTTTGCCGGGCTTGAGGCAGTGCCCGCTCTCGACACGCTGCCCGGCTACAGCCACAGCCAGCAAATCAACTCGCTGACCCACAAGCTGAAGTTTTTCGAGCGGCAGTTGGCGGCTCAGTCGCTCTCTTACGACGAGGTGACGCGCGCCATAGGGCAGAACGCCGACCGCATAGCCCACATACCGTCGATACAGCCAATCTCCGAAAAGGATATGACCTCGATGGCGTCGGGCTACGGCTATCGCGTCGACCCGATTTACGGCACCACCAAGCATCACGACGGCATGGACTTCGCGTCGCCGATAGGGACGTCGGTCTACGCCACCGGCGATGGGGTGGTGCTCGAAGCGGGGGAGCACGGCAACTACGGCAATCTCATCATCATCGACAACGGCTACAACTACACGACCCGCTTCGCGCATCTGAGCGAGGTGCTGGTGAAGGAGGGCCAGAAGGTGAAGCGAGGCGAACTCATAGGCAAGGTGGGGAGCACCGGCAAGTCGACCGGCCCTCATCTTCACTATGAGGTGCGCATCAAGGGGGAGCCTCAGAACCCTGTCAACTACTATTTCCAGGACCAGACGCCGGAGGAATATGCCGAAATGATACATCTGGCTGAAAACGCCGGGCACGTTATGGACTAAAACAAACACATGTCAAAGTGGACGATCTTAACAAAAAATATTACAAGATAAGCGAGGTGGCCGAGATACTGGAGATACCGACGTCGACACTTCGCTTCTGGGAAAGCCAGTTCACGGTGATACGCCCCAAGCGCAACAATCACGGCTCGCGATTCTACACCCCCGCCGACATCGAGAAGATACGCATGGTGCGTTATCTCGTCAAGGAGAAGGGGATGAAACTTGAGGCCGCGCAGCAGAAGCTGAAACGTAACTCCGACGGCATATCGCGGCATCACGAGGCATTGACGCGCCTGAAAAACGTGCGCGACAAGCTCGCCGCCGCCCTCCAGGCACTTAACACAATGAAACGCTAATCATATTTATCATGGAAAAAATCACTGAAAACCAAGCAAAAGAGTGGATGGAAAAAGGGGAGTGGGCCAATGGATGGGCCGTGAAGCCCCACGCATCGGTCAACGCCGTCGAATTCGCCACCCAGTATGCCGCCAACCGCGAGCTCTGGGACACTCTCTTCGCTCATCTCGCCAAAACCGACCTCAACACGATAGCCGAAGGGAAGCATGAGATTGTGCCCGGACGCCTGTGGCTCAACGTGAGCGAATACACCCCCAAGCCCGCCTCAGAGCAGCGCATCGAGCAGCATCACAACTTTATCGACCTCGACTTCACCCTCAAAGGGAACGAGCTGATGGGTCTCGCCGAAAACGTCACCCCGACCGACGAGTACAACCCGGTGAAAGACGTGATACACTACGCCTCAGACGACGTCAAGTATTACCCGACCGACCCTGAGCATTTCTTCATCTTCTTCCCCTGCGACTATCATCAGCCGTCGGTGCGCGCCGAGGGCCCGGTTGAGACCTCACGACGCGTGATCGCCAAAATCGAATACGTAAAGTAAGCGTCAACGATAGCCATAATTCAACGCGGCCCGCGGATTTTCAGGCGATAAATTCCCGAAAATTAGCGGGCTGTTGCTGTTTAATGGCCGCGATTGCCGATTTTTTTTTGTAACTTTGTCGGCTGTATATATCATTTCGCTTATAAGTGACATGAAAAAGCCTGCAAAAAAGAAGAAAAAGCCGAGCAAAAAAGCGGCTATCAACGCGAAGAAGAAGAGAGTAAGAATCTCCCTCATCTCCGCGGGGGCACTGATAGCGATTGCGGCGGCTCTGCTGCTGCCCCTTATCCTCAAAGGGATGAAGAGCTACGAATATGAGCCTGTAAGGGTCTATGTCGACGGCGACAAGGGCCCCGAGGCTCTGCGCGATTCGCTCGAAGGGGCTTTGGGCAAAGAATACGGCAACGCGGTGTACGACCTATGGGGCAAAATCGCTGATAAATCACGCATACGCACAGGCTCATACGCCGTAAAGCCCGGCGATAAAGCCTACACGCTCGCCAAGCGCCTACGCAACGGCCAGCAAGACCCCGTGAAGCTCACGTTCAACAATCTGCGGCTTATGAGCGACCTGGCCGACCGGGTCGGCGCGCAGCTCCACATGACCCCGGCGCAATTCGCCGCCGCCGTCGACTCCGTGCTGTCGGCGAGGGGAGTGGCTAAGGAGATGCAGCCCGCGTATTTCCTGCCCGACACCTACGAATTTTATTGGACGGCATCGCCCGCGACTGTTGTCGACCGCCTGCTATCATATCACGATAAATACTGGAACGAGGAGCGCACGGCCAAGGCAGCTAAACTCAATCTCAGCCCCGAGCAGGTTGCCGTCGTGGCCTCGATCGTCGAGGAGGAGACGGCGATGAGCGACGAGCGCCCCAAGGTGGCGCGGCTCTATCTCAACCGCCTCTCGAAAGGTATCAAACTCCAGGCCGACCCGACCGTGAAATACGCCGTCGGCGACTTCGGGCTGCGACGCATACTCAACAGGCACCTTGCCGTTGACTCCCCTTACAACACGTATAAATACGAAGGCCTTCCGCCTGGGCCTATACGCATACCCTCGGGGCGAACGCTCGACGCGGTGCTCGACGCCCCTGACCACGACTACATGTTCATGTGCGCCAAAGAGGATTTCTCTGGCTACCACAACTTCGCCGTTGATTTCGCCACTCATCAGGCCAACGCCCGCCGCTATCAGCAGGAACTCAACAAGCGTGGAATAAAGTAAGCACAATAATAAATCATTAAAATAAATCAATCATGGTTCAACAAGTAAAACAACTTCTCAACGACAAGGCGTGGGCCCGCTGGACGGCGCTCATACTCATCGCTTCGATGATGTTTTTCGCCTACATGTTTGTCGACGTGATGTCACCTCTGCAGTCGCTTATCGAAAGCCAGCGCGGGTGGACTCCGAGCGCGTTCGGTTACTACGCCGGCGCCGAGTATATCCTCAACGTGTTCGGCTTCCTGATTATCGCCGGTATTATCCTCGATAAGATGGGCGTGAGATTCACCGGAACGCTCTCGGCCTCACTTATGGTTGTAGGCGCGTGCATTAAGCTCTACGCTATCAGCGACGGCTTCCAGGGCACCGCTCTTCAAGAGTGGCTCAACTCGTGGTGGGTTGAGATGCCCGGCTCGGCCAAGCTCGCCGCGTTCGGCTTCATGATTTTCGGCTGCGGCTGCGAAATGGCCGGTATCACCGTGTCGAAAGCGATCGCCAAATGGTTTGACGGCAAGGAAATGGCTCTCGCTATGGGTCTTGAGATGGCAATCGCCCGCATCGGCGTGTTCGCTATCTTCTCGATCTCTCCCCGCTTGGCCACCTGCATGGGCGAGCCTACGGTGGTGATTCCCGTGGCGTTCTGCACCTGCCTGCTTTTCGTGGGCCTGCTCTGCTTCACCGTGTTCACCTTCATGGACGCGAAACTCGACAAGGAGCTTGGCGCGGCAAAGGCCGGAGCCGACCCCGAAGAGGAGTTCAAGCTCTCCGACGTCAGCGGCATCCTTTCGAGCAAGCTCTTCTGGATTATCGCCCTGCTTTGCGTGCTCTACTACTCGGCTATATTCCCCTTCCAGCGTTACGCGGCCAATATGCTTCAGTGCAACCTCGGCATCTCGGCTACCCAGGCATCTGATATATTCCGTTGGTTCCCCATCGGCGCGGCAATCCTTACCCCTCTTCTCGGCTCATATCTCGACCATAAGGGTAAAGGCGCATCAATGCTGATACTCGGCGCTATTCTTATGATTGTATGCCACTTGACGTTCGCATTCCTCGTTCCGGCCACTAAGTCGAGCCTGCTGGCGTTCGCGGCTATCGTGGTGCTCGGCATCTCGTTCTCGCTTGTTCCCGCGTCGCTCTGGCCCTCGGTGCCCAAAATCATGCCCGCTCGCTTCCTCGGCAGCGCCTACTCATTGATTTTCTGGGTACAGAATATCGGCTTGTTCCTCTTCCCGATTCTTATCGGCAATGTGCTTACGGCCACCAACCCCGGCGTTACCGATCCGTTGGACTACAACTACACCGTGCCGATGCTTATGTTCGCTTCGCTCGGCGTGCTTGCCCTCATCTTCGGTATCTGGTTGCTCGCCCTCGACAAGAAGCACCATTATGGTCTTGAGCTCCCCAACATCAAGGCCGATGACAAGGCTGCCGCTGAATACAACGACGGCATGGAATAATCGTTAAGTCATTAACGTAGACCTAACTGACGGCTCCGCTGGCACGACGCTTGCGGGGCCGTTTTGCGCCCGAAGACAAAAGAAACAGCACGAAACGCCGCAATGCATTGATATATAGTGTATTACGNNAAGTNTTNCTNTNTCTTTGGCTTTCGNGNNTATGTAANGTATTTGGCNNATTAANGACGAGACAAGANTTATAAGTTTTATNAATTTTATAAGACTTATAAGATTTATAAGACTTATAAGACTTATAAGATATTACTANTTGATAANCACTAATTAANACGNCCCNNTTACACTAATTATCATTTAATTTCGAGAGTGGGGGNGGGGANATGTTGACGGGTAACATCGGNGCTATCTCTCAGATANTATGACNATCAGCGCAAACGGAGGCGGAAGCATGTGGGCGAAAGAAACAGAAACAGTTGCTGTAAGGTGTTGTAAGTTAGTGAGTTGTGGTGTTTTGTGCTGTTTCTTCGCGTTTTGAGGCGGGGTAGAGGGTAGAAGGCGGAGAGCGCGATCGGGCCGATCTATCCGGTCGCGAAGTTAGCGATTAAGAGGAGCGGAGTTTGTAAAAAAGAAACTTTTAACGCGAGAGCCGCCGATTATGTATTGCGCGGATGGTTTATAATGATTAAATTTGCAAATTAAATCAGTCAGCACTATTATTGAATCATCACTATGGACCAATATTCCAAGCAAGAAGCACTTGATCGCCGCTATCTGCGCATGTCGAGGATCTGGGCCGAGAATTCTTACTGCCGCCGCCGTCAGGTAGGCGCGATTATCGTGAAAGACTCGATGATCATATCCGACGGATTCAACGGCACACCCTCGGGCTTTGAGAACGTCTGCGAGGATGAGGATGGCGTGACCAAGCCCTACGTGCTTCATGCCGAGGCCAACGCCATAACGAAAGTGGCCCGCTCAAACAATTCGAGCGAAGGCGCGACGCTCTACGTGACGGCCTCGCCCTGCATCGAGTGCGCCAAGCTGATAATCCAGGCCGGAATCAAAAGGGTAGTTTACGGCGAGCTTTATCGGCTGAAGGATGGCATCGACCTCCTCAACAGGGCTGGGGTGGAAACGGTGCTGATAGAGGATTTCTAAGGACAAGATTTTTCAGGGGGTGTCATTCCCCCCCCGCATACAATTACTTATCAAGCAAAATGAAGAACATAAAACCTATAGTCTGGTTCCCTCTTGTAGCGGCCATAATGTTTGTGGCCGGACTTCTCTGCGATTCGCTGCTCAGAAAAGACAGCGGCCGCTCACTGGCCGAGCAGAAGCTGAGCCATATACTTAATCTTATCGAAAACGAATATGTCGACGACGTGGATCTCGACAGCCTTCTCGAAGTGACCTTCCCGTCGCTTCTCGCCAATCTCGACCCTCACTCGGTCTACATCCCGGCGTCGGAGCTTCAGCAGGTCAACGAGGAGCTTGAAGGCTCGTTCAGCGGCGTGGGCATACAGTTCAATATCGACACCGACACTATCGTCGTCGTTGAGGCTATCGCCGGAGGCCCCGCTGAGAAAGTGGGCATCAAGGCAGGCGACCGCATCATCAAGATCGACAACAAGAACGTGGCCGGAAAGGGAATTACCAACGAAGACGTGTTCAAGCAGCTCCGCGGCGAGAAGAACACCAAAGTGACCCTCACCATCAAGCGCGCCGGGGCTAAGAAGCCGCTGACGTTTGAGGTGACGCGCGGCGACATACCAGTGGCTTCGATCGACGCCGCCTACATGGTGAAACCCGGTATCGGTTACGTTAAGGTAAATAAATTCGGCCGCACGACCTACGACGAATTCTACACGGCGCTCGGCGAGCTTGGCAGTCAGGGAGCCGAGAGCTTTATCCTCGACCTGCGAGGCAACACCGGCGGGTTGATGGATCAGGCGGTGCTGATGNNCAACGAATTCCTCCCCGCAGGGCTTAAGATAGTGGAGACCCGCGGCCGCAACGGCTCTGACAACGCTATCATCGGCTCCGACGGCTCGGGCCGCTATCAAAACGCATCGGTGACGGTGCTTATCGACGAATACTCGGCTTCGGCCAGCGAAATCTTCGCCGGGGCTATTCAGGACAATGNCCGCGGCCTCGTGATCGGTCGCCGATCGNTTGGCAANGGGCTTGTGCAGCACCAGNTCNNTATGCCCGACAACAGCGCTATCCGCCTGACGGTTTCGCGTTACTACACCCCCTCGGGCCGCTGCATCCAGAAAGATTATACCAATGCGGCCACGTATGAGAACGACCTGCTCATGCGCTACGAGCATGGCGAGGCTTTCGAGGCCGACTCGATAAAGCTCGACAAGCAGCTCGAATTCCTTACCTTAGGCGGCCGCAAGGTTTACGGCGGCGGAGGCATCATGCCCGACATCTTTATCCCGAACGACACTATCGGCGTGACGAGCTACTTCGTCAACGTGGCCAACGCGGGTATGTTCCAGAAATACGCGCTTCAGTACACCGACAACAACCGTATCGGCCTCGAAGAAGCCAAGAACGTCAACGAGCTCCTAAAGATGCTCCCCCCCGACGATATTCTGCTGCGCTCATTCGTCAACTACTGCGCCTCGGTTGGCGGCATACCGGCCCGCTGGTATTACATCAACATTTCGCACGACTTGATTGTTAATCATCTGAAGGCTCTTATCGCCCGCGATGTGCTCGGCATGGGCGCTTACTTCGAGATAATCAACCGCACCGACCCCAACGTCGACTCGGCCATCGAGCAGATTATCTCAGGCAAAGCCAAAGCCCCGATTAAGGATGACAAACCCGATAAAATATCGATGGCTCCCGCAGGCCGGCGCTCGCTTCCGATTTCAGCCTTGTGTAAACCCGCGCTTGCTTCTGGCAAGTCCTAAAACCCAAAATTCAGATGAAAAAGGAAGATATACGCCGTAATATCAAAGCCCGCAAATGCCTCCTCTCGGCTGTAGAGCGCATGGAGGCAGCCGAAAGGGTGTTCGAGCAACTGGAGCGCACCGCCGCTTTCATGATGGCCGACAATATACTGCTTTACCATTCGCTGCCCGACGAGCTTTCGACAGTAGAGTTTATCAACAAGTGGCACGACCGCAAGCATTTCTATCTGCCCCGCGTCAACGGCGTCAACCTCGACATTCTACCTTACGACCGCTCTCGCCTGCATATCGGCGCGTTTAACATCGAGGAGCCCGACGGCGACGAGCTGACACCTATCGACATGATAGAGCTGATCGTGGTGCCGGGCGTGGCTTATGACGTCAACGGCAACCGCGTGGGCCGCGGCAAAGGTTATTACGACCGCCTGCTGGCCGAGTCGCGCGCCACAAAGATAGGCGTTGGCTACGACTTCCAGCTAATCGACGAGATCGAGGCTGAGCCTCACGACGTGCGCGTTGACATCGTCATCACCGACCGCCGCCGCGTATCACGCCGCTGAGCGCCGCGGCCTCTCCCGCCGTTTCCACCAAATATCAAAGAAACACATCATATCGCCGTAATGCATTGAGTTTCAGTTGCTTGCGGCGTGTGTTGCTGTTTCTTTCGTTTTCGTGCCACGGGGTGAAATTTTCATATGCTCAATGGCTGACCGCCTCAGCTTTATCAGATTTTATGGGACAGGCTCTAATTCTCAGGGGAGGGTCGGAACAAGGTTTTGCGGGATGACGGGAAATTTCGTAACTTCGCGGCATGATTTCGATAAACAACCTGTCGGTGGAATTTAGCGCGGTGCCGCTATTCGACAATATCAATTACGTTATCAACAAACGCGATAAGATAGCCCTCGTCGGCAAGAACGGCGCGGGCAAGTCAACCATGCTAAAGATTATCGCCGGGCTGCAGCGTCCGACGTCGGGCAGCGTGGCCGTGCCCGAAGGGGTGACGGTCGGTTATCTGCCTCAGCAAATGGAGGTAAGCGACACGCTGACCGTGGTCGAGGAGGTGCGTAAAGCCTTTGGCCATATCGATGAGCTCCGCAGGGAGGTTGACCGCCTTAACGCGCAGCTCGCCGAGCGCACCGACTATGAGAGCGAGAGCTATCAGAATCTTATCGACCGCATGACCTCGGCCACAGAGCGGCTCGCGATAGAGGAGAGCGACAACGCCGACGCCGAGATCGAGAAGACGCTTCGAGGCCTCGGCTTCGACCGCAAGGACTTCAACCGGCCGACATCGGAATTCTCAGGCGGCTGGCGCATGCGTATCGAGCTGGCCAAGATACTGCTGCAGCGACCCGACGTGCTGCTTCTCGACGAGCCTACCAACCACCTCGACATCGAGTCNATACAGTGGCTTGAATCGTTTCTCATTCAGAAAGCCAATATGGTGGTGCTCGTCAGCCACGACCGCGCGTTTATCGACAACGTGACCAACCGCACGATAGANATTTCGCTCNGCAAGATTTACNACTNCTCGGTCAATTATTCCCACTNCNTAGAGCNGCGCAAGGAGCGTCTGGAGCAGCAGATGAGGGCTTATCAGAATCAGCAGAAACAGATAAAGGAAACCGAGGATTTCATCGAGCGGTTCCGCTATAAGGCCACGAAGTCGGTGCAGGTGCAGAGCCGTATCAAGCAGCTGGCCAAGATTGAGCGCATAGAGGTTGACGAGGTCGACACCTCGCGTCTCAACCTCAAATTTCCCCCCGCTCCCCGCTCGGGCGACTATCCGGTAATCGCCGACAACGTGGNCAAAGCCTACGGCGATCATCAGGTATTCNACNATGCTACCTTTACCATCAAGCGAGGCGAGAAAGTGGCTTTCGTCGGCAAGAACGGCGAGGGCAAGTCGACGCTCGTGAAATGTATTATGGGCGAGATTCCCTTCACCGGCAATCTTAAGATAGGCCACAACGTAAAGATAGGATATTTCGCTCAGAATCAGGCTTCGATGCTCGACGGCGAGATTTCGGTCTTCGACACGATCGACCGAGTGGCCGTAGGGGATATACGCACAAAGATACGCGACATATTGGGCGCGTTCATGTTTGGCGGCGAGGCCTCCGGCAAGAAGGTCACGCTGCTGTCGAGCGGCGAGAAGACCAGCCTGTCGAGGATACGCCTGCTCCTTGAGCGTGTCAATCTCCTTATTCTCGACGAGCCCACCAACCATCTCGACATGAAGACTAAAGACGTGTTGAAGCAGGCTATCAAAGACTTCGACGGCACGGTGATAGTCGTCAGCCACGACCGCGAGTTTCTCGACGGCCTTGTTGAGAAGGTCTATGAATTCGGTGGCGGCCAGGTGCGTGAGTGTCTCGGTGGTATCTACGAGTTCCTTGAAAAGAAGAAAATCGATTCGCTTAAGGAGCTTGAGCGCACAGCGCCGGCCAAGAGCCGCGCGAAAAGCGAGCCGACCCCGACTAAACCGTCGGTTGAAGCAGTTGCGGCAGATTCGCCCAAGCAGCAGCGCAAACTTTCGTACGCCGAGCAGCGCGAGCATCAGAAGCTGATCAAGCGCGCGCAGAAAAAGGTGGAGGAAGCCGAGGCCGAAATCGCCAAAATCGAGGCCGAAATCGCGGATATAGAGGCAAAACTCGCGGCGGGCGATACAGATCAGCAACTATATACCGAACATGCCGGCCGCACCAAAGCCCTCGAAAACGCCATGAGCCTCTGGGAGCTCGCCTCGCTCGACCTCGATTCGCTCAAAAGCGGCGAATAAGCCAGGGCGCTCCACGCTCTTGCGGCCTCAATACGGTTTGCGATATTTGTCGGGAGCGGCGTCGTCGAGTATGCTGAGGTAGGAATTGTAGCGCGACTGGGCTATGCGATGCTCCTCAAGAGCTTGACGCACGGCGCAGTGAGGCTCATGGGTGTGGGTGCAGTTGCCGAAACGGCAATCCTTGCTCGCCGCGAATATTTCGGGGAAATAGTGCGAAACCTCATATTCGTCCATCTCAATCGTGCCGAAGCCGCGCACTCCCGGAGTGTCGATAATCCATCCCCCCTCGGCGAGCGGAAACATTTCGGAGAACGTCGTCGTGTGGGTGCCCTGGTCGTGCACCTCTGATATTTCCGCAGTCTTGACGTTTAGCCCCGGTATCAAGTCGTTGATTATCGTTGACTTGCCTACGCCTGAGTTGCCCGATAGGAGGGTGGTTTTCCCGGCGAGTATGCCCCTCAGCTGTTCGATTCCGTGGCCAGTTTTGGCGCATATATCGATTACCTTATAGCCGATGGAGCTGTAGAGATAGCTTACGGCTTCAAGCAGCTCGCGGTCGGCCTCGTCGGTCAGGAGGTCGATTTTGTTGATTACGATAATGGCCGGTATGCGGTAGGCTTCGGCGGTGGCAAGGAAGCGGTCGATGAAAGTGGTGGAGGTCTCGGGATGCGCGAGCGTCACGATCAGGAGGCACTGGTCGATATTGGCCGCGAGTATATGGGCCTCTTTCGAGAGATTGCTTGCTCGGCGTATTATATAGTTCTTGCGGGGAATGATGCGGGTGATGAAAGCCGTTCCGTCGGCGTTGGGAGCGATTTCCACTCTGTCGCCTACGGCCACGGGGTTGGTGGTGCGTATGCCTTTTATGCGGAAATTGCCTTTTATCTTGCAGTTAATCTCGCGGTTGTCGTCGGTGAGCGCCACATACCAGCTCCCCGTGTTTTTCGTAATGAGTGCCTCCATTAGCCGATTTTGTTATAAATAAGTTGTAAAAATAAGCAAATTATTGCATAAAAAAAAGATATTTCGATAAAATCATAAAAGCCTGTAAATTAACTTGTTATCACATAATAAAATATTTATTATCTGATTATCAGGCAAATAATTGACCGTAAAAATTGCGGCTTTAACAATTTTTTATTAATTTTGCAGCGGTTTTAGGAATTCACTTTCTAAGTTTTTTTATTCAAAGAACTTTAAAACCTTACTTGGTTTGAACCAAATTTTTAACCTGTTTGTTTAATTTTTATATTACAAACTTACTAAAATTTTATCAACATGAACGCAGATGTTATCGGAACTTGGGCTGGCCAAGTATGGGAAGCCCTGAACGAAGCTGATGTTTTAGGTATTAAACAGCTCAAAAAAATCACCAAACTCAAAGACAAAGAACTCTTTGCCGCTATCGGTTGGCTTGCCCGCGAGGACAAACTCAATATCCAGACCAACCCCGAGGACGAGAAAGAGCTTCTTATCGCACTCGCACAAGACAAATAATCATCTCCGCCGTCAGCGGAAATTTTACCTATAAAAAGAGGCCGAGACGCGAAATATCGTCCCCGGCTTTTTTTATGCCCGAAATATTTCGTAATTTTGCGTTCTGGCGTCTCGTTCTCATTGACGCTTCCTCCCTTGTATGAAAGTTTTAGCCAAAATATTATCAAACGTCGACGATTTCTCAACCGATAACAACTCTTTCCCTAAACTGCAGGTATTCGATAAGGTAGACAATCTGACTAAGTACAACTTCCCGATTAAGAACACCAACGTTGTCTCGGTGGTGTGTATCTCTGGCTCGGCCCATTTCGTGTCAGATATGAGGCCGGTCGAGATGGGGCCCCGCACGATCGCCGTGATTCTGCCCGGTCATCTTATCGAGGAGTATTCGACAAGCGACGATTTCCACGGATTCATGATAGCCTCGTCTGAGCGCAATTTCGCGGCATTTCTCCCTATGATGTCGCGGCTGTTCATGTGCTCGATGTATTTCCGCGACAATCCTGTCGTAAGCCTTACCCCGGAGGAACTCGACAATCAAGTCTACTTCCACAAGCTGCTGAAAAACAAGCTTAAAGACTGCCATTCGAGCTTCGACCGCATGGTAGTCAACAAGCTCATTGAGGGCATCTTCTGCGAGACTCTGAATATTTTCTTCAAGCGACTCGACATTTCGCTGACCACTTATTGCAACCGCAGCGAAGCGCTTTTCTACCGCTTTATCGTCGACATCGAGAATTACTACAAGCGCGAGCGCTCGGTGAGCTTCTACGCCGACAAGCTCTGCGTTTCGGCTAAGCACCTCTCTTCGGTGGTTAAGGAGATCAGCGGTCGCACAGCCTCTGACTGGATTGACTCGTACGTGATCAACGAGATCAAGCGTCTGCTCGCGACCACCGATATGACCATTCAGGAAATATCATGCAAGCTCAATTTTGCCAATCAGTCATTCTTCGGCAAGTATTTCAAAGTGCATATCGGCATGTCGCCCCGCGAGTTTCGTAATTCGCAATTCCGCTAAAACAATCGCTCTATATCCTGCATCGCTATCTCGCCGATGATTCTCAGTCCATCGGGGGTATAGGCGGGTGTGCTGAGGCTGAAGAGGTCGCTTAGCAGTTGCTCCATCTCAGTGTCGNTCAACGTCTTGCCTCCTCTCAGCGCCGTGGCTTTCGCGAGTCTCAGGGCTATCACNNCCCTTACTTTCTCGCGGGTGATGTCGTTGCCNNCGAGCANGTCGCTTAATATCGCTTTAAGCACCNCCCCGGCGCTCTCCTGCATCTCNGCTGCCGGAGTCCCCTCGATGGCCCATGCGTTGGGCGCGGCGTTGGTCAGCTCAAACCCCATTTGCTCGATAGCCTCTCTCACTTCAAGCAACTTGATGTTTTGCTGTGGCGACAGCGTCACTATTTCCGGGAACATTACTTTCTGAGAGGGCATCCGCTCTTCCGAGGGCTTGTTGTAGCGCTCAAACAGTATGCGCACGTGGGCTCTGTGCTGGTCAATCACCGTCAGCCCTGTCTTGCTTTGGGTGATAAGGTATTTGTTCTTGAATTGCAGTATGCTTCGCGCGCTGCTCTCGATCGACTCGCCAAACGGAAGCGCTCCGGCAGGCTGCGAGTTAATGCGGCTTGCCACCTCGTTTCGGGGCAGCGTGAAGTCGTCGGCTGTCGGGTGCTCTTCGGCGGCGTTCTGAAATTGAGAGTACAGCTTATCCCAGTCGTTGAGTGTGGAATTCGCTCTGCTTCGCCATTGCGAGTCGGTCGATGGGCGTTTTGGCGCCTGTTCAGCGAAGGGGTTGTATGATGTGTCGGGGGCAAATCCCGATAGATCTGGGCGTATGTTGGGGTTGAACGCGGGTAGATTGTATCCTTCGGGCGAGTCGAAGTCGATCGACGGCACCGCGTTGAATCTACCTAACGACTCGCGTATCGCAGCCGTGAGAATCTGCCAGATTGGTTGCTCGTTCTCAAATTTTATCTCGTTTTTCGTCGGGTGGATATTGACGTCGATTGTGGCCGGGTCCACCTCGAAGTTGATGAAATAATTGGGTTGCTCGTCGGGCCGTATAAGCTGCTCGTAGCAGTGTATCACCGCTTTATGAAAATATGGGTGACGCATATTGCGGCCGTTGACAAAGAAATACTGCAGCGCGCCTCTCTTGCGGGCGTTCTCGGGCAGGCCTACGAAGCCGCTGATTTTCACCAACGATGTCTCGGTCTCAATCGGTATAAGCTGTCGTTCAAGCGATTTGCCGAAGAGCGACCCTATTCGCTGCTTCAACGGCCCTCTCAATAGCTGATGCAGGGTCTGGTCGTTGTGGATTATGGTCAGATCCTTGTCGGGATTGACAAGCGCGAGTCGCTCAAATTCGTGGAGTATGTTGCTGAGTTCGACCGAGTCTTTCTTCAGAAACTTTCTTCGTGCCGGAACGTTGAAAAAGAGATTCTTGACCATCATGTTCGATCCCGGGGTCGTGGCCGCAGGCTCTTGCAGCTCTACCTTCGAGCCGTTGATTACCAGGCGGGTTCCGAGCGAATCGTCGCGCCGTTGGGTCTTAAGCTCAACCTGAGCTACTGCCGCTATCGAAGCCAGTGCCTCGCCTCTGAATCCCATAGTGTGGAGCGAGAAAAGATCGTTGGCTACGGTGATTTTCGAGGTCGAATGGCGTTCAAACGCAAGGCGCGCGTCGGTGGTCGACATTCCTATGCCGTTGTCAACCACTTGGATAAGCGTTCGCCCCGCGTCGCGTATTATTACCTGTATGGAGTCGGCTCCCGCGTCGACAGCGTTCTCCACCAGCTCCTTTACCACCGAAGCGGGCCGCTGAATGACCTCCCCGGCCGCAATCTGGTTGGCCACTGAATCGGGCAGAAGTTTTATGATGTCGCTCATTTATCGTGTTTATTATTTATTTCGGTAAAGTTAGCAAATTAAGTTGTCAAGCCCCAGCGGTTGTTGATAAGTGGGTCTATTTGTTGAAAATTCACTACCTTCGCGACCATGAAGAAGGCATGGATGTTTTACCCCGAAAATGATATTGCTCTCGGCAGTGGTCTCAGGCGATTCACTGCCCCGAAAAATGCCGCTCGACTCCGCCTCGACTGCGCCTTTTTGCTTGCCGCGGTCGCTGACGATGGCGATGCCGTTGTCTACACTCCTCGCGATGAGGCTTTCGAGCATGGTTTGATGTCGGCGTTAGGCAAGTCGGTCAATGCCGCTATCGGCGATGCCGAAATGTTTCGTCCATGGGGTTGGTCGTTGGCTTCGAGGCAAATGCTTATCGATCACGGCGCCGATCCCGCGGATTTGCCCGACTATAAGGCGGTTGAGCGCATCAGGGAGTTGTCTCACCGTCGTGTTTCTATCGAAATCAACAGGCGATTGTCGCTTCGAGGTATCGATGTGCCTCCCCGATCGCTGGAGATAACAGATGTCAGTCAGCTTGATATGTCTCGGAGGTGGATGATTAAGACTCCATGGTCGAGCAGTGGGCGAGGGGTGATTGATAGCGATGCGGTCAGTTTCGACATGCTTTCCCGCCGTGTTGAGGGGATAGTCAGGAAGCAGGGAAGCGTTGTGGCTGAAGCGTTTTTGTCTGAAGTCTGTAATTTCGCCATGCTATACGATGTTTCCGATGGCAGGGCGCGCTATATGGGGTTGTCGCTTTTTGAGAATTACCCCGGGGGTGCATATTCGGGCAATCTTGTGGCTTCGCCGCAACTGCTAAAGGAGGAGCTGACTTCGGTGGTGCCAGGCGCGTATATAGATTATCTTTCTGCCGAGTTGGAGGCGGTGTTGACCGGGCTGATAGGGGAGTCCTACAGCGGATATTGCGGAGTTGATATGATGGTCTACGACGACCACGGCGCCATGAAAGTAGCCCCTTGCATCGAATTGAACCTGCGCATGACTATGGGTACCGTGGCCTATCTCCTTGCCGAGAAAGTCGTTGCGCCAGGGTGTAAGGCCATGCTGAGCATGGATGGCAGCGAGTGTCGCCGAAGGCCTGTTTTTGTCAATAATCGCCTTGCGGGGGGCGATTTGATGTTGGCTCCTCCCGGCGGTCAATTCGGCTTCTGTCTCAGAAGTTTATGAGGTTGCGGTAAAGTGCGGCGGTCGGTAGCCCCATGACGTTGTAAAAACACCCTCTAATTCCCTTCACTGCTGTCAGCCCAATCCACTCCTGTATGCCGTAAGCACCTGCTTTGTCGAGAGGAAGGTATTTGTCCACGTAATATTCTATTTGCTCTTTGGCTATAGGCAGAAACTCTACTTCGGTGGTTTCAGAGAAGCTGATCGACTTGTTTTTGGAAGTCAACGTCACTCCGGTGACAACTTTATGCGTGTCCCCCGCAAGTTCGCCGACCATCCGTATCGCGTCGTTTCGGTCGGCCGGCTTACCGAGGATTTCACCTTTGTGGATTACCACGGTGTCGGCTGTTATAAGCAGGGTATCGTCGCTTAATTCGTCGAGATAGCTTGCGGCTTTAAGTCGCGACAGATATTCAGGAACCTTTTCCGGGGCAAGATCTGAGGGATAGGTCTCGTCTATATCCTTAATATGCGCTATATCAAATTCGATGTCCATGTCTCGCAGAAGTTGTCTGCGACGCGGAGAGCCGCTTCCGAGTAAAATTCTCATTCTTGATTGGTGGTCTTTATTGGTTTATTGTCGCATGGCGCAGGGGAAATGCCTGATATAGCTTGTTTTACCAGCCAAATGCCTTTTCGGTCGACATCCATTTGCCCTGTGCTTTCATCACTTGCTCGATTATATCTCGTGCCACACCATGGCCTCCCTCGGCTTGCGACACATAGCCTGCGACTGAAAGAATTTCGCTTGCGGCATCGGCCGGAGCCACTGACAGCCCCGCTTCGAGCATACATTCATAGTCGGGTATGTCATCCCCTACGTATACGGTGCTCTCAGAGGTCAGCTCGTTATCCGCCATCCATCCTCTAAGTATCGGAAGCTTCATAGCCGAGCCCATAAACACATCCGTAATGCCCAATGCATTATACCGGTTTTTTACTGCTTCTGAGATTCCCCCGGTTATTATGGCTATCTTATATCCCTGTTTTATAGCTAATTGCAGTGCATAGCCATCTTTAATGTTAGCCATGCGGCATGGCACTCCGTCCGCTCCCATCGGTATGGTTGAGGGGGAAAGCACGCCGTCGACATCAAAGACGAAAGCGCGTGTTTTCGTTAGGTCGNAATTATGTGTCTTGTCNGAGTTCATCGGTTATAANGTGCGTAAATTTTGTCGGAAAGCAGCTTGTAGATCTCAGCCTGGTCGGCCGAAAGCATAGATAGGTGCTTCTCGATAGTATAGAAATCGCCTCTGCGGGCAGGCCCGGTTTGGCCCTCGGCCGGAGAGATGTCATTGAGCTTGTCGAGCGTTTCAGCAAGCAACGGTTTCAGCAAGTCGAAGCTCAACCCCGATTTCCGAAGCAGATCATCGGCCTGAATCCACATATAATTCACGAAATTACAGGCGAACACGGCGGCCACGTGCAGCTGTCGTCGCTCTGTTGAGACTGCCTTGCGGCAATTGCGGCTTATCCTTTCTGCCAAATTGAGCAGCGAGACGGTGGTATCTTCGTCAGAACCCTCTATCAGCATAGGCACTTCCGCGACCTCTACTGCTTTCGATTTTGAGAACGTCTGCAACGGATAGAAAACGCCGTGACGCGACTTTTTTCCCCGGAACACGTCCATCGGCATGCTTCCTGAGGTGTGCGCCCATATTCCCGAATCTATCCCTTGCGATGCTGCCGTGATTTCCTCGATATGATCGTCGGGTACCGAGATCAGGTATAGATCCGCATCCTTGCGCAGCGCTCCGATGGTGTCAATACCTTCGGCTCCTATTAAGTCGCCAAGCTTGCGCGCGTTGTTGATGTCTCGGCTGTAGACTTGCTTTACGCCAATCTCCTTCGATAGGGCTTGCGCTAAGTGCCAAGCCACGTTTCCGGCTCCGATTATGCAGCAGGTCTGTATCATGCTTGCGGTCAATGATTAGCTGTTCTCTCCTTGCCAGCGTCCTAAATGCACGTTTTCCCAGCGCAGCTTCTCTACGTCTTGCGGTTTCCGCTCCTCGTCTTTGTATCCGAATGTTATGACGCTCACGATCGGCATAGTTTCAGGTATTCCGAGAAGCTCTTGGATGACCTCCTGCGCGGGGGTGCCGTCGGCCTGATAGCGGTCGCGAATCTCAATCCAGCACGACCCTATGCCGAGGTCGGCTGCTTGAAGCATCATAAGCGTTGATGCTACCGATGCATCCTCGATCCATGCGTCGTCTTTCGCGCAATCCATTGCCACAACCACAGCGAGCGGCGCTTTGGCTATCGGCGCTGACCCCGCGGCTTTGCATTGGCTCATGCGTTCAAGCGTTTCGCGGTCCTCGACAACCACAAGCTGCCAGGCGCGCGAACTTTTCGACGAAGGCGACAGCAGGGCTGCTTCGAGTATGAGCCGCACGTCATCGGGATTAAGCGTGTCGGGTTTGTACCGACGTATGCTACGGCGGTTTATCAAAAGATTGTGAAGGTTTTCCATAAATTTGTGTATAGGAGAATCTTAATTGACTTTGCATACCCAGGCTTCAGGGTAATCCTCGCCGACCGCTGTGTTGGCTTTGAGGTCGACTAATTTTTCTATCGACCCGGTCGCGATGTAAACGCGGTATTTTCCGTCGGCAGCATAGATTTTCAAATCATACCCCGACCCGGCTTGCTGGCTGATGAAGAGCTTGGCTTGCTTGAGATTAGCGAGAGAGCCTATCACGAGGCAGTGGCTTGCGTCAGGCTTAAGCGCTGTGTTGTCTTTTTTAGCCTTTTTCTGAGATGTCTTCTCTGCCTCCGCATTTTCTTTGGCTGCTTTTTCCTGAGCATCATCCCCGGGGCTGTTTATGTTTTGTCGCGCTGCTTTATTGTCAGCTTCAGGTTTGGTGGTATTAGTATTAGCTATTTCAGGCAACGCCAGCTCGGACGTGGTATCAATGGCGTTTGCGAGGGTGTTAACCTCTGCTCCAGTGATTGATTCGCTGACTTCATCCTCTGGTTGGATTGAAGAGGCGCGATTATTTTCCGCTTTGAAGATTGATGAGGTGTCAATCTCCGATAGAATAGAAGTGGTTGAAGCGATCCCTGCCAGATTATCGTTCCGATTCATCACCGACGGGATTAGCATGGCCGCGCCTACGCTGACAGTGACGGCGATAGCGGCTGCGATCTTCAGAGCCCTGAGCCCTATGCGACGCGGAGTGGCGGGAGTTGGTTTATATGCGGGCTCGTCATCCTCGATTGCTTGCTCTATCACGGGCTTAACCTCTACGGGGCTCATCCCGCGCGATTCCTCCCGGAGCAATTCGCCCGAAGGCTCGAAAAGAAGGCTCGACTCGCTTTGAGCCACAAATCGGCCTATCGACCCGAGGCTGATTTCTCCGTCAGCTTCGAGCTGGCATTTCATGGCATCGACCTCCTGAGTCACTATTTTCGCGGCTTTCGTGAATGGAATATCGAGTTTACGGGCTATCGATGCGGTGAGAAGCCCATCGTTATGGTCGACATTCACATTAAACGATATTTGACGCATCGGGGGCATATAGAGCGAAGCCGTCGGGTCGTAGCTCGCCGCCTGATGGTGCGCGATAAATGCGCCCCAAGAGGGGATTACTACGCAGTCGTGACGGCGTATTAGGTACTCGATATGCTCTATGACGTTGTTCATCCCTGCAAAGATAGGGATTTTGACGTATATGACAAAATCATTCGCTCGCTTAATTTATAAACATTTTTTTAACAATTGTTTTCAACCTCCATTTTGTGCTTCCGATATTTATTGCGAATTTCGCGGGTATGAACAGGTTAACTATCCTTTTGCTTTTGGTCGTGATGTTTGGGGCGGGCTGCAGAGCCGTCGCTGCAGACTATGAGTCAAACCTATCTGCAATCGACAAAGCTGTAGCCGGGGAGGATTGGCTTAAGGCCGACTCGTTGATAGTAGCTACTATGCGTTCCGATCCCGGCAACCCCGGCAATATAATGTTGCTTTCCAACCTTGGCATGATTCGTTTCTATCAAGGCAACGACTCGCTTGCGCTCGCTACCCTCAATCAGGCCCATGCAATGGCCCCCAATTCTGTCTCAATTCTCGCTAACCGCGCGAGAGTGAATACCTCTATTGGCGATGTTAAGGCCGCCATAGCCGATTATGACCTTATCGAGCGTATCGACTCCCTTTATCCCGACACATATATAAATAGGGGTATTATCTACTTATACGGCGGGTTGTTTGAGCTTGCGGAGAAAGATCTCAATATCGCCAGTCGGCTTGCGCCCTCAAGAGTGGAGACGCTGATAGCTCTCGCTTCGCTATATTCCATCACTTCCCGTCCTGAGCAAGCTCTTGATTATTACTCTAAACTAATCCGCCTTAAGCCCGAGCCTGAGTATTATGCTGCCCGAGCCATGAGCCTTCTTGAACTCGATCGTCTTCCGGAAGCAGCCGAGGATATTGCTTCGGGGCTTGAACTCGATTCTGACTATGGCGAGCTTTATCTCGCCAGAGCTGTGCTCAACAAGAAGAGCTTCGAGCGTGATGCCTCGCTCGCCGATGCTCAGCGCGCGATCACTCTTGGTGCTAATCCGGCGAGGGTTAAAATGATGCTTGGCCTCTGATTTACTGCATACTGCAAATTAGCTTTTTTCTCCGTTTTTTCGTTTTTTTAGGATTTTTTTTGAGTTTTTGCGAAAATAAATGTAATTTTACGCCGAATTTGTCTAAATAGATTTTAGCGAAAACGAATGAAGACGTTATAATTTCTAATTAAGATTTCGTAAAACTTATTGTAATTATATTCAAAAAAATTATGAAAAAACATGTTTTGTATGGCCTAATGCTGTCGGCTGGAGTTCTCGTCATGGCGGGATGTTCCGACGACTTCGTTCCGGGCAGCAAGACTAAGGGTAAGATCGCGCCGCGTATCAGTCTCGACACCGAGGTGACTAACGCGCTTCCTACCCCCAGTCGCGCATCGGCAATGGGCATTTCGGTCAGCGACTTGAAGCTGAGGTTAACGCCGCAAAACGGCAAAACCTCGCCGAAAGAGTGGAATTCAGTCGATGAATTCAACACCAATGAAGAGTTTACTGTAGGAGCATATACCCTTGAGGCATACTACGGTGACATCAATGAAGAGGGATTCAACAAACCGTATTACCACGGTTCTTCAACCCTTACAGTTAACGAGAATGAGGTCACCAGCGTTAGCTTGCCTGTCGCGCTTGCGAATACAATGGTGACCGTCAAGTCGACCGACGCTTTTCTCGGTTACTTCGCCGAAGCTGAGTATGCCCTTCAGTCAGCCGGATCAACATCAGAGGTTGCATATCCCGTGTCGGCTTCCGACGCGGCTTACATGAAGCCGGGTGAGATAACTCTTTATGCCGACGTTACAAAACCCAACGGCAAAAGCGCCCGCGTTGAGGCTGCTCGTTTCAATGCCAACCCCAAATCTCACTACACCGTTACCGTTGACGTCAACAACGGCCAGGTTGGAGATGCGGTCATGGTAATCACATTCTCCGATGATCTCGACGGGGTTGAAACAGTTGAAATTGAGCTCAACGATGAGCTCTTCTCCACCCCCTCTCCCTCAATCACCCTTTCGGGCTACGACCCCGCTCAAAATTACAGCTATATTTCAGGTGTTCTCCCCGACGGTCTTGCTCCTGAGCTTCTCGTGAAAGCTCCGGGCTCTATCGCCTCTATCCGTATGACTTCAAATTCGGCATGGCTTGCCTCTCAGGGTGTGGNCGACGATATTGATTTCATCTCCATGCCCGAATCCAATTNCGCTAAGTTAAANGGCTTAGGCNTAANCGGAGAGTATCATCGCGTCGACAAGTATGCCCGCATTAATCTTACTGAGTTGCTGCGTAATATTCAGTATATGCCTAATGCTGACTCTAATGAAACAAAACTTGCTTTTGTCGTTGTTGACAAGAACCACAAAACTTCAGAGCCGGTCTACATCGTGGTTGAAATTGACAAACTCGATGCCTCTATCGCATCCGTAGGCGGTCTCGGTTTTGGATCCAGTGAGATGGATATGGTTGTGGCGTATAACGGCAGCAACTTTGAGAAAGACGTTAAAATCCAGTATTTCAACGATCGCGGCACCTGGAGCAATGCGTCATATACCGTGACTTCGGTTTCACGCGCTTCGGCCAACTACAATCTGCATCTTACTGGACTTCCCACCGAAGGCGACAACATCAATTTCCGTGTCGTGCTTGGTGAGGGTGCCGACGCCCATGTCGTTGAGACTAAAACCGTTCCTCGCAGCGACCTTAAAATAACTGTGTCGACCAACAACGTGTTTGCGAAATACGCGACTGTGTCAGTTACAAGCTCTACGTTCACTATTCCCGACAACTTGTCGTTCACTTCCAACGGCAACCCCGTGACTTCTCAGCACATTGCGGGAACTCACGACTTTAAGCTTACTGGTTTGACTCCCGGCAGTAAATTGAAAATCGCTACTGTGGTTGATGGTATAACTGTCGCTGCCAACATCGTTACTGAGGCTGCTTCTCCCCTCGAACATGGCGACCTGGAATCTTGGTCGAAAGGCGGCTCTGGCACCAATTGGGAGCTGATGATTCCTGAAGGGTGGGGAACGAATAACCCCATGACTACCAGCCAGGGGTCTGATTATGCTTACGTGAGAATATCCGGCACAACAAGCACAGAGGTCAATAAAACCATCACTAAAGGCAATAACAATAAGCTTAGTGACGCTCAGTGCGCGCCTCACTCAGGCAACAATGCCGCGATTATCCAGACTGTCGGTTGGGGATCAGGAAATTCGGCAACCGGTAGCAAGGGTACTTCAGGAGCATGTAAATACATCGATCCCGGGCTGTTGCACCTTGGCGCAAGCCGCTCAACAAGAGGTACCGATCTTATCGGTACCTCCGACCTTGACTGCGGTATCGAATTCGCGTCGCGACCCGAAAGCCTCACTTTCTGGTACAAATATTTCCCCAGAAATGCTCAGGATAAGGGCTTTGTCGAGATTTGGGTTAAGGATGCTTCAGGCAATGTGATAGCTTCTAATACCGCTACTCTCGACAGCGCAAGCGAATATGCCCAAAAGACCGTGTCTTTGACATATCCTGCCGGTGCTCCCAAGGGCGCTAAAATTTACGTCAAATTCCTTTCCACATATTCGGCCGACTTCCTTAAGAGAAGTGACAGCAATCTCGTGGGCCCCGGATTCGCGAATCTCAATAGAGGCACGTTCATGGGCTCTCAGCTTGTAGTGGATGATATTTCCCTCAACTACTAATGATTAAAGAGTAAATTAACGACTCAGCATTTTTTACGAAAAACATGAAAACAAAAATATATTCATTAATATTGCTGATGGGGGCTGTTTCCGCCGCTTGCTCCGACAATTGGGAACCCAATGTTAAGGGCGAAGGTTACGGTCATCTTGCGGTAGGCGACATCAATGTCGCTAACGGCGAGAACATCGTCAGCCGCGCCGGCGTCTCTACCGACAATTTTATTGTCAGCGTTGCCGATGCCGACGGTCAGCAGGTTGGCTCTTGGGTTTACTCTAAGATGCCCGAACTCATCGACCTCCCTGTAGGCGCAGGATATAAGGTTTCTGTCAAATCACATAATCAGGAGCCTCAGGCTTGGGATGCGCCTTACTACGAAGGTGAGTCCGATCCTTTCGACATCCGCCTCGACGATATCACCAATATCGGCACAATATCGGCTCGTTTCTCAAACATTGCCGTCACTATCCGCTACACTGAAGATATGAAAGCCGCTATGGGCGACGATTGCTCTGTCAAAGTTGTGGCCAATGATAAAGGATCTCCCTACTTCTCGCCAACTGAGACGCGCACAGGTTATTTCCAGGCTCTTCCCGACAGTCCTACAATGGTAAACACATTCTCTGGCACTATCAATGGCTCTAAAGTTGAGCTTCGCAAAATCTACAAAGATGTTGTAGCTGGAAATCACTATTATATCACTTTTGGTTACAAAGCTCCCGATCCTTCAGTTCCTGAAGAGACTGGCGATATTTTCGTGGATCCGACCACCGGCATTTCTATCGACATGACTGTGGATAGTCAGGATGTTCCCGGAAATGTGTCGGTTAGCGAGGACAACCTCGGCGATTCCGACCGTCCCGGCCATGAAGACCCGAAAGATCCTGTCGGTCCTGATTTGCCCGACGATCCCGTTGTGGATGCCTTCACGCTCAACACTTCAATGTCGCTCACTCAGCCCATGGTTGCTGAGGATGGCAAAGAATACGCTATCAATATCGTGTCGGAGAATCCGTTGACAAATCTTAAGGTTAATATCGAGTCTAATTATCTTACCGACGAGTTCCTTCAGAGTGTGGGCCTGATGAAAGAATTTGATTTAGCAAATCTCTCGCCCGAACTTGAGGAAACCCTCGGAAATCCTGAGGGATTCAACTTCCCCGTCGGTGATAAAGTCAAAGGACAGACCGATATCGACTTTGTGCTGACTCCCTTCATCCCGCTCCTCAACCTCAGCCCGACTCCCAACGACGTTCACAAGTTCCATCTGACGATGATTGATAATAAGGGCAATGAAAAAACCGTTACATTAACCTTCATATCCGGTGTGCAATGATGAAGAAGTCTATTTTCGCGATTGCGGCTCTGGCAGGGCTGGCAATCACAGCCGGATGCTCCGATAATTATAGCTACGATCTTGCTGGCGAAGGTAATGCGGTGTTTGCTTACACTTTCTCCAACGATGTGAAAACCGCTTCCCGCGCTGCGGCCGACGAACTTAAGGAGCAACTTGCCCAATCAGCCATTCTCTGGATTTCAAAGGCTAACGGCGACAATGGCGACGGCGCGGTGCGTAAGTATAATGGCTTGGCCAACATCCCTGTTGAGGGTGTGAAGCTTGCCGGCGGTAACTACGTTGCCGAGCTGTGGGCTGGCGACTCGGTGTCGGCCTCGTTCGATAAGAAATACTACAAAGCCCGCGTCCCCTTTACTATCTCTGCAGGTGCGACTCAGGTCGAACTCTGCGGTCGCATAGCCAACGTGGTAGCTTCTGTCAACTATTCTGCCGACGTCAACGATGTGCTTTCTGACTATACGATGACAATAGGCCACGACCGCGGGTCGCTTACATTTGATGATCCTGCCAATCAGAAAGGTTACTTCATGATGCCTTCTACCGATAAGAATCTTACCTGGACTCTTACCGGACGTAAAAACGATGGCTCTCAGTACACCCGCAGCGGTGTGATTGAGAATGCGAAACCTTGCACCGAATATATCCTTAATGTAAAGTGCACTCCCCAAAGTGAGGACACCGGCGCCGGATTCCTCGATATCTTCATCGATGAGACGGAAATTCCGGTTGAGGATGATATTACGATTATCCTGCCCCCCTCGATTAAGGGTTACGGATTTGATATAGCTTCAACTATCTATTCTCCGGCATTTGGCGTTGGGCGTAAATCGGTTTACATATCCGCTGCTACAGCGTCTATGAAAAGCGTTATCGTTAAGTCTTCGCTTCTTGAGCCTATATTCGGCGAAGATGATGTGGACTTGCTTAATTCATCTGCCGCTGTGGCCGAAACGCTCAATAATGCGGGTATCAACTGGGTTTACAACAGCAATCTCGATGGCGATTTGTCGAATCTTAAGCTTAATTTTGAAGAATCATTTATGAATAAGCTTGGATACGGCGAATATGACATTGAATTTACTGCCACCGACAGTGAAGGCAATGTCTCGGAGGCTACCATGCACATTTCGATTAGCGAAGCGAAAGTTATAGCTAATCCTCTTCCCGAATCGTCAGTATGGGCTACCTCGGTTACATTGAGCGCCGACATCGCTGCCGACGACGCTACCAACTGTGCTATCGAGTACCGCGAGAAGGGAGCTTCTGACTGGACTCGCGTTGAGCCAGAGCTGTCAAGAGCATCTACCTCGTTCTCAGTTACCATTAACGGTCTGAAACCTGCTACTACCTACGAATATCGCGCCGTTTGCGATGGATACGTTGGCTCAACAATGAATTTCACTACAGAGTCGGCCGAGCAAGTTGGTAATGCAGGCTTTGAGGAATGGAACACCTCAAAAGCTCCTTATCTGCTTTACACATCTGAGATGTATTGGGATTCTGGTAACCACGGCTCCGCTACGCTCAAAAAGAATGTAACCGAGCCCGATTCGCAATACAAACATTCAGGCAACTACTCCGCTAAGCTCGCTTCACAGTATGTCGCTCTCTTCGGCATAGGCAAATTTGCTGCCGGAAATGCCTTCGTTGGTAAATATCTTGCTACCGATGGTACCGACGGCGTGCTCGGTTTCGGCCGTCCGTTCACCTCCCGTCCTAAAGCGCTCCGCGTATGGGCCAAGTATCGCCCCGTGGCAGTCGATTACGCCAACAACAATGTCCCGGATCTTCCGAAAGGAGCAATGGATGAGGGTATCATCTACTTTGCCCTTACTGACGGCTCCGTAATGGATAGTGAATATCCCGAATATCCGATGGTTGTAAAGACCAAGAACGGACAATTCTTCGATGCGGCACGTCGCGCCAAAGGCGATGTGATAGCATACGGCGAGCATCGTTTTGTTGGCAACACTGAAGGCGATGATTTAGTCGAATTTGTGATCCCGCTCGATTACTACAAGCAGGATGCCAAGTCTAAGTATCTCATCATGTGCGTAGCGGCCAGCCGAGGAGGTGATTACTTCTGTGGCGGTGCCGGATCTACGCTCTGGATCGATGATGTGGAATTCATCTATTAATCATCCGCAACATCTTCAAATACCTATAACACAAGAAATCCCGGACATTTGCTCCCGGGATTTCTTGTGTTATATACAGTCTTGAAAAACTGATCAATCGTCGATACGGAGAAAACGGCCCGCGCGGTCAAATTCAAGATCGGTGCCATTCTGAAGCTCTATTTGATACTTGTTGCGCTGCTTCTCGATGTTCACTATTTTCTGCCCTTTGAAATTAGAGCTAACGTAATCGCGGATTGTCTTAAGAATCAAATCTTTTGGAACGGCATTTGAGCCGCAGTCGATTTCTTTCCATTCTCCTTTGGCGTCGAATTCAATCTCTGTGCCGTTGTTCAGAATCACGTCATACTCAGTGCTTCCGAATGTCGGCTTATCTATTTTGATGTGACTGACCTTTTCCCCTCCGAAGTATTTGTTAAGCATGGTCTGTGCCGCCGGGGGCAGATCCTTTACGTTGCGCGAGTTGCGGTCGCGGGCAGTCATTGGCACTACGGCAATTATTGCCAGCATCAGAATTGAGAGTAGCTTTTTCATAATTTTCTATTGTTAAGTTATTGTTTTTCAAAAATAAGTTGTGTTGCTTTCCTAAATATATAACACTTGTCGCTTAAATAAAGTTTTTAAACATCGTGTAGGGAATTTGCCGAATTATCGCTAAATTCGCGCTGAAATATGCCCCTAAGATTATGTTTGGTATAAAAAGGTTATATACGTTCATGCTGCAAACATTCCTCCCTTTGTTTGCTATGACCTTTTTTATCGTTTTATTCATCGTGATGATGCAGTTCCTCTGGCGATTTATCGATGACCTTACGGGCAAAGGGCTGGAAATTTCGACCATAGCCGAGCTCTTTTTCTACGCAGCCTTGTCAATGGTGCCGATGGCGCTTCCGCTTGCCGTGCTTCTCGCTTCGTTGATGACTTTCGGTAATCTCGGCGAGAAATTCGAGCTTACGGCGATGAAAGCCTCAGGCGTTTCGCTGATTAAGGTGATGCGCCCGCTCATTATTCTTATGATACTCATATCTATCGGAGCATTCTTTTTCCAAAACAACGTGCTGCCCATAGCCCAGACAAAGATGTGGACTCTCCTTTATTCGGCTCGTCAGAAATCGCCTGAAATGGAGATTCCGGAGAAGGCGTTCTACTCCCAGATTCCGGGTATTTCGGTGTATGTTGAGCGTAAGGATCCGCTCTCAGGTATGCTTCGCGACGTGATGATCTACGATATGCGCGACGGGTCAGATAAAACCCGTATTATCGTGGCCGATTCTGGGCGTATCTCGCTTACGTCCGACAAAACCCACCTGTTGCTCAACCTATATAATGGCGAGCAATTTGAGAACCTCACGGCCCAAACCGCCGGAATCCGCTCAAACAATATGCCATATCGCCGCGAATCCTTCAGCAACAAGGATATTGTCATGCCGTTCGATGCCAATTTCAATCGTCTCGACGAGTCGGCTATGCGCAATCAGTATGTCGGTAAAAACATATCTGAACTCAATGCCACGATCGACTCCGTGCAACATCGCGTTGACAGCATCAACGCCGCATACGGCGAGGTGTTTAAGCATGAGGCGCATTTCGGGATTTATGCCAAGGACGTGGTGAATCCCAAGACTGGAGAAACCGAGGTTGTTATGCCTACGGCCGATATTAGGCATACGGTAGATATTGATTCGGTTTTGAACGGAACGGCCGGGCTCTCCCGCATGTCGATTTTGCAGCAGGGTCTCAACCGAGCGCAGCGTATATACCAGGAATATCAATTCAAAGCCCTTGATATCGAGGATGATATGAAGACAATACGTCGCCATGGTATCGAGCTGCAGAAGAAATTTACCCTCTCCTTTGCGGTGATAATCTTCTTCTTTATCGGCGCGCCACTTGGTGCGATTATCCGCAAAGGTGGCTTCGGTATGCCGTTGGTTATTTCCGTTTTTCTGTTTATCATATATTATATCATCGACAATACTGGCTATAAGCTCGCTCGCGATGGACGTCTCGACGTGGTTTCGGGCATGTGGTTGAGTTCGGTTATTCTCCTCCCGCTCGGTGTGTTTCTTACATATAAGGCCCTACACGACTCGTCGGTATTCAATATCGATGCCTACAAAGCTTTCTTTATGAGGCTTGTGGGCAAATATCCTAAGCGAACCCTCGAAGTTAAGGAATTCACAATAGAGGAAGTGGATACGACGAAGGCCCGGCTTCTACTCAACGACTTCTTGCATCAGCTCCAGGTGCTTGGAAAAGCTTATTACGGGGCCCCGTTACCGATGCGCTTGTTAGTGAAATTTAAATATCGCAAGCAGATGTCGGCCATGCAGGTTAAACTCGAGGAACTCGTTAGCTATCTCTCTAACTCAAAGAGTCATCAGGTTATTTACGACCTTAATAAATATCCTTTCCGTATGCTTTTTAAGGATATAAGTAAATATGTTCTTATCACGGAACAAATCTTAAGAACGATTTCCCCCAAGGAATAAACTTTATCTATCATGACAAGCGAAAAAATACCTTCAACAGACAATATAGTGCTCGACAGCGTGGAAGATGCCCTCAAAGATTTTAAAGATGGCAAATTCGTGATAGTTGTCGATGATGAAGACCGCGAAAACGAGGGCGACCTCATTGTGGCCGCGGAGAAAATCACACCTGAGCAGGTTAATTTCATGCTCAAGCATGCGCGCGGNGTNCTNTGNGTNCCNATGACNATANNNCGNTGCAANNANCTNNANCTNCCTCATCAGGNNGANNTNAANACNTCNGTGCTCGGNACNCCNTTNACCNTAACNGTCGATAANCTCGAAGGNTGTTCNACCGGCGTNTCGATTNACGACCGTTGCNAGACNATNCGTGCNTCTNGCNGATCCCGAACGCCCGACCCGAAGATTTTGGTCGTCCGGGCCATATTAATCCGCTTTATGCCCAAGATCAGGGTGTGCTTCGTCGTTCGGGCCACACCGAGGCTGCTGTCGATCTCGCGAAACTTGCCGGGCTGCAGCCTGTGGCCGCCTTGATGGAAATTATGAGCGATGATGGCAGCATGGCGCGCCTCCCTGAGCTTTCGATGCGCGCGAAGGAGTGGGGCCTTAAGATAATCTCTATTAAGGATCTCATAGCCTATCGCAACAAGATGGAGAGCCTGGTTGAGAAAGGCGAGGAGGTGGATATGCCTACCGCTTACGGTCATTTCCGCATGATACCTTTCCGTCAGAAATCCAATGGGTTGGAGCATTTCGCATTGATTAAAGGCGATGTCTCCGACGGAGAGCCGGTGCTTACGCGCGTACATTCATCGTGCGCTACCGGCGATATTCTCGGTTCTAAGCGTTGCGACTGCGGTGAGCAGCTCCATAAAGCCATGCAGATGGTTGAGAAAGAGGGTAGAGGCGTGATTGTATATCTGCAGCAGGAAGGCCGCGGCATAGGCCTTATGGACAAAATCCGCGCATACAAACTTCAGGAAGAGGGGCACGACACAGTCGAGGCTAACATCCTTCTCGGTCATAAAGCCGACGAGCGCGACTATGGAGTCGGTGCCCAGATACTTCGCTCGCTCGGCGTCGAGAAGATGCGCCTTATGACCAACAATCCCGTCAAGCGTATCGGGCTCGAAGGATATGGCCTAAGCGTCGAGGAGAATGTGCCTATTGAGATAGCCCCTAATCCCTACAACAAGTTTTATATGCACACCAAAAAGCAGCTTATGGGGCATACACTCCATAATGTTGATTAACAGATGGTTGGATTGATGCGGATTAAAATATTATTATCCCTTTTGAGCATAGTCTCGTCGATCGGGGTTATGATGGCCGAGACAAAGGTGGTCAGCGACGAGGAGGCTGGCGTTGAAGTGCTCCAGATGCCTGAAATACCTTCTTCATTAACCTCGCCGACCGATCGCGCGGCCTATCTTTTGGAGCATTTTTGGGACAATATGGATTTTGGCGACGGTAAATATGCCCGAAACGAGAAGTTTGTGGAGCAAAACGTGGTTAATTTCCTCTCGGTGATGCCTCATGCCCCCTCCGATGCGCAAGTGAATGCGATTGAAACTCTATATGAGAAATCGTCGGTCGATTCAACGTCTCTACAGCTTGTCGACGATATGATTGAGACGTATCTCTATGGCTATGACTCGCCCATGTATAGCGAAGAGCTGTTCCTGAACTTCGTGGAAGCGCGTCTCGCCTCTGATTTTTTTGATGCCGATTCAAAGGTGCGCGACTCTATGTTGCGCGAAAGTATTCTGAAAAATCGTATAGGCACTATCGCTACGGATTTTCATTTTGTCACACCTTCAGGCACCGACGCTACGCTGCTGTCGACAGTAGCCGATGCTGATAAGACGATACTCATTTTTTATGATCCCGAGTGCGAAGACTGCCACCGCGCTATTGCTGCAATCAAGGAGTCTCCCGCGCTTTCAACCATAAATGTGATAGCGGTTTACGATGGGGGAGAGGCCGACGTATGGAAAGACGGACTCGATGATATGCCGCAGGGCTGGATTGTTGGTATGACTCTCGAATCGGTCGAGGAATCAGGCGCTTACGATTTCCCCGCTACTCCTACAATATTTCTTTTAGGGGAAAATGGGGTAGTACTGTTAAAAAACACTAACGTCGATAAACTCAAAGCCGTTGTGGAAAATTAGTTTGGAATAAGGTTGGGGTTTCAGATTTATTCGCGTAAATTTGTAAGCATGATTCCATTCGTACACTTACACGTTCACTCACAATATTCCGTGCTCGATGGTCAAGCATCGGTCACGGCTCTCGTCGATAAGGCCATAGCCGACGGCCAGGCCGGGCTCGCTCTTACCGATCATGGCAATATGTTCGGCATCAAAGAGTTTTTTAACTACGTCAAGAAGAAGCAAGGTAAATTCAAAGGCGAGCTTAAGGATTTGAACGCGCTGCTCGATCAGGCGCGCGCCGAGGGTAAGCCCGCGGAAGAAATATCGGCTATTGAAGCCGATATAGCCAAATTGCGCAAGAAATTGGCGTTTAAGCCGATTTTCGGCTGCGAGATGTATGTTGCCAAAAATTCTTTGCACGATAAGACCGATAAGACCGACAAAGGTCGTCACCTCATAGTCCTCGCAAAGAATCAGAAAGGCTACAAAAACTTGATAAAACTCGTCTCGAAAGCTTGGACCGAGGGCGCGTATTTTCACCCCCGCACCGATAAAACCGAGCTTGAAAAGCATAAAGAGGGCCTGATCGTGTGCTCGGCTTGTATAGGCGGCGAGATTCCGCAGCATATCATGCAGGGCGACATTACCGCTGCCGAGAAGTCGGTCCAATGGTTTAAAAGCGTTTTCGGCGATGACTACTATATCGAATTGCAGCGTCATAAAGCCACGGTTGTCCGTGCCGACCACAGTACCTACGAGAAGCAGTGCGCCGTAAATAAAGAGCTGATACGCATAGCCGAGAAATATGCCATAAAGCTCATCTGCACCAACGACGTCCACTTCGNNAATGAGTCGGACGCCGNGNCCCATGAGCGGCTTTTGTGNNTCTCGACCGGGCGTAAACTCTCCGACGAGAACCGTATGCTCTACACTAAGCAGGAGTGGATGAAGACTCAGGAGGAGATGAATCAGGTGTTCGGCGATATGCCCGAAACGCTTTCCAACACCCTTGAGATTCTCGATAAAGTAGAGACCTACGATATCGACCATGCTCCGATTATGCCCAATTTCGAGATTCCCGCTGATTTCGGTACCGAAGAAGAGTATCGCCGTAAATTCTCCGAAAAAGATCTCTTTGATGAATTTACGCGCGATGAAAANGGCAATGTCGTTCTAAGNCAGGNGGATGCCGAANCAAAAATCAACAAANTCGGANGTTACGACAAGCTTTACCGCATTAAGTTTGAGGCNNACTATCTGAAGANGCTCGCCTNTGAAGGCGCGACAAAACGCTACGGCGAAAATCTCTCCGACGAGCTTAAGGAGCGTATCAAANTCGAGCTNCATATAATGAAGACTATGGGCTTCCCCGGCTACTTCCTTATCGTGCAGGATTTTATCAACGTTGCCCGAAACCAGTTGGGGGTTAGCGTCGGCCCTGGCCGNGGATCAGCCGCCGGGTCGGCTGTGGCCTATTGTCTCGGCATCACGCAGATCGACCCCGTAAAATACGACCTGCTGTTCGAGCGTTTCCTCAACCCCGACCGTATCTCGCTTCCCGATATTGATATCGACTTCGACGACGACGGCCGCGCTATCGTGTTGAAATACGTCACCGAGAAATATGGTGAGGAGAAAGTGGCCCATATTATCACCTACGGCACGATGGCCACTAAATCTGCCATTAAAGACGTGGCTCGCGTTGAGGATCTGCCCCTCTCTGAAAGCAACCGCCTCGCCAACCTCGTGCCTCGTCATCTCCCCGAAGTCAATGGCAAAGAGCCGAAAATGACGCTTGCCAACTGCCTTAAATATGACCCCGGCTTCCAGCAGGAACTTGTCGCTGGCACCCCGCTCGTCAAAGAGACCCTTAAATATGCCGAGCAGCTTGAAGGCAATGTGCGCAACACCGGCGTCCATGCCTGCGGCGTGATCATCTGCCGCGACGACATCACCGATTGGGTGCCGGTCAGCACGGCTATAGATAAGACCGACGGCCGTGTGCTCGTCACTCAGTATGAAGGCCGCGTCATCGAGGAGACCGGGCTTATAAAAATGGACTTCCTCGGCCTTAAGACACTGTCAATCATCAAGGAAGCGGTCGAGAATATCAAGCTCGCCCGAAATGTGGATATAGATATCGACACCATACCTATCGACGACCCGAAGACATATCAACTATATTGCGAGGGTCGCACCACCGGCACATTCCAGTTTGAGTCCGCGGGTATGCAGAAATACCTGCGCGAGCTGCAGCCATCCACTTTCGAGGACCTTATAGCTATGAACGCGCTTTATCGTCCCGGCCCTATGGACTATATACCCGACTTTATAGCCCGTAAGCACGGCAAGTCGCCTATTGTCTATGATATTCCAGTCATGGAGAAGTATCTGAAAGATACCTATGGCGTTACGGTCTACCAGGAGCAAGTGATGCTTCTATCGAGACTCCTGGCCAATTTCACCCGCGGCCAGAGCGATACGCTCCGTAAGGCAATGGGTAAGAAGATGATAGCCAAGATGAATGAGCTTAAGGGCAAATTCCTTGAAGGGGGTAAGGCCAACGGGCACGATGAGTCGGTGCTTAACAAAATTTGGGCCGACTGGGAGAAGTTCGCTTCCTACGCCTTCAATAAGAGCCACGCCACCTGCTATAGTTGGGTAGCATTCCAGACAGCATATCTCAAAGCCAACTATCCCGCTGAATACATGGCTGCCGTCTTGAGCCGTNACCGCACGGATATTACCAAGCTCACTACCNTTATGGACGAGTGCAAAGCGTTGCNTATCAAAGTGCTTGGCCCCGATGTGAACGAAANCTTCTCGTCGTTCGGTGTTAACCGGCATNGCGATANACGCTTCGGTATCGCAGCCATTAAAGGCGTGGGCGAGAATGTCGCTGCCGACATTATAAAAGCCCGAATGGATGGCGGACCCTTCACCTCGATTTACGATTTCGTTGAGCGAGTGCCTCTCGCTTCGCTCAATCGACGAACATTCGAGTCGCTTGCGCTCGCCGGAGCCTTTGACTGCTTCAAGGATGTTCAGCGCGAGGATTATTTCGAGAAAAACAGCCGCGACGAGAGCCTTTCTGAGCTTCTGATTCGCTACGGACAGTCGTTTCAGAATGCCAAAAACAATCAGTTCGCGTCGCTGTTCGGCGACGAGGATGTGAGCCTCAACACCGCCGGCCGCCCCGCTATCAAGCCCGCGATTCCGTGGCTCGACGTGGTGCGTCTCGAAAAAGAGAAGGAGCTTGTAGGCATGTTCTTATCGGGTCATCCCCTCGATCCGTTCTTTATGGAGCTGAATTACGGTTGCTCGGCCAACATCAAAGCGGTCAACGAAGGCGAATACACCAAGGAGGATAAAGAGTTTACTATCGGAGGCCTTGTTGTCGGGTTTGAAGAACGCCCCACAAAGAAAGGCGGTATGTATGGCCGCATCAAGATTGAGGATTATACCGGCGTGATCGAGCTGATGCTTTTCGGCCAGGATTACATTAAATTCGCCAACTTCGGCAAGACTGGCACTCCCGTCTATGTGCATTGCAAATTTGAGAAAGGGCGGTTTAACGATGAGCTGCGCTTGAAAGTCGTCGATATGCGCTTGCTTGAGGATGTCAAAGGCCAGATAATCAGTCAGGTCACGATTAATACTACTGTAGACGACCTTAACGACGCCTTATCGAGCCTAATGCAGGAGCAAATCAACTCTTCGACCCAGAACAGGGGCAACCTCAATTTCAGAGTCTTTCATCCGCAGGCCAACCGCTATCTTACGCTCACCTCGGGCTACAAAATACCCCTCGACAAGAGGCTCGTCAACCTGCTCAACGACCTCGACCTCGAATTCTCGTTCAACTGACACTAAGCTTGATAACGACCTTAATTACTAACAACTAATAAATTACACGAATCATGGCATTTCATTTCACTGACGACAACGTAGAAGAAATCATCGCTTCAGGCAAACCCGTAGTTATCGACTTCTGGGCGACTTGGTGTGGCCCCTGCGTAGGCATGGCCCCCACTGTCGACGAGCTTGCTGAAAAATATGAGGGTCAAGTAGTTGTAGGCAAATACAACGTTGACGACGAAGGCGATTTCTCAGCCGACCATCGCATCATGTCGCTCCCCACAATCCTCTTCTTCAAAGACGGCAAGAAGACCGACATTCGCCTCGTTGGCGCCGTTTCCCGCGAAACCCTCGACGAGAAAATCCAGGCTCTCCTCGCTCTCTAAATTAGCCTTGCCAAACAATTGATTAACAGTCTNATATGGAGCGCACNCCCTNCAACCTGCGCTCCATATNTTATTNCTGATAGAATACCCCATGCATCCTATAAGCCAATGAAAAGAACCTATTGCATGTTGACGATATTAGTGGCGATAATGGCCCTGACGGTCTCCGTCGATGCTGCCTCGCCAAAAGGCCGCCGCAAGCAGAAAAAGGAGCAAACCTTCACCGTCAACGGCGTTAGCTTCACGATGGTGCCTGTAGAGGGTGGCACTTTCATAATGGGCAGCAATGATGGTAAAGATGATGAAAAACCGGTGCATAGCGTAACGCTTTCCGACTACATGATCGGGGAGACCGAGGTTACGCAGGCGCTTTGGACGGCTGTTATGGGAAACAATCCGAGTTATCATAAAGGAGACAATCTGCCTGTCGAGCAAGTTAGTTGGATTGACTGCCAGGAATTTATCCGTAAGCTTAATTCCATTACGGGTCAACGTTTCCGCTTGCCTACCGAGGCTGAGTGGGAGTATGCTGCCCGCGGCGGCTCGAAGTCGAGAGGTTATAAGTACAGCGGCAGCGAAAATCCTGACGGCGTGGCATGGTACTACTATAACAGTGGTGATGAAACTCACAATGTTAAGACCAAGGCATCCAACGAGCTTGGTTTATACGACATGAACGGTAACGTGTGGGAATGGTGTCTTGACTGGTACGGTTCATATCCTTCCGGATCAGTGACCAACCCTTCCGGCCCTTCGTCAGGCTTTTACCGTGTGCTTCGTGGGGGTAGTTATTGCAGCGACGCTGATTTCTCTCGTGCGGCGCTTCGCTTCCATAACGGCCCATCAAATCGTTACGACTTCCTCGGCTTGCGCCTCGCCCTTGAATGAATGAGCGGCAAGCGAATATGGAAGCGAAATGGTGTAGTGGAAACGTCAAACAGTATGGAGGGAATCAGGTTTTGAGCGTCGCTACTCTCTCTTGCGTTTTTAGATAAATACCCCCAGCCGAAAGAATTTGGCGAAAATTCATGGGCTTTATGACCTTTTTTCTTAACTTTGCGCTAAATACAAAATTATTGTCCTAACCAGCAATCATAATCCATCGCAATGGCTTTAAACAACGGCACAATTCTCCGCAACACATACCGTATCGTCCGCACCCTCGGTGCCGGAGGCTTCGGAATCACCTACGAGGTGGTACACGAGGGACTCGACACCCGCATGGCTGTCAAGGAATTCTTTGTCAGCGACTTCTGTAACCGCGACGATTCTACAGGCCGCGTCAGCGTGGCCACCAAAGGCAAGGAGGAGTTGATCGCCAAGCTCAAAAAGAAATTTGTCGACGAGGCTCGCTCGCTGTCAAAGCTTCATCATCCTCATATAGTGAAAGTTACCGACGTATTTGAGGAAAACGATACCGTCTACTTCGTTATGAACTATATTGAGGGGCGTTCGCTTGCCGACCATGTTGCCGGGAAGGGCACGCTCTCTGAGGCCAAAGCTATTGAATACGTTCGCCAGATCTGCGACGCGCTCTCCTACGTACACTCCAACAACCGTATGCACCTCGACGTGAAGCCCGCGAATGTGATGATTGACGGCGATGATAATGCGGTGCTTATCGACTTCGGCGCCTCTAAGCAATACGACGAGGTCAACGGTCAGAACACATCAACCGTGGCGGGTTTTACCCCCGGCTTCGCCCCTATCGAGCAGATGGGCAACGACATAACCGAATTCACCCCCGCAACCGATGTCTACGCTGTAGGCGCGACCCTCTACCGACTGCTGACTGGCCAAACCCCTCCCAACGCGTCGCTGCTCGTCAGCAAGCCGTTGCCCGCCCTCCCCGCTAATATCAGCGAAGCTACCCGCTCAGCCATAATCCAGGCGATGCGCCCGAGCAAAACCGACCGCCCGCAGACCATTGCGGCCTTCCTCAGCCTTCTCCCTTCGGGCAAGAATATTAATAAAGCGCCAAAGAAAACCGAGCGCGAAACCATCGTGGCGCAGGTGGAGAATCCGACCGTCGCGTTTACGCGTAAAAAGTCGAAAAACAAGACTGCGCTCTATGTTTCCTTAGGCATAATCGCTGCTGTAGCTATCGGGGTTATTTGGGCGGTATCGACTAATGAGCCAACCCCGCCCCCTGTGTCGCCTGCAGAGGAGGTTATCGCCGAAGATGTTGCGCCCGCAGTTGAGGAGGAAGTTGTAGAGGAGATTGTCCCTGTTACGCCCCCTGTTNCGACCCCGGCTCCGGCTAANNCCGAAGCTGTTGCAACCNCAACCTCNAAACCANGCAANCAGTCTNAGCNTACGCCTCAAAAAAGTNCGAAACCCNATNACAGCAGTAATTCCGCTTCTTCAAGAAACGATTTTGCTAAACCTGCTCCAAAAAACAATAACCCGAAGTCAGATGCACCGCGTTCCACTCCATCAACTTCTTCAGCTAATTCTAACCCATATACATTCCAAAAACCCACTGCTGATTAATTCATACTCAGTCTAACTAAAGAACCATAGCGATAGAATATCATTATGAGAATCGTATATACTCTCTTAGCCGCCGCAGCGATGCTGTTCATGCCCCAGGCAACAGTAGGGCAGAACGTTAACGGCACTGCTAATGGTCATGACTACGTCGACATGGGGCTTTCGGTGATGTGGGCCACCACCAACCTCGGCGCCACTTTCCCGACCGGCTATGGCGACTTTTACGCATGGGGCGAGATATCTCCCGCTCCCGGCGATGACTTTAACCCGGCTAATTGCAAGGCAAACTCGCTGAATATCATAGCACTCGATTCGTCGCTCGATGCCGCGGCTAAGCAATGGGGAGGCTCATGGCGCATGCCTACGAAAGCCGAAATCGAAGAGCTGATCGCGAATACTACCATCACGGAAAATAAAGTTGACGGAGTACGTATCTTTGTATTAAAGAGCAAAATCAACGGTAATGAGTTGTCTCTTCCCGCCGCTGGCGGCCGAGGCGGAACTTCCGCACTTTATCAGAACGACGACGGCTTTTATTGGTGTACTGCAGGAGAGAATGACGGTAAGGCGTCTTGCCTTACGATAGAGGGCAAATCTTTGAAAGCAAATACGTTGAAAAATCTCCGCTACTTCGGTCAAAGTATTCGCCCGGTCTTTAATAAAGCTAAAGTATCTATAACGACCGACCCGGCCACCGCGAATAAAATAATTGACGTAGACGGCGTAAGCTTCACGATGGTGCATGTTAACGGCGGCACATTTAAGATGGGTAGCAAAAAAGGCGAAAAGGACGAGAAGCCTGTTCACGGCGTGACGCTTTCCGACTATATGATCGGCGAGACTGAGGTCACTCAGGCGCTGTGGAAGGCCGTGATGGATGGTAAAAACCCGAGTAAATTTCAGGGAGACAATCTGCCGGTGACAAATGTTAGCTGGGAAGATTGCCAAAAATTCATTGCAAGGCTCAATTTACTGACGGGGCTTGAATTTCATCTTCCCTCAGAGGCTCAGTGGGAGTTTGCCGCACGTGGCGGCTCAAATTCACGTAGCTACCAGTATAGCGGAAGCGACAATATCGGCACCGTGGCGTGGTATGATATGAATAGTGGTAAAAAGCCGCATCCCGTTAAGAGTAAAGCCTATAACGAGCTTGGCCTCTTCGACATGAGCGGCAACGTGGTTGAATGGTGTGCGGATTGGAGCGACACCTATCCCTCAGGCTTCCGCGTCAATCCTACCGGCCCGGCTATTGGCGCTAACCGCATTGCCCGCGGAGGAGGTCATTGCTACTCCGCGACCTCCTGTCGCCCGACCTATCGTCACACCATCTCCCCCGTCAATAACAGTGACATCCTCGGCCTCCGCCTCGCCCTCGACTGAGTGTCAGGCCTTCAGGCGTGTGAAAGAGAAATAACGTAGGAGGCTGCGTGACAAGCAGATATGGAGCGTGGGGCTTTAGCCCCGTGAAAGAGAAACGAGGCTGTGGCAACAACGCTACTCTCTCCCACGCCTAATAACGCACGCTCCGTATTTATCTGACACTCAATCCCTTCAATAATCAAACCTCAAACTATAAAATCATCATAACTAATGAGAATAACATATACTTTGCTTGCGGCGATTGCCATGCTGATCGCTCCCTTAGCCGCGGAGGCGCAGACCATTAGTGGCAGCGAGCAGGGGCACGACTACGTCGACATGGGGCTTTCGGTGATGTGGGCCACGACCAACCTCGGCGCCACCTATCCGATCGGTTATGGCAACTTTTACGCGTGGGGCGAGATAGCTCCCGCTCCCGGCAATGACTTTAACCCGGCCAATTGCAAAGCAAACTCGCTGAATGTCACCACGCTCGATTCGTCGCGCGATGCCGCTACTAAGCTATGGGGAGGCTCATGGCGCATTCCTACGAAAGCAGAGATTGATGAGCTAATAGAAAACACGACCGTCACGGTTGAGGACATTGACGGAGTGCGCATATTCAAGTTAAAGAGCAAGAAGAATGGTAATGTGCTCTTTCTTTCCGCCGGCGGCGGCAGAGGGGGAACCTCTACAGCCTATCGCAATGTCGACGGATATTACTGGAGCTCGACAGCCGCCTCAGGTGGTCAAGCCGCTTGTCTATTGGCCGACGGTGCGTCGAAATCTGTGAAACTCGGTGAAAACCTCCGTTTCTTCGGTCAAAGCATCCGCCCGGTGATAAAAAAAGATGTAGTCAGTGTAACTACAGATCCAGTGACCGGAAATAAAACCTATAAAATCAAAAATGTTAGCTTCACTATGGTGCCGGTAAAAGGCGGCACATTCAGGATGGGCAGCAACGATGGTGACAATGATGAGAAACCGGTGCATAGTGTAACCTTATCTGACTACATTATCGGTGAGACGATGGTCACACAAGCGCTCTGGAAAGCGGTTATGGATGGTAAAAACCCGAGTAAATTTCAGGGCGATAATCTTCCGGTGACAAATGTTAGTTGGAATCAATGCCAGGAATTTATCCGTAAGTTAAATTCACTTACCGGTGAGCGTTTCCGTATGCCAACCGAGGCGGAGTGGGAGTTCGCCGTCCGAGGCGGCACGAAGTCGAGAGGTTATAAGTACAGCGGAAGCGACAATCTCGACGGCGTGGCCTGGTATTCTGCTAACAGCGGAAATGAAACTCATCCAGTAAAGACCAAGGCATCCAACGAGCTTGGGCTGTACGACATGAGCGGCAACGTATGGGAATGGTGCGAGGACTTTTACGACTATAATGCTTATTCCTCCCATCCCTCCACAAATCCAAAGGGCCCTTCGTCAGGCTCTGGCCGCGTGATTCGTGGGGGTAGTTACGACAACGATACGGCTGACTGTCGTGGAGCGCTTCGCGACTACTTCAACCCTTCAGGTCGCGCCTGTAACCTCGGCATGCGCCTCGCCCATGACTGAGTGTGTGCCCGGCGAATATGGGGCGATGGGTTTTAGCCGGCGAAATAAGCATGACGTAAAAGGCTGTGTGGCAAGTGGATATGGAGCGCACGTCTTTAGGCGTGCGGAAGAGAATTAGGGCGTTGACGAATCCTCGGACAGTAGGGATACTCCATGGAGCATCCTCCTGATTTGTAGTGTGTTAGCTTGCGGCGAAGGCTGCTCCATGGAGTAGCCCTACTGGCGGGGGAACCTGATTTAGAGCGTCGCTAATCTCTTGCACAACTAAACCCCGCGTTTGTGGGATTTCCATGAATTATTAACCATGACAATCGGCGGCTGAAAACTTTTTTGAAAATTCCCTAAAATCTATGGGCTGAAAATCTATGGGCTTTAGGGAAATTTTTCGTAAATTTGCGGGTCAATTATCGGGATTGGGCCGAAGGACCCGCCCCGACCGAAACCAATGTTAAGCGAATTATGGATAAAGTGCTCAGTCATAACGGCGTGGATATGTTTTACACGGTTGAGGGCGAAGGCTCGCCGGTGGTGCTTATGCACGGCTGGGGTTGCACCCACGACACTGTGAAGAGTATAGAGAACGTATGCCTCTCCAAGCACCGCGTCTATAATGTCGACTTCCCCGGATTCGGCAAATCGACAGAACCTGCCAACGATCCAAGCGTATGGGGCGTCGAAGAGTACACTCAGATGATCGAAAAACTCGCTGAGGCAGAGGGGATCAAGCGCCCGATACTGATAGGCCATTCATTCGGCGGCAGAGTCGCCATACTCTTCGCCTCGCGCAACGAAGCCGACAAGATAGTGCTCGTCGACGCGGCAGGGGTGAGGCCTCGCCGCTCGCTGAAATATTACTACAAAGTATATTCATTCAAAACCGCCAAGTGGCTGCTCAACACACTGTTGGGCCGCGAGAAAGCTTCGAAAAAAATCGAGGCGATGCGGTCGAAGCGAGGGTCGAGCGACTACGCCAATTCCACTCCCGCGATGAAGGCGATACTGAGCAAATGCGTCAACGAGGATTTACGCGGACGCATGCCGCTCATAAAAGCCCCGACGCTGCTGATATGGGGCAAAAACGACACCGCAACGCCCCTTCGCGACGCCAAGATAATGGAAAAACTAATACCCGACGCAGGGCTTGTAGCATTTGACGATTGCGGCCACTACAGCTTTCTCGATAATCGCACAGGCTTTGCCGCGGTATTAAACAACTTTATAAATCAATGATACTCACTGCCGAAACATATATCATAGAGTGCGCTTTGCTGCTCGCCACGGTCGTGGCGGCGCTCATTTTCGTGTATAAGCGCGACCTGATGATGCTCCAACTCAATTCTTATCGCAACGAGCGCTACACCCGATGGTTCAATCAGAGCCAGGAGAGCACCAACACGATGCGCATACTATCGTGCATATCGCTGTTCATGCTCTTAGTGCCGAAACTTCCGTTTCTGGTGACAGCCGCCTTCGCGATCGCGGTTATGATATGGATCTCAGCGAAATTGGCCCGCGAGAAGTATAAGAAACCGCTCGTATGGACCAACCGCGCAAAGCGTATCTACGGCGTGATGTGGGCGTTGTCGCTGATTCTCATGGCATTGACATTCCTGTTGGTGATACAAGGCGATGACCTCTTCACAGCGCTTAAAGACACTGCTATGGTAGGCTTGGCATTCGCGGTGATTTCTCCTGCCATATTGCTCATATCCAATCTGTTGCTTAAGCCGGTGGAGAAACATATCAACAGCCGCTACTACAACGACGCTGCCCGGATACTCCGCTCAATGCCCGGCCTTAAGATCATAGGCATAACAGGCAGCTACGGCAAAACCAGCACCAAGCACTATCTCAACCGCATACTCTCGGAGAAATTCGACACGCTGATGACCCCTGGCAGCTACAACACCACGATGGGCGTAATTCGCACCGTCCGCGAATACCTGAAGCCTTACAACGAGGTCTTTATCGTGGAGATGGGCGCCAAGCAGCCTAACGACATCAAGGAGATATGCGATCTCGTTCATCCTACCATGGGTATAGTGACCGCAGTAGGGGAGCAGCACCTCGAATCGTTCAAGACGATTGAGAATATACAGCGCACGAAGTTTGAGCTTATCGACGCGTTGCCCGCCGACGGATTCGGCGTGGTCAACGACGATTTCGAGTACGTTGCCAATCGCCCGGTCAGCAACGCGGAGTGCGTAAGATATGCCGTGCAGAACACCGCGAACGCCGATTACGTGGCCAAAGACATATCCCTCGACCATACAGGCACAACATTCACCATTTCAGGCAAAGGGAAAGAGCTGACTCTCCACACGAAGCTCGTCGGCGAATGTAATATCTCCAATCTAATGGCCGCTGTGATCATCGCTATGCGGCTCGGCGTAGACGATGAGAAAATCAAATACGCTGTCGACCGGATAGAGCAGGTNGAGCATCNACNTAACATGAAGCGCACGCCCGGCGGCGTGACTATNATCGACGATGCCTTCAACTCAAATCCTACCGGCTCGCGCATGGCCTTGGAGGTNCTTGGGNCCATGAAGTCGGGAAAGCGCANCGTGGTGANTNCCGGCATGATTGAGTTAGGCNANCGTCAATANGANNNCAACAAGCAGCTCGGCATTACAGCGGCCAAAAATGCCGACGTGGCCATAGTGGTCAACAAATACAACCGCGACGCGATTGTCGAAGGCTTGCTTGAAGGAGGCATGGACGAGAAGTCGATTCATGCCGTCGACTCTTTTGCTGAAGCGCAGAAGATATTGGGCACAATGCTCGCCAAAGGCGACACCGTGCTTTACGAAAACGACCTGCCCGACACGTTTAAGTAAAACCGCAACAAGAATTTACACCCGCGAACCAACCTCCCTCCTTCGCGCGACACTGAATATAAAAGAATAATATCAAAAGATAATGAAAACCAATATTGGAGTATTCTTCGGAGGACGCTCTACCGAACATGAGATTTCGGTCATTTCAGCTTCTCAGGCAATGCACGCTATCAACCGCGAGAAATATGACGTGACCCCCATTTATATCACTAAAGATGGCCGCTGGTTTACCGGTGACGCGCTCTTCGAGGTGAAAAACTACAAAAATATTCCCGAGCTGCTCGCTAAATGCACCGAGGTTTGCTTTCATCCCGAATATGGCGATTACAACCTCTATAAGAAGAAAAAAGGGCTTTTCGGCTCCGACGTTCTCACGAAGCTCGATGTAGTCATTCCGGTGCTTCACGGCTCTAACGGCGAGGACGGTATCTTCGAGGGCGTTCTCGAAACCATAGGCATACCCTTTGCCGGATGCAACACGCTCGCGTCGGCTAACGGCATGGACAAAATCACTATGAAGATGATACTTCAGGCCAACGATGTGCCAGTGGTTGAATACGTTTGGTTTACCGACAAGCAGTGGTTTGCCCAGCGCGACAAGCTCATCGAGAAAATCGAAAGCAAACTCGGCTACCCGGTCATAGTGAAGCCCGCCAACCTCGGCTCAAGCGTAGGCATCGGCCGCGCCGCCGACCGCGATCAGCTTATCGAGAAGGTCGAAGAGGCCGAAAGGTACTCCACACGCCTGATTGTTGAGAAAATGGTCGATAACCTGCAGGAAATCAACTGCTCGGTGCTTGGCGACTGCGACGATTACCAGACTTCGGTGCTCGAAGAGCCTATCAAGAGCGGCGAGATTCTATCTTATCAGGATAAATACATGGGCGGCACCAAAGGCGCTAAAGGCATGCAGGCTTCGCAGAAACGTATTCCCGCCGAGCTTCCCGAAGATGAAACCAAGCGCATACAGTTTCTCGCCGGAGAGACTTTCAGAGTGCTTTCATGCCACGGCGTGAGCCGCGTCGACGTGATAGTCGATTCTAAAACCCGCGATATTTACGTCAACGAAATCAACACTATCCCCGGCTCGCTCTCGTTCTATCTATGGGAAGCAACCGGCATACCGTTTGACCAACTCATGGACCGCCTTGTACAGCTCGCGGTGAAGCGTAAACGCGAGCAAGAGCGCAAAACCGTAAGCTACGACCAGAATATCTTCTCAATGGGCGGCGGCGTAAAAGGCGGTATCAAAAAATAACAGTAAATACAATATAACCTCATCATATCCTTTCCAACTCCATGAAGAAGTTCAAAGAGTATAACAAATTCAATCTCTCCGAGATCAATAAAGAGATGCTCAACGACTGGAATAACAATCTCCTGTTTGAGCAGACATTGAAGGAACGCGAGGGTTGCCCTTCATTCGTGTTCTACGAGGGTCCGCCGTCGGCCAACGGTATGCCCGGCAGCCACCATGTGCTCGCGCGCACAATTAAAGATACAGTCTGCCGCTACAAGACCATGAAGGGCTTCCGCGTGAATCGCAAGGCCGGCTGGGACACCCACGGCCTCCCCGTTGAGCTTGGCGTGGAAAAGGCCCTCGGGATCACTAAAGAGGATATAGGTAAGAAAATCTCTATCGACGACTATAACGCCGCTTGCCGCCGCGAGGTGATGAAATACACCAACGAGTGGCGCAACCTTACCAACAAGATGGGATATTGGGTGGATATGGATAATCCGTATATCACCTACGATAATAAATATATCGAAACGCTCTGGTGGCTCCTGTCGCAGCTCTATTCCAAAGGACTGCTCTACAAGGGGTACACCATCCAGCCTTATTCGCCCGCAGCGGGCACCGGCCTCAGCTCCCATGAGCTTAATCAACCCGGGTGCTATCGCGATGTCAAGGACACGACTTGCACCGCGCTATTCCGCATGACTAATCCCAAGGAGGAAATGACCCTATGGGGC
>WFLX010388408.1_pt1 | contig 72209 bp, 57 predicted proteins | sample 4967041 | NCBI WGS metagenome assembly WFLX01 (sample SAMN12857096, study PRJNA449069) | gut metagenome | isolation source: stool from male and female vole | host: Microtus ochrogaster | place: USA:Florida | collected 2017
ATGCTGTTGAAGGGTTGACACCCTCACGAATAGAATGACTTTGCTCATTATTTAATAAATTAGACCACAAAATTATCAAAAATAAACGGGAGTACAAAATCTTCAGTGGTTTTTCGATACGGTCGAGCAGAGGGCCGGAAATGCGGTTGAGATATTTCTGCACCTGGCCGGGAGCGCAAGTGCACTGCTTGGTCGGGTGGTTGTAGTAGCCGCAGGGGCATGGGTTCATCGAGGCGACGAGCATGAAGCCGGCGGGATAGTCGACTGAATATTTCGCGCGCGATACGGTGATATGGCGGTCTTCGAGCGGCTGGCGCATCACTTCGAGGACTGCGCGCGAAAATTCGGGGAACTCGTCGAGAAACAAAACGCCATTGTGGGCGAGCGAGATTTCGCCCGGCATGGGGTTAGAGCCGCCGCCGACAAGGGCGACGGGCGAAATCGTGTGGTGAGGCGCGCGGAAGGGGCGCGTGGTCATCAGCATAGACCCTCGTTTGAGCCGCCCGGCCACGGAGTGAATCTTGGTGGTTTCGAGCGCTTCGGGGAGGGTCAGAGGGGGCAAAATCGTCGGGATGCGCTTGGCCATCATCGATTTGCCGGATCCGGGAGGGCCGACAAGAAGAATATTGTGGCCTCCGGCGCAGGCTACCTCAAAAGCCCTCTTCACCATGTCTTGCCCCTTGACTTCGCTGAAGTCGACGTCGAAGAGGTCGGCGGCTTTGGCAAATTCCTCGCGCGTGTTGACCGAAGTGGCGGCGATCGTCTCTCCGTTGCGGAAAAATCTGATTACCTGAGTCAGCGACTCGGCCCCGAGCACTTCGAGATTGTTGACCACGGCGGCTTCGGTGGCATTGGCTGCGGGCACGATAAGGCGCTTCATGCCCATTTTGCGCGCTAAAATAGCGATAGGCAACGCGCCTTTAATCGGCATAAGCGATCCGTCGAGCGACAATTCGCCCATCAGCATAGTGTCGCGCAGCAGCTCGCCGGGCACTTTCTCGTTGGCGGCGAGAATACTCATGGCGATAGGGAGGTCGAAGGCCGACCCCTCCTTCTTGACGTCGGCGGGAGATAGGTTGATCACCACGCGGCGGCGCGGCCAATCTTCGCCGCACTGCGTCAGCGCCGTCTGCACTCGGTCGGCGCTCTCTTTCACGGCTGTGTCAGCAAGGCCGATAAAGGTATATCCCACGCCTATCTCAACTACGGCCTCAACAGTGATCGGGATAGCGTCGATGCCTTGCACGGCGGCTGATATGGCCTTTACTAACATGATATTAAGTTGTGAGTTGCTGTTAAATGGAAATGTTTAGCGATTTGACCGTGACGCGCGGATCGTGTCCGCGTTAACGTCGGGCTTGCGAGCGGGCTTTGACGCCGCCGCGGCCTTTTTCATCGCCGCTTTGGCGCGGTCGAAGTCAGCCCCGCGATACACCTGCTTGCCTCCGTCGGCTGTGACGATATAGAAGGGGAGCGAAGTGATGTTAAGGTTGTAAAGCCCCGGCTCGGCAACGCCCCCGGGAGCCCACAGCGACACTACGCGCCGCGGAAGATGGCGCGTGGAGCCGCCCCAACCGAGGGTGTCGGGGGTCATGCGTATGTATGCGATGCGCGTGTCGGATTCGGGAATGTCGGCGAAATCGTTGCCAATAGAGTCGCTAAGATACTTCTCCGCGTTGAAGCAGTAGAGCGTGTAGCCCTCTTTAAGAGGGGAGAATGTGGTCATTGAGTCGGCCGCGCAGAGAAGGCGAACGGGCTTGACGTTATTTCGCGTGTTTTGCCGCTTAATCATCTCTTTGACGCCGATATTGAGATTGGCGGGAGAGCGAGAGTAGTCAATGAGCTCGAAAAGCTCGGCGGCTTCGTCGGGCTTGCCCGACGGGTCGTAAAAATAGTTGAGGAGCACGGCCGACAGCAGCTCGTCGGGATTATTCTTTACCATGCCGGCGATAGCGGTATTGAGCGAGCTTTTGTTGTCGGCAAGAAATTTGGCGAGACGCTCAGAAGTGGCGTCGCCCTTGATCTTTAAGTCATAGAGGTCGGTGGCGCTTATCTCGACCTCGATTTCCTCGCCGTTTTTAGCCACAATGTAGGCGAGCGGCGCGCGCATATTGTTGAAAATCTCAACGACCGTCTCCTCCGGCGAATTGCCCTCGAATTCAAACTTCGAGTCCATCACGGCCACAATATGGTCGCGCACATGGCCTCCGTCGCGGTATATTATATGGATATTTTGAGTGCCGAGACCGTCGACGGTGCCCTTTATCTTAAAAGGGGAGCCGCCGCAAGAGGCGAGGGCTATCGAAGTAAGGAAGAGCAGGAGGGCAGAGAAATAACTTTTCATGCGCCGAATAAATTAAGGAACCAGGTGGAAATATTCACGTAGATCACTATGCCCACAATATCGTTGGAAATCTGAATGAACGGGCCTGTGGCGAGCGCGGGGTTGATTTTGAGGCGTTCAAGCGTGAGGGGGACAAGGGTGCCGAGTATTGTAGCGAACATCACAACAATAAATAGCGACACGCTCACTGAAAGCGTTACCGCTAAATTGTCGGGAAGCACAAAGAGATTGTAGATAAAGGTAGCACCCGATATCACTATGGCATTAAGAAGTCCGATTCGAGTCTCTTTCCAAAGCTGCTTGGTGAACTCCTTGATGTCGAGCGATCCGTTGGCAAGGCCCTGAACCACGATTGCCGAAGCCTGAACGCCGACGTTACCGCCGGTGCCGCCGATAAGGGGGATGAAAAGGGCGAGGGCGGTGACGGCCTGGAGCTGAGCCTCGAAGCCTGTGAGAATCAGCGAGGCCACGATGCCCGACGCTATGCCGATAAGAAGCCATGGAATGCGGGCCTTAGTCTGCGCCCAGACGCTGTCGTCGGCGTCGACGTCGCTCGAAAGACCGGCGGCCAACTGGTAGTCGCGCTCCTGCGACTCGCGTAACTGGTCCATGACGTCGTCGACCGTGATGCGCCCGACGAGTCGGCCTATCGAATCGACCACTGGCATAGCCACAAGGTCGTATTTCTCGAAGTCGAGCGCGACCTCGTCGATAGGCGTATCGGCCTTAACCGAAGCCGGCTCGGTGTCCATCACGTTCTTGATTTTCTGCACCGAGGGGTGGGTGATAAGTGTTTTCAGGGGGAGAATACCCTTCAGGCGATCGTCGTTGTCGACCACATAGACGTAGTAAATCTCGTCCATGTCCTCGGCCTGCATACGCATCTGCTTGATGCACTCAGGCATCGACCAGTTCTCGTTGACCACGATCATCTCGGTGCCCATAAGGCCGCCGGCGGTGTCCTCGTCGTATTTAAGAAGGTCGATGATGTCGCTTGCCTGGTCTACGTCGTCGATATGCGACAGAATCTCGTCGCGGTCGTCCTCGTCAAGCTCCTGAATAAGGTCGACGGCCTCGTCGGTGTCGAGGTGGTCGATCACCTTGGTCGCGATTTCCTCGGCCGACATGTTGTCGAGGAGTTTGCGGCGGTCGTCCTCATCGAGTTCCATAAGCACGTCGGCCTGCATATCCTCGTCGAGTAGGCGGAATAGGAATTCGGCCTCCTCAAGGTCGAGATCTTGGTAAAGCTCGGCAATGTCGGCCGGGTGCATTTCCTGTAGCTCGCGCTTTGCGGCTTCCTGGTCGTGCTGGCCGATAATTTCCTTGATATGGTTGAGGTAATCTTCAGAGAACTCTTTCATGCGACTTGATTTTTCTCTTTTATCGTTCTGACATTGGCGCTTTGACCCTTAAAACAGCGTACGCCCACGCTCTACTGACCCTTGATAAGATTCGTGAGCTCAATGAATTGCTCCACTGTAAGCTGCTCGGGGCGTAGGGCGAGCAGAGGCGTGTCGGGCATGGAAGCGCCGGGCTGGAGGAGAGGCTTTATGGAGTTGCGTATGGTTTTGCGTCGTTGTCCGAAGGTGGTTTTGACCACGATTTTGAAGAATCGCTCGTCGCATCCGAGGTCGGTCACCGAGTTGCGAGTGAGTCTAATCACACCCGACTTAACCTTTGGCGGCGGGTTGAACACATGCTCGCTGACGGTAAAGAGATATTCGGTGTCATACCATGCTTGGAGCAACACCGATAATATGCCGCGGGCTTTTGTGCCGGGAGCGGCGCAGATGCGCTCGGCAACCTCGCGCTGCAACATTCCCGAGCAACATTCCACTGTGTCTTTATAGTCGAGCACATGAAAGAATATCTGCGAAGATATGTTGTAAGGGTAATTGCCGATGACGCAAATTTTCGTTCCGAAGTCGCTGAGGGGTATCTTAAGGAAATCCCCCTCGATAATATTCAGCGCCGGATATGTCTCGCTAAGGTATGCCACGCTCTCTTTGTCGAGTTCCACGACTGTAGGGTTGCGGCCGTCGGCTATAAGATATTTGGTGAGCATCCCCATTCCGGGGCCTACCTCGACCACCGGGAGCGAGGGGCAACCCTCAATCGTGTCGGCTATGCGCCGCGACACATTCTCGTCGGTGAGGAAGTGCTGGCCGAGAGCTTTTTTAGGCTTAACCTTATCCATGATTATAGTGGCTTTATGACGTTAGAAAACAACTTTTGAGACAGTGGTGCCCTGACGGCGTATGTAGAGCTGTCCGGCCTGGGGCGCGGCCACGCGCTGACCCTGAAGATTGAAATATTCGACAGGGAGAGTGGAGTTGTCGACAGGGAGGTCGGTGACCGATGAGGTCAACGGCACGTCAACGAGATTGGAAGCTGCCGATTTCTTTCCGTCGGCGTTCACGGCAACAACTGAGTATTGGAAGCCGATAGCGTCGTCGGGCAGATTGTCGACGCGCATAGAGGTGGCGCCCCCGGTGGAGACGGCGTTGTAGTTGTCGAGCACTTTAGAGCCGGCTCCCGAGTAGCTTACCGCGACATCGTCAATCGCGAGATTGCCCGTATTCTCTTTGTTGTACACGAATTTGAGCTTGTGAGCCTCGACTTTGGGCTCAAACACTACGGTCTGGCCTTTTGACAGGTTCCAGTCGGAGAGGGTAGCGATGAGGGTCTCCGCGCCGTTTTCGTCGACAGCGTAGACGCTCAGGGTGTTTGCTGTCTGGCTCATGCCCTTGGCCCAGAATGAGATTTTGTCGATCGGGCCGGGATAGTAGGGGGTTGAGAAGTATTCGCCCTTCTTAGCCAATTTGTAGGAAGGCGACGCTTCGCCGAAGTTGCCGGCTGAGGTGTACACGCTTGTGGTTGAGGTTGCCCATCCGGCGGGATTCTGCGCGACAGATCCTGAGCCGAAGTCGTTGGTGTCGGTCATGGCGACATCGTCGGATTTGGTGAAAACCGACAGGAGATAGTCGACTGCGCCCTCGACTGGTTGCCATGTGGCCTCGAAGTAGCCGCTGCCGATTTCCGTGGGGATTTCGGCCACGGGGGGAAGTATGTCGGGCAGACCGCCGCAGAGGTCAAAGGTGATTATGCCGTTTGACTCAGCGATGTTGGTGATAGGCATATTGAGTCGTTTCTTCGACCAGGTGAGCATCGAGGGNGTGGTGNCGTCGNTAAACGAGGNGNANAGCCCGCGCGAGCCGGGGNANGCCCATNCGGCCGAAGTGGAGGGGTTCATTGAGTTGGGGTTGTTGTTGGCCTCCTCGATGTCGACATATTGGTGGCTCTTGGTGTTGTTGACTTCATTGTTAAGCCAAGTGTTGGCGTTATAGTCGATGTGCCATATCAACATTCCGTGGCCGGGGATAAACTCGTCCCATCCTTTCTGCTGGCGGTTTTCGAGCAGGAAGAACTCGGTGGGCTTGTCGGTAGGTATAAGGAAGCCTTTGTTTGAGGCCATGATATGCTCAAGCTCAAGCGACGCGGGGTTGGCGTCGAGAACGGTGATGTCGGCCCAACCCATGGCGTTGCGCTCAAATATCGAGTAAGCGGGAGGGGTGCGTCCCTCGTTGTTGTAGGGGCCGTAGTCGAGAGCCGACCATTCGCCGGGGGTGTAGTAAGCCGAGTTGTCGCTTGTATGATAGAGGTCGGGCAATCCCATCACGTGAGAGAACTCATGGACGAAAGTGCCTATGCCCTCAGGCGTGCCGTCAAATATTTCGTTAGAGCAGGCGTAACGGTTGATTCTCACGCCGTCGAGCGTGNGCGATTTGTTTGCCGATNCGAGTTCCCATTGGTGGGGCCACACCGCGTTGNCGATTGAGCTTGAAGCNTCNCCCTCGCCGGCGTAGAACACAAACACGTTGTCGACATAGCCGTCGCCGTCNGNGTCAAAGTCCTTGAAGTTGATTTGCGAATCGAGCAGCTTACATCCGNCGATAATCATCTGCTCCGGGTTGGAGTCGTTGCCGTAGCTGTCGTTTCTGCCATAGTAAGCGCGGTTGTTCGGGNGGGNGACTGNCCCGAAAACTTCAAAGTCGGGGGTGAAGATACCCATGGAGTTATCGGCGAAGTACTCTTCGGCGCATCCCGTGGCGCCATATTCAGAGAACCCTTTCTTCTTCAGCAGGTCGGTGAAATAGCTGCTCGTTTTAGATCCAAGGTCGAATTTCACATCGGAGTATTGCACAAGGATTATGAGACCTTTGGGAGAGCCTGTGCGGGGGTAGGTGGCGCCGGGGAAGAGGCCAACGCCTTGCTGGGGAAACGCCGCGGTCGCGCGCGACGGGGCGAGCGAGCGGGAGTCTTTGCGGGGAGCGATGCGCGATTTCGACGCGTTGAGCTCCATCGCTTCGGCGAGATTGAGCTTGCTCATCGAAGTGGCGTATTGCTTCTGCAGCGGAGAGCGCGAAGCCGCGTCGGCCGCGAGGGTAGTGGAGGGGATCATGCGTCCGGAGGCCGGGTCGACTGCCGCGAAATAGTAGCCTCCGTCGGTCGAGGCCACAACAATGGCGCCGTCGTCGGCGGTGAAGAATTTGTTGAATTCATCGCCCCCTCGGGTGAGGGTCACTATGGTGCCGTCGGGCTGCGTGGCGGTGAAGGTGATGCGCTTCGCAGGCACCGCCATCAAACCTAACGAGCATACTAATGANCCCGACAATATGAAATTACGNATAACNTTCATTGCTTAAATGNTNTAGNGTAGTAAANTNACGGATTATGATANTAGAAAAGTAGNCNAAGCGTCNAGTNNCGACACTTAGCCTACAAAGGTAAGCAAAAAAGTTGAATGTAAAAGTTAAATCAAAGTTAAAACGTGGGCCGCGAACTACAATTTGACTACCTTGACAGGCTTGTCGTCAACGAGCACGATGTAAACGCCGATTGCCCATGCAGAGCCGTTGATGGTGGCTGAAGTGGCGGTTGGATCTACGTTTTGGCTCACGATCAGGCGTCCGTTGAGGTCGACAACCTGGAGCATAGAGCTACCGGCGGGGAAAGTGAGGGTGAACGAGTCGCTGAACAGCGAGGGATATGCCGCGATTTCAGCAGCCGCGGTCTCGGTGACGGTGATTCCTGAGACGTTGCTTTGCTTCACGGTCAACACGTGGGTGCCCACGCCGTCAGAGATGGTGAGGTGAGCCTCGCGGTCAGCGTTGGTGGTGTTGGGGTCGCAAGCGATTGTAAGCTCATCAATTGTATATTCGCTGGGGGCTGAAGTGACGCGGCACCAGTCGGCGTCGCAGGCCACATTTTCCTCGCGGCCCATGTAGGAGTAGATCGTATGTGAGGTCTCGCCGCCATCTTTGTCGAAGATGACAGTGTCGTCGCCAACGGGAAGCGAAGCGATTACCGAGTGGCGTATCACGGGGCGCACAAGATATGACGTGCACTTGTCGGCGCCGAAGTAGTCATTGACCTCGCGCCACTGGCCGTCGATCTCGAGCAGGGCGGTGTTACCCTGCGGGCGCCAGCCTGCCATAGCGAACGCCACGCCCTCGAAGTCGTCGCGGCTCTCGGGGAGGCCGTCGATGACGATGAAGAACTCGTCGCTTACAGTGGGCAGGTCGGTGAAGTCAAACCATGTGCCCTGAACGCTTCCGTCGGCAGTCGGGCCGTTGAGGTCGATCACATCCCAGAGACCGAAGTCGAGACGCTTGCCGGGGAGGCCGTTCTCAGAGGTGTAGACGCTTACGGTAACGGTAGTGTTGTCGGTAACCTGCAGTTCAGAGGGCGCTTTCATGAAGTAAACGTAGGCACCGCCGATAATGGCAGGGCGCGACGGAGCTGAGAATCGCTCGGCGTAGCGGGTGATGCCGTGGCTGTTGGAGCCGGGGAATGTGCCCCAGTCATGCATATCGAAAGTGGTGGCATAGTCGTTTTTCTTCCAGTTGGTGATAGCTCCCTGATATTCAGCTGCAACGGTGACGAGGTCGGTCGAGACGCCATGCTCGTTGGCCACGACCAGGCCTACGGGCCAATTGTGCTGATACATATAGTTGACTGAGGGATTCTCTTCGTTGGTCTCGACCTGCGCGTCGGGGTCGCCGTCGGTAAGGCCGGCGAATACCCATGTGCGGTCGGTCGGGAATCCGGCAGATGCGTCGCTGAATTTCACTGATGCGAGCGGCGCTACAAGGTAGGGGTATTCGAGGGTGGCGTCGACGTAGGAGAATGTGGCCGGGGGAAGTATTTTGGCCACGGGTGCGGTTCCGGTGACGGTGGCGAAATCAGTTGCGGTGTAGGAGGTCGCTTCGCCGTCTGCGGTGGTGACTTCGAGGGTCACGTTGTAAGAGCCGTCAGCGGTATAGTAGATTTCGGGGTTGGCCTCGGTCGACTCGGAGGGAGTAGCGCCCGGCATTGACCATTTGTAGGATTGCGCATCGGGCACAAGGCTTACGAGACGGAGCTTTTCGCCGGTGGTGAGAGCCACTCCGTCGATAGCCGAGAGACCTGAAACCTGNAGCCCGTCNATGACNAAGTCGCCCANATAGCCGCCTNTNTTGAATGTCTCNTCTTTCGACNCCCATGAGNATGTGAGGCNCAGTTTAGCTTTTTGTCCGGCCCACTGCGAGAGGTCGGCTTTGGCCGGGCGCCAAGCCCAGGGGCGTTCGCCTTCGCCGTCCTTCGAGTTCCAGAGGTCGGTTGAGGTCNCGAAGTCGNCGGTTGAGATAGNTATGATCAGACGGCAGGCGTCGTCGTAGTTGAGAGAGTAGCCTACATAGGCGCTCAGCGAGCCGTTGAACGGCACGGTGAATTCGCCCGATGTGATCGACGAAATTTCGCGGTTGTATACCTGATAGGGGCCTTCAACGTAGAGCGAGTTGAGGTTCTCGGGGTCGTAGGCGTCAAAGCTCTTGTCGCCTGAGAACGCTTTTACCGTCCATTTCACGTTTTTAGCGGCGTCGACTGTCCAGTTTTTCAGCGAGCCGTTGTCGAAGTTTTCGCTCCATACCGGGGCTAAGGCCTGGGCGACGTCGGCTGTGAAAAGAGGCGTGGCCGATGTGTTGACTTTGGCTGCCGAGCGTTTGGCGGGCGCGTGATATTTCACAGGCGCCGACTCGACTTTTACGGGGCCTTTAGCCACTTCGGTGACTTCGGGCACGAAACCTACGGCAGCGGCCGATAGGCCAATGGCTGTCGNGGTGATAAGAGTAGTAAACTTATTCATGAGAAAAATGATAGTAATCAGATTGGTGGTGTCTGCGGTCTTTTTGTTGGCCGAAACCTTGACCGATTAGTTAAGTGGATGATAATGCCGATAGCATTGATACTATCGGCATTATCAATTAAAGGCTGAATCGAGGATTATTTGACGATTTCTTTGGTCACTTTNCCGNCGNGGACCANGATGTAGGGCTGGCNTACGGCGGGATGAGCCACGCGNGCTCCCTGGAGGTTGANGTAGACGGGGGNATCGGCGCTTTCGGCAATCACGGCTNNGATAGCGGTCACGTTGTCGGNGTCGTANACCTCAGAGGTGCCGTCGGCNTTGTAGATGCGATTNTGCTCAGGNTTCTCGATTTCGACAGCCGCTTCGGGATTCTCGGCGTCGAGGAATTTCACGCTCTTGGCGTCGCCGGGAATCTCGGCGTAGAACGCGTCTTTCTCGAAGATTTTGCGAGCGGCGCGGCGAGCGGCTGAGGGCATTGTGCCGTCCCATACGCAGGTCATCACTACCGGCTCGCCTCCGTCGACCGAAACAGCGGGAGTCGCGTAGCAAGCGTCGGTGTTGTCCCACCAGATTGTGATAGGCTCAACCACTGAGGTCTGCTCAACTGAGAGATCGTCTATAAACGTTCCGTTGCCTGAGTCAGTAACGATGATTTGCACGTAATATTTTCCTTCGGCGGGAATGGTTGCTTCGAGATTTTTTGTTTCAGACCAACTTACGTTGGTGAATTCGTAATTTTCTGTGGCTACAATCTCGTTGCTTTGAGAAAGCACGTTGACAGTGAGTTTGGTAGGATATCTATAGGTTGAAGTTTTGGCTGAGATAGCTAAATTGATTGTGCCTTTCTTTGCTTTGAACATGGGTGTCTCGGCAGCCACGTTATTAGCGTAGGCTTCAAGGTAATCTTTCGAGTCGATGTATTTCAGCACGCTGCCTTTTTCGTTAGGCACGAAGCTCCAGGTGTCGAATGTTGCAGCCTGGGTGAAATCGGGATCGTAGGGGAGCTCGTATGCGCCTCCGACGAAACCGGTGGTGACGGTGGCGGGCTCCGACGCGTCATCGCCGTTGTAGACGATGACCGAGTAGGTGTATTTGCCGGCTTCGTCGAGCATGTCAACGTAGCTTTCGGCGTTGCCGTCGAGAGTGGCGATCACTTCGCCGTCGCGAAGCACTTCCACTTTGGTGATTTCGGTGAGGTCGGCGCCACCGACGGTGAGAGTCGGATTCGTCCAAGAGAGGTTGACCTTCGATTCGTCGTCGTTATCTCCGGTAGCGGTGAGATCGGTGGCGGCGAGAGGGGCGTTGAGGTTGATAACTTTGGTCTGCTCGATTGATACGCCGTAGAGATATAGTATACGCGCTGTCTTCGGGCGAGATATGCCGATGTAGTATTTACCCTCTTCAGCCACGTCGAATGTGAACTCCGCATCGGTTTTGCTTGTGCTCGTGAATTTATGGGTAATAGGCTCTGTAATAGGCTCTGCTGAGGGGTTAGCGTCTTTGTAAAGAGCAATGATGACCGTTTCCGGATAGCTACTTAAATATATAGCAGCGTTGAGCTTGAGGGTCACGGTGCCTTGTTGGGCCTTGAATTGCGGAGTGAAGAGCCAAAGTCCGTCTTTGTTGGGAGCTTCAAGTCGGGAGTTCAAGGCGTTGTAGCTCCACTTGTCGCCGGCAGAGGTGGCGGGCATCGACCAGAAATCGAAGCTTTCGGCCGATGAGAAGTCGGGAGTGTAGGGGAGGAGGATGGGGCCGCCAACGAGACCTGACGATGCGGTAGCTTCCTCGCCGGGATTTTGGCCGAGATAGGCGATGATTTTGTAGGTGTAGATACCTGCTTTCTCGATGCCTTCGTCGGTCAGAGTCATTTGCTTGCCAGGCTCGGCGTTGATGTATTTCTTGATAATCACGTCGCCGCGGTAAACTTCGATTTTGTCAATCGACGAGAGCGCGTTGCCGAGATTGTCGTTCGTTGGGTTAGTCCAGGCGAGATTTACGGCGAGTTCATCATCTTCGTCGGGAGTCGCTGTGAAGTCTTTTGCTGCTTCGGGAACTACTTTCACCTCTTTGATAGATATGTTGTCAATGCTTGTTCGGCCTGTGACGGCTGTTCCTGAAACGTGGAATCCGAAATAAACCACTCCATCTTCCTCTGCGAAATAACGCACTGATTTGTTTGCGGTTGTAGCGTATGACGAGGTGTTGGAGATGTTTTCGTCGGCAAGAATTGTGGTTTGAGCTTCAGCGGTCGCTTCTTTACCCACTGTAAGGGCAACCTGTTTGGGATAGGTAGCACTGCTAACCCAAGTCTGGTAATCGATGTCGTAAGCCACACCCTTTTTCAGTTCAAAGGGAGGAGTGAGAAGCCAACCCTCTTTAACGCTTGATGTAGAGGCAAAGTACGCTGCTCCAGATGCCACTCCCCAGGAATTTGCGGGCAGTTGGGTGTAGATAGGAGAAATTGTTGTCGTTGGGAATGTTTCGGAGTAGGGGAGGGCTGCGGTGCCGCCTGCGGCGATAGCGTTAGAAGTGGCACCGGTGGTTTCGGTTTTATCGTTGTAGATATACTGAACGGTGTATGTGTAAGCGGCGAGGCCGGGGAGGTTGGCGTCGGTGTAGAGGTAAGGGGGCTGGCCGCTCCAAGCCTCTTCAAGCACGACGGTTTCAGCGCCTTTGCGGGTTATTTTCCATGCAACGGCGGCGGGGTCGATATATCCGCCATTGGTTCCCGTAGGTGCGTCCCATGTGAGGGTTATGGCCTTGTCGTTGCCCTCAACAGCCGATGCAACCACGTTTTTGGNCGCGCNGATGTTGGTGTCNGGGCCNACGTAAGCGGTTTTGATTTTATCAGGGGTAAGCGATGAGTTGCCGTTGTCGTTAAATGGCACGATATTATAGTAGTAAGTGCCCGGTTTGTCGATGGTGTTGTCGGTCCATGTTGAGGTTTGGCCCGGAGCAACACCGTCGGTAATGGTGGCTATGAGGTTTGATTCGCCCATGGTGACCCATGAGGAGTCGGTGCGGTATATTTTCGCGCCTGAGAGCTGGTTGAGGGCCGATCCGCCATCGTTGACCGAGGGGTTGGTCCATGAAAGGGTGACGGACAATACGCCCTTTTCTCCCGGAGTCGCAGTCACGTCGGTAGCCTTGCCGGGGAGCGATATGTACTCCTTGATGAGAATGTCGTCAACGAGAATGTCGTTCGAGCTGCCCGATGATGCTTCGGTATGGAAGCCAATATTGTAAGCCCCCGTTGTTTCGGGCGTGATTGTGAGTTTCTTGGCCGTGTGTGTGGAGCTTTGGATGTTCTCCATCCATACCTGGGTCTGCGACTCAGCGGTGCAGTCAGTGCCGTAGCTTACGTAGAGGTCTTTGTAATTGCTGCTTCCGCTCGACGAAATCCATGTAGTGAAGGTTATAACGTAGGTTTTTCCCGCTTCGAGATCGAGCGAAGGGGTGAAGAACCATGCGTTGTATGAGTTATAGCGCGTGCCTGGATAGAATCTGGCGGCTGAGCTGCTGTAGTCCCAGTCGTGGGTGTCGGTGTCGGCGTGCCACAAAGTCATCGTGTTGAACGCGTCCTTTGTGTCGAACGATTGCGAGTAAGGCAACGCGTCGGCCCATGTCGGTGTCGACAAGGCTAATGCCGTCGCCAATGTGAGTAGTTGTTTTTTCATATTCGTGATTTGTTGATTGATTATCAATTAAGTGGGGTAAAGATGTTCGGCTGTTGCCTCGTTATGCGTATTCTCTATTCCAAAAATAAGCATAATCGGGCGCAAATTTAGCAAAATAATGCAAATTGCGCAAGGATTATCACAAAATGACAACAAACCCGCCCAATTTTCGAGAAAATAAAACGAAATCGGGCGGATTTTATGCGTGCAGATGTATAATTATGTGATACTCGGGGCGATTATATCAGCATGTATATGTAGCCCGCGTAGCAGAGGGTCATGATGATGCCCTCGGCGCGGGTGAATGTGCGGTTGCCGAATAGCCAGCCGAAGGCTAAGAACAGCAGCGACGCGCCGGCGAGAACAAGCAGGTCGAGATTGCTGATGCCCTTGAAGGGTAGGGGGCTTACAGTGGCGGCCGCGCCTAAAATCAAAAATATGTTGAATATGTTGCTGCCGATCACGTTGCCGACGGCGAGGCCGGTTTTCCCCTTAAGCGCGGCCACTATCGAGGTGGCGAGTTCAGGCAGCGACGTGCCGACGGCGGCTATCGTGATGCCGATCACGGCTTCCGACATGCCTAATGTCTTGGCGATGGCTTCCGCTCCGGCTACAAATCGGTCGCCTCCCCATATCAGCATGGCGAGTCCGGCAACGGTGTATATCGCAGCCTTCAACATTCCCATCTGCCCTTTGCCTGAAGCGTCCTCTGCTACCGGCTCGTCGGGAGCGGCTGTTTTGGCCGCAGCGAACGTGTACCACATGAATATGCCGAAGAACAGCAGAAGTAACAAGCCTGAGGCTCTGCTGATTACCGATGTCGCATTTGAGCCGTCGAGCCACTCTGAGTTGCCCAATATGAGCAGCACGAAAGAGGATATGACCACCATCGGCATTTCGCGGGTCATTACCGTCTTCTCTACCTTTATCGGCTTGATTATTGCGGTAATGCCAATGATGGCCAAGATGTTGAATACATTTGAGCCGAGCACGTTGCCGATAGCGAGGCCGGCCTGGCCGTTGACCGATGATATGAGCGAGATGACGAGCTCAGGGGCCGAGGTGCCGAACGCGACGACGGTGAGCCCGACCACCAGGTCGGAGATGCCAAATCGGCGCGCGATGGCCGAAGCGCCGTCGGTCAGGGCGTTCGCTCCGATCAATATCAGCGCGAGCCCGAGTATTAACCATACGTAAGTCATAATTAAGGATTATAGGTTTGAGACGCGAAGTTACTCTTTTTTTTCGATAGGCACACATTTACTCTAAGAGCCTGTCCCATAAAATCTGTTAAAGCTGAGGCGGTCAGCCATCACCTCCGTTTCGCATCTCCCGGGCGCTTTTGAAGCCGTCGCTCGGTCACAATGCGACGGGATTGCTCCCTCTCGTCGCCTCCAAAATCCCTCCGAGATATGCGACCTCAGCGTTAACATATTTTATGGGACAGGCTCTAACTATCTGTCAGGGAGAATAGAAAAAAATTTTGAGATAACGGAAAAAAACGTTATCTTTGTGCGCTTGAATTATACGGTGTTGCGAAAATCGACCGCAGCAACCTGAAAATCTAATCATTATCCTTGTAAAAATAACAAATAAACCTAATAATTAATGTCTACCTTAGAACAAATCAGAAAACGTCCCGGACTGGTGATAGGCGTGCTTGGATTCGCGCTTGTGCTTTTCATTGTCACTCTTACCGACTGGTCTCCGGTGCAAAGCTGTATCTCAGGCGGTGACGCCGCAGCTAAAGTCGACGGTCAGTCAATCAAGTACACCGAGTGGTCAGCGCGCGCTCAGGAAGCTTACGACCAGCAGCGCGAAGCTTATCGCAGCCGCGGCCAGAACCCCGATGCCGTAAGCCTCCAGCAGGTGCAGGAGCAGGTGCTCCAGCAGATGATCACCGAAGCTCTCATGGAGAAATCGATGAACGACCTCGGTATCACCGTGACCGACGACGAAATTTCTAAAATACTTTTCGCAGAGCCCACTCTCCCCATGGTGCAGCAGCTTGTGATGCAAGCGCAGCAGTATGCTCCCGACGCAAACATCGTTTCGGCTGCCGACCTCTACCGCTTCTCTCGCTCCAACAAGACTGAAGTAGGCGAATACTTCCACAACGCGTGGAACGAAATGGAGAATAACGTGCGCAAGCAGCTCCGTCAGGCTAAATATCAGATGCAATTCCAGGCCCTCACTGCCAATAAGCTCGACGCTCAGCAGTATTACGACGAGAATGCCCGCACAGCCACTCTCGCGATGGTGCGCCAGAACTATACAACTCTCCCCGACGACGACTTCAAGGTGACCGACGACGAAATCAACGCCCGTTACAAACAGGAGAAAGGTATCTTCAAAGTTGACAAAGAGACCCGCATTGTTGACTATATCCTCGTTCGCCCCACTCCCTCGGCCGACGACTACGCCACAGCTAAGGCTGAAGTCGACGAAGCTATGATCAACCTCGTCAAGCTCCCCGACACCGACGGCGTTTCGGGTAACTACAACTTCACTATCGAAACCATCGAGTCGCCCGTAAGCGCGATTTCCGACAACCTTATCAAGAACTCGGTTGAATCGCTCAAATCCGACTCTGCCGGCGTGAAGATGCTTCAGTTCGCCAACAACCAATACACTATCGCGAAGCTCCTGAAATCTTACGTGGCTTCCGACACCGCCAATATCGACATAATCGCCGTCGAGAAGGCCAACGCCGATTCGGTGCTTTCTAAGCTCAACGCTGGCGCCGACGTCGCTTCGCTCGGCGAAAAGGTGCTTCAGTCGCAGCTCGATTTCGCTATGCCTACCCTTAACTCCGACTTCGACCTCCTCAAAAAGCAGTATGACGCAGCCGGCCAGGGTAAATATTTCGTTCTCGATATGCCCGGCAACCAGGATCCCAACACGGTGGTTATTTCTCGTCTCGTGAAATACAACGCTCCCTCCGAAATCGTTAAGATCGCAAAAATCACCCGCGAGGTTGTTCCCTCAAACGCTACTCTCAACGACATCGAAGAGAAACTCAACGCTTACCGCGCCGAGCATCCCACTCTCAAAGAATTTAAGGACAGCGCCGCTGCTGCCTCTTACTCGCTATTCGACACTCCGATCACTGCCGACCGTCTTTCGGTCATCAATCTACCCTCGTCGGGCGTAGCCGCTCGCTGGGCTATGGAGGCCGATAAAGGCGAGATTTCTGAAGTGTTCTCCGACAACGCACGCTCTTACTTCCTCGTTCTCGCCGTTGAGGATATCTACGACGATTACTTCCCCGTGACCAACGAAAACGTGAAATCTTATCTCACCGACCTTATCCGTAATGAGAAGAAGGGCGAGAAACTCGTTGCTCAATATAAAGGTAAAGCTAAAGACCTCGCAGGCTACGCTAACCTCATGAAGGCTTCGACCGACACTATCACCGGCGTAAGCTACGGCCGCGACACAAGCGCCCGCGGTATCGCGGCAGGCGACCCCAAATTCTTCGCAAGCCTCGTGAACGCGAAGAAAGGTCAGCTCGTAGGCCCGATCGATACCCGCAACTCGGTTGTCGTTTACCAGGTTATCGACGAGGAGATGATGCCCCGCAAGTTTGACTATCAGCAGGACGCTCAGGCTTTCAACCAGAGCCAGGGCACAGGCCGTCTGCTTAACAATATCGAAGCCATCATTCTCGGCAACAAGAAAGTTGACTACTACGTTCAGCGTTTCCAGAACGCCGACTGATAAATCCATACATAGCCTCCTGCAGGGGGCATGAAACAAAGAGTGAAGCCGCGTGATTAACTGAATCGCGCGGCTTCGCTCTTTGTCGGTCATGCCGGATTGGCTGTGGGTTGAAACGCATAAAAGTTGGCATTTCAGGGAAGTTTTGTGTCTTATGCGGCCAATTGTTGGCTATTTTGGACTGAAAATTGTAATTTTGCGAAGAATTTCTCTCAATTTCCACATCGTATACCCATGCAAAGCACCGACAATCTTCAGCCTACCATATCGCTCAACGACCTAAAGGAATATACCTCGGCCATGACCTCAAGTCGCTGGGAAGGTAAAGACTATCTTCTCCTTACCTTAGAGTCAGAAGATGTGGCGAGTCATCTCCCCTCGCGGTTTAAGATCGACTGTATGTCGGTTTTTTTCTGTGCCGGCGGTCAGGTGGAGTTGCAAGTCAACTTCTCCAACTTGAAGTTGACTGGCAATTCGCTGCTCGTCCTTAGCCCCAACAACGTGATCGAGTTGTTGCCCGAAAGGCAACTGATGGAGAAGAGCTATGCCATGTTTCTTTCGCGCGACTTCCTCAACCTCCTGAGTATCGACAATAATGCCTATGATTTCACGAATATCAACCTCGACTCGGCAGCGGTGCTCAATCTTGAGCGGCGTCAGGCCGAGCTTATGCGTCGTTACTTCGAGCTGCTTCAGCTCTCTTCGGAGTGCAACGAGGGCGTCGACGACGTGTATTCTATAAGTATAATCCGCTCTTTTGTCACGGCGCTTATTTATCAGCTCATGCAGTTTGCGGCACTGCGCAGGTCGGCGAGCGACGGCTCTTCGGGGAAAATGGCTAAGAAAAACTATTATGTGCGCGACTTCATGAAGCTCGTTGCGGAGAATTTCAAAGAGCATCGGTCGATTAATTTCTATGCCGATAAGTTATTCATCTCCTCGAAGTATCTTTCGCTCGTCATAAAGGAGTCTACCGGCTACACCGCCACCGAATGGATCGACCATTTCGTCACTCTCGAAGCCAAAAACCTCCTCCGCTTCTCGGGCCGCAACATTCAGCAAATCGCCTACGAGCTCAACTTCCACAATCAATCGTCGTTCGGCAAATACTTCAAGCACCAGACCGGCATGAGCCCCAGCCAGTTCCGAAAATCCTGAATTTCGCCGCGCGGTTCGCAATCTGCCATGGACCGTTAACTCGCTTTAACTTATAAATTTTCAACGCTTTCCGAATTGCGGTTTGTGAATTTGGGAAAATTCGCGTAAATTTGCGAGATTAAATGCGCCGCTGAACTTTAAAGGATGTAATCAGCGGCAGCTCAGTTACTTAACTTGATGAAAAGATACAACCTAATCAACAACTCGCTTGGCTGGCTATGCTTCGTGATAGCCGCGGTCACCTATCTGCTGACCGTCGAGCCGACCGCCAGCTTCTGGGACTGCCCGGAATTCATCGCCCAAGGATATAAACTCGAAGTAGGCCACCCGCCGGGCAACCCTATCTTCATTCTCGCCGCGCGTTTCTTCATCAATTTCGTAGGGGGAGATGCCTCCAACGTGGCTCTCGCCGTCAACTGTATGTCGGCGTTGCTCAGCGCGGCCACTATCCTCCTGCTGTTCTGGACAATAACCCATTTCGTACGCCGCATTATCCTCGGCGATAACCCCGATGGCCGCGAACTTACCGCCGGGCAGCTTATCGTCACTATGGCTTCGGGCCTTGTGGGCGCGTTGGCCTACACCTGGAGCGACACATTCTGGTTTTCGGCCGTCGAGGGCGAGGTCTATGCCTTCTCGTCATTCTGTACCGCCCTCGTGGTGTGGTTGGTGCTGAAATGGGAAAACCGCGCCGACGAGCCTCATGCCGACCGCTACCTTATACTCATAGCCTACGTCATAGGCATCTCTATCGCTGTCCACCTCCTCAACCTCTTGACCATTCCCGCTCTCGCGCTCGTTATATATTTCCGCAAGATTAAAGACGTGAAGTTCAGCCGCCTTTTCGCGACTATTCTTGCGTCATTCCTCGTCATCGCCCTTATCCTTTACGGATTGGTGCCCGGTTTCGTCGAAATCTCGCAAGCGTTTGAGCTCTTCTTCGTCAATACGCTTCATCTCGGTTACAACATGGGCGTGCTTATCTATGCGATAATCCTTGTGGCTGTGCTGATATGGTGCGTGAAGTCGTTGTACGCCCAGAAGAGCATCGCTCAGGTGCGCGTCTCGTTCCTGCTCAGCGTAGTCCTTTCAGGCATACCCTTTATCGGCAGCTCATGGCTTATCCCCGTCGTGATAATCGCGGGCTTGGCCGCCTACCTTTGGGCAGCGAAATTGCTCCCCGTCAGAATCCTTACGCTGGCCGCTCTGAGCATTCTCGTGATTTTCATCGGCTACTCATCCTACGCGTTGCTGCTTATCCGCGCGAGCGCCAATCCGCCGATGAATCAGAATGCCCCCGACAACGTGTTTACCCTCAGCTCCTACCTCAACCGCGAGCAATATGGCGACACCCCGTTGCTCTTCGGCCAGTCGTTTGCCACTTATCCTCTCTATGAGGTTAACCTCGTCACAGGCGAGCAGAAGGTCGTCACTACCGATAAAAAGACCGAATACGTGAAGGTGGTGAAATCCTCCCCCGACGAGCCCGACCGCTACATCGCGACAGAGACCGACGGCAAGCCCGTTTATTCTCAGAATTTCTTCTTCCCCCGCATGTATAGTGCGGTGCCCGAGCATATCGATGGCTACCTGAGCTGGATAGGGGAGACAATGGAAACATTGCCGCAGGAAGATGTTCATCCCCTCGTCGATCTCAGCGGCAACCCCCTTGGCGAAGCTTATCCCGTGCCTACACCCACGTTTGCGCAGAATCTCCGCTACTTCTTCAACTACCAGCTCGGATATATGTATTGGCGCTACTTCATGTGGAACTTCGCCGGACGCCAGAACGACCTCCAGGGTCAGGGCGAGCTTAACCGCGGCAACTGGATCTCGGGTATCCCCGCTATCGACAACGCCCGACTGGGCGATCAGTCGCTCCTCCCCGCCGAATTCGGCTCCGACAATCCCGGCCATAACGTGTTCTACATGCTGCCGCTTCTGCTCGGCTTGCTCGGCATTGTCGCTCAATTTATCGGCGGCAACACGGGCGTAAAGCAATTCTGGGTAGTGTTCGTGTTCTTCTTCATGACCGGCATCGCTATCGTGCTTTACCTCAACCAGCCCCCGATGCAGCCCCGCGAGCGCGACTATGCCTTCGCAGGCTCGTTCTACGCTTTCGCTATATGGATCGGTATCGGAGTCTTCACCGTGTGGAAGCTACTGATGCTACTCTTCAAGTCATCGAAGCTCAGTGAGAACCGTAAGGCTGCGGTAACGGCCGCGATCGCCGGCGCGCTATGCCTCATCGTGCCTTTGCAGATGGTGTCGCAGACATGGGACGACCACGACCGCTCAGGCCGATACACTACCCGCGACTACGGCATGAACTACCTCTCAAGCCTCGACGACAACGCGATTATTTTCACCAACGGCGATAACGATACCTTCCCCCTCTGGTACGCCCAGGAGGTTGAAGGCTTCCGCACCGACGTCCGCGTCATCAACCTCGCGTATCTCGGCACAGAGTGGTATGCCAACCATGCCAAGCTTCCGTCCTACAACGCCGCAGCCATCGATATGCTCGCCGAGCCTCTCGACTACGCCTACAATCGACTTACCTACAGCCTCGTTGAGAAAGAGCCCGCCAACGACTCCATCGCCGTCGACGTCTTCGACTCTCTCCGCGACCTCTATAAGGCTCCCGACGCTGTCAGCTCGCGCAACACCCGCGTCATGCGCAATCCTAATATGTATATCCCCGTCGACATCGACGCTGCCGTCAAAGCCGGCGTGATCAAGGCTTCCGACGCTCCTCTTGCTGATGACTATATTCGCGTCGACCTCAGCTACAAGAACGGCGTGATGCTTAACGATGTCCTCTCGCTCGACATGATTGCCTCCGGCATCAAGGACGGCTGGAAACGCCCCGCGTATTTCGCGATGACCGTGCCCGACGAGTACTATCTCAATATGCAGGGCAACCTCCGCAACACCGGCCTCGCCTACATGGTCAGCCCGATTGCCCATGGCAGCACCGAGTACGGTGGCCGCGTGCGCCCCGACATCGACACCGATAAGATGTACAACAACGTCATGACCAAGTTCCGCTGGGGCGGTCTCGATAAAGTGGGCACAAACGGCAAGGTTTATCTCGACGAAACCGTGCGCCGCATGGTGTCGACCCATCGCATCGCCTTGACCGAGTTGGCTACCCAGCTCGTCAACGAAGGCATCATCGCCCTGCATCCCGACATGGTCAACTCTCCGAATCCTATCGATGAGTATTTCGCGGCGAAGGAAACTATCGGCGCTCCAGAGGAGTCGGGCAAAGCCTACGCTGCCGACCGCTTCAAGAAAGCCGCCGACATCCTCTACCTCATTCAGGAGAAGCTTCCTGAGCGCTTCGCTCCCTACGCACTGCAGACCTCGATCTACCTGGGCTCGCTCTATGCCCATGTAGGCCAGCTCACCGGCGACAAGAAGCTTCAGGCCAAGGGCAAGGAGATTATCACTTCCGAGATCAATCGCTACGCTGCCTACGTGCCTTACTTCACAAGCCTTCTCAACGACGAGCAGCGCCGCCGCGCCGGCAGCAACGATTTCCTCTACTCCGGCCCTGTGACGCTCAACTCGCTCAATCTCTCCGCGGTCGACCTCTATTCCGTCTCCATACTGTATAATCTGCTCGGCGACTACGTCAACCTTTACGGCGACGAGGCTTGCGAGAAACTTGTCGATGGCCTTGAAAAGAAATATCCCGGCTTCTCGACCGACTTTTCGCTCATGCTCTCCTCCTCTCAACAGTAAAACTCCCTATGGCGCGCCGAGGCGACATACCGCCGCCGGGCGCGCCATAGCTTTCATTTACCCTAAATGCTGATCGAACAACCTCCGAAATTCTATCGCCTCCTTTTCCCGGAGGCGATTTGGCGTATTAAGCGCAAAAAACGCAAGGTATGTTACCTCACTTTCGACGACGGCCCTATACCGGAAGTGACGCCATGGGTGCTCGACGTCCTCGATAAATTCGAGGTCAAGGCCACCTTTTTCATGGTCGGCGACAATGTGCGCCGCCACCCCGAGCTGCTGGAGGAGGTGCGTCGCCGCGGCCACAGCGTCGGCAATCACACTATGCATCATCTCCAGGGCCTCAAGGAGAGCTTCCGCACCTATCTCCGCGATATCACCGAGGCCAACGCCCTTATCGACAGCATTCTCTTCCGTCCGCCCCACGGTATGTTGCGCAGTTCTCAGGCCAATGCCATTAAGGACCACTATAATATAATAATGTATGACTTGGTCACGCGAGACTATTCCAAGCATATGACACCGGAGAAGGTCTATCGCAACGTCAAGCGATATGCCCGCAACGGCTCTATCATAGTTTTTCACGACTCCATGAAGGCGTGGCCCAATCTCCGCGAGGCCCTTCCCCGCGCTATCCATTGGCTTCAGGCCGAGGGATTCGAGTTGCTCCCGCTCCCTATGGACTGATTCCCCCCTCTATACCTTATCTCCGCTCACCGATATGTCAGCCCCACCGCCCTGCTCATCATCTATCGCCGATTACGCCCGCAGCCTCGGTTTCTATAATGTAGGCGTGGCCGCGGCCCGGCCTGTCGACGACGATGCGGTCAAACTCTATGATTCATGGCTCGCTAAGGGGCGGCACGCCGATATGGCCTATCTTGAGCGCTACCCCGATGTTCGCCGCGATCCCCGCCTGCTCCTTCCGGGAGCGCGGTCGGTCATCGTCTGCGCGATGAGCTATTATTATCCCCTTAACGCAGATTCCCCTGCTCCTCTCCGTTCGATTGCCATGTATGCCCGCGGCGACGACTACCACGAGGTTGTCCGCGCCCGATTGACCGACCTTGGCGATTACATTGCGGCCAAATGGGGAGGGGAGTACCGCGCGNGTGTCGACACNGCCCCTCTTCGCGAGCGTNACTNGGCCGTGCGTTCAGGCGTCGGTTTCGTCGGGCTTAACAACCAATTGANCATCCCCGNCGCGGGCTCCTATTTCTTCCTTGGCGTGTTGCTGACCACTGCCGNATTCACCCCCGACGCCCCCATGCTTGCCGCTTGCGACGGCTGCCGCCGATGCGTTTNGGCTTGTCCCGGCCGAGCTCTCGACGGACTCGGGGGGATTGATGCTNGCAAATGCCTGTCGTATCTCACTANTGAGCANCGGGGCGANCTCCCTGANGGCACCGACCTCGCCGGTCNTCTTTACGGCTGCGACGAGTGCCAGCGCGTTTGCCCTCATAATATATCCCCAGTTCAATCCCCGATTGCCGCGTTTGCTCCCCGCCTTGATTACGATTCGCTTACCCCCGAGCGTGTTTTAAGCCTTACACAGCCCGAGTTTTCCACCATTTTCCGCCATTCTCCTATCAAGCGCGCGAAGCTCGCGGGGTTGCGGCGCAACGCGTCTCTGTTGTGATGCTGTTACAAACTGCCGTTACACGTTGTTACAGTTGTTGCGCTTCGATTTTGTCGCGGTTGTAACAATAAAAAGCCGATTGTTACAATGTAACAGTCTTGATGTAACATGATTTGCGCCTCTTTTCACCCCATTTTCTCCCAGAATATTAGAATTATTAGACTTATAAAACTTAATTTTCAAAAAATTATCAAGTCAAATGCGTGAAAAACAGCTAAGTAACCGATTTAAGTAAATTTTTTTCAAAAAAATCGAAAAATTTTTGCCAAAAAGTTTGGAGAAATAAATAATTGTCGTAACTTTGCAACATCTTAATGTTACAAACGCAACACAAAGACGATTCAACTAAGTTTCAAATGTGACTTTTACGTTTCAACAGTGAGATTTGAGACAACAATAATTAAAATTACAAATATCTAAATCCAAAGGCCATGTCATCCAAAGTTTTTGAAAACAAGCTTATCGCACTCCAGAGCAATCTTCTTAATTTCGCGTATATGTTGACTTCAAACCGCGACGATGCTTACGATCTTCTTCAGGACACCACCCTTAAGGTCCTCGACAACGAAGATAAGTACACCGAGAACACTAACTTCAAAGGTTGGGTCTTCACCGTTATGCGCAACATCTTCATCAACAACTATCGTCGCGCCGTGCGCTCGGCCACAGTCGTTGATCAGACCGAAGACCTCTACCACCTCAACATCTCTCAGGACTCTGGCTTCGACACTCCCCAGGGCTCGGTTGCAGTAAAGGAAATCACCGCTGCTATCGACAGCTTCTCCGACGAGTACCGCGTGCCCTTCTCGATGCATGTCGCAGGTTACAAATACAGCGAGATCGCTGAAAAGCTCCAGCTCCCCCTCGGCACCGTTAAGAGCCGCATCTTCTTCGCTCGCCAGCGCCTCCAGGCTCAGCTCAAAGACTACAGATAATCGCCCCCACCTTTGGCCTTTAGATTCTTTACGATAAAAAAGCCTTTTCTTAAAGTCGCGCGAAAGTGCCCGTCGGGCACACAAAGCGGCAATATGGCCGCGAGATAAACAGCGACAATACTATAAAAACCACACCGACTACGAGCACCGCCGTTCCGGCTGCCGATAAGGCGAATATGCCGAAAAGCTCGTAGTCGACCCACCCGGCGGTGGCTTGCGCGAACAGCATTATCATCAGCGCTACCCAAAGCAACTTCCTGAACGTCTCAAGCCTCTTCACCCCCTTTGCCGATAAATGCCACTTATGCTTCGGGTTGCAATGCCCGGCAAGCTCCTGGAGCGACCCGAGAGGGCATATCCAGTTGCAGTAGTGAGCCTTAAACCCCAATATCGGATATATCAGAGCGGCAATCAGCATCAGCAACACCACTATCGACCCAGCCAGCGTCACTCCGTTGGCCATTAGGTTGAGCATCCGGGTGAAGTTGATGAACTCCACTCCCCAGAATCCCAGTATCCCTACGTTCAACGCTAATTGCACTATGCGGTATTTGCGCGAACGCGTGAATATCGGTATCGTCATATGGTGACTTGCAGCACTATGCTTGCCGCTCTCGATTTCGTTTTCATCATTGGTTTGTGTTGGTTTATACGCGAATTTACCACTATAATCGCGAAATTCTCCGTCCCGCGTGCTAAATACCCACAAATCATGACCCCTTCTATGCTTCCCCTCCGCTCGCTCTCGCTTGCTGAAACAGCGGCGGCGAGGTTGCGCGTGACCAAGTTTTTTGCTAATTTCGCGGTATGCCTTACCAAATCAAATATTCGCAGGCCGGGTCGCTTGTCAATGTTGTCACTATCGACCCTCGATACGCCCCGGTGATGAAGGAAATCGCCTCAGGCGCGCTCCCCTCCGATGCCGAGATTATTTATCGGGGGCGCAACTGCGTCTATAAGATTTCGCGCGGCGGTCAGTGGCTATGCGTCAAGGCGTTTCGTCGCCCCGGCGCTCTCAATTCGCTGATTTATACCCGCTTCCGCGACGGTAAGGCTAAGCGCAGCTTCGATTTCTCCCTCCGGCTTCTCTCTATGGGCATTGGCGCCCCCGATCCCATTGGTTACGCCGAGGTGAAGCGTTCGGGCCGGTTGCGCGAAAGCTACTACGTCAGCCTGCTCCTCGACGCCGGCAATCTCCGCCAGTGGGAGGAAAAGCCCGACGCCGACGCGCTCCTCAACGCCTTCGCGGCCGAGATGGTCAAGATCCACCGCTGCGGCGTGCTTCATAAGGATTTCTCCCCGGGCAATGTGCTCTACTCCAAGGATGCCGAGGGCCGCTACCGCTTTTATCTCATCGACCTCAACCGTATGGAGTTTGGCGTGAGAAGTCATAGTCGTCTTATGCGTAATTTCCGCGCTATCAACCTCGACCCGGCACAGACCGTGCGCCTCGCTCGCCGCTACGCCGTGGCCGCCGGGCTCGATGAGGATGTCGTCGCCCACGAGGCCGCCGACCAGCTTGCCGCCTACTTCCGCTCCAAGAAAATCCATCGCGCCCTTAAGCGAATCTTTAAAAAACGCCGCAAATGATGTCTCGATTGATACTTCTCGCCGTAGCGGTCGCGATAGCGGTCGTGGCCACCATATTCTACCGCTGCGTCAACCGCGGGCTCTCTTCGAGCTCCCGACATCAGCAGCTTACCCGACTCTCCGTCGCGTCGCTCATTGCCATGGCCCCCTGGTTGCTCCTCGGCCATTGGGTCAGCTCCTCGGCCGCGGCGATGATAGTGGCCGTTTCGGCGGCGTGGGCTATTACCTATCCGCTTCTCTATCACCTTACCAACCGCCGCGTCTCCTCCGACTACGACAACCAGATCGATATCGCCGCCGGGCTTTACATCTTCGGCTTGCTCTCTGCCGCCTATATCGTTTTCGCAGCCCTGTATCCCCCCCTCTCTGTTCTGCTCGGAGTGGTCGAGTTCATGCTTTGGATCCTGATTTTGACCCAGTGGGTCTACTTCGCCCTCTATGGCCAGGCTATCGACTTCAACGGCATGACTATTCTTCAGGCCACCCACGTCAACGAGATTTTCGAGTTTGTCAAGACGCTCGGCGCCATCCGTTCGCTGGCCATTTCCGCTCTTGTATTGGCCCTTCTCGCGGTCAGCGTGTGGGCCAATATCGTTCCCTTGCTCCCCGGCCTCGATTCCGTGCTTGTTCTGGCCGAGGTCGCCGTCGCTGTCGTTATTGCTGTATTCCTTTTCAAGGGGCGTAAAGCGCCCTGGAAGCGCGCGGGGCTCGTCAATCTTTACCGCGTTATTAAGGACTACCGTGAGCGCAATTCAAAATATACCGCCGACGCTGCCGCTCGCCTCGCCTCGCTCGACGCGCGCCCTCTTCGCCCTGTCGGCTCTGCGCCCCATACCGTGGTGATGGTCATAGGCGAGTCGGCCAATCGCGACTTCATGAGCGCCTTCACCCCCCTCGACCGCGAGACCACCCCCTGGCTCTCAGCCGCGTCCGCCTCCTCCGATAGGTTCATCCTCTTCCCCCATGCCTATTCCTGCGCCATGGTTACGGTCAACTCCCTTGAGCGGGCGCTTACCGAGCGCAATCAGTATAACGATAAGCCCTTCCACGATTCCGTCTCAATCATCGACATCGCCCATAAACTCGGCTACAAAGTCCATTGGTACAGCAATCAGGGCCATCTCGGCTCCTTCGACACTCAGGTCACTCTCGTGGCCGATACCGCCGACGTGGCTAAGTGGACCAATCAGCATCTTAATAAGGTGCAGTACGACGGCGCGCTTATCGACTTCCTCGACGAGATCGACCCCTCCCGCGATAATTTCGTGGTCATTCACCTTAAAGGCTCCCACTTCCCCTTCGCCAACCGCTATCCAGCCGACGCCGCTCAGTGGACTCCGGCCAAGGGGGAGGACCCCAACGTGGTCGCCTACCTCAATTCCATCCGCTATACCGACTCGATACTCCGTCAGGTCTACGACTATGCCGTCGAGCGGCTCAACCTTCAGGCAATGGTCTATTTCTCCGACCATGCCACTATCCCCGACCGCACCCGCACCCCCGGCTTCATGGGTTTCGGCATGACCCGTATACCCCTCTTCATATATCTCAGCGAAGGCTACTCGCTCAGTCATCCTGACCGCGACGCCGCGCTCCGAGCCAATAAAGACAAGTATTTCACCAACGATTTGGCTTACGAACTGCTGTGCGGTATCCTCGACGTGGAGTCGTCGCGCTTCGACGAGTCCGCTTCGCTCGCCTCCGTCTCCTATCGCTTCACCCGCGACTCGCTCCTTACCTACGACGGCACCGTCAGCATAGCCGATGACACAACCGACACCCTATGACCCCCGCCCGCCCGCTTATATCCGTAGTCACCGTTTGCCGTAACGCTCTCCCTTTGCTTAAAACCACCGTCGAGAGCGTCTTGGCGCAGACCTATCCCTGTATCCAGTACGTCATTATAGACGGTGCATCCTCCGACGGCACCCCCCGCTTCCTTGAGCGGCTCGACTCCGCCACGTGGATTTCAGAGCCCGACCGCGGCATCTTCGACGCCATGAACAAGGGCGCTTGGATGGCTACCGGCGAGTGGATTATCTTCATGAACGCGGGCGACACCTTCGCCTCGCCCGATGTCGTCGAGCGCGTGTTCGCTGGCCGCGACGTCAGCCCCTATGGCGTCATCTACGGTAATGTCCTCAAAGCCGGGCCCGATGGTCGGCACGTCGAGAAGCCCGCTCTCCCTCCGGCTAATTGCCATCGTATGTTCTTCTGCCATCAGAGCGCGTTTTATCGTCGCTCCGACCTCCTCGCTTACCCCTTCGATCTCCGCCACCCCATGTCGGCCGACATCCATCAGGTCAAGCGGCTCCTCCGCGCAGGCGTCAGGTTCTGTCAGCTCGACTTCCCGGTCGCCGTTTTCGACACCAACGGCGTCTCCAACGCCCGCCGCTCCTCAGGTCTCCGCGACAATATCTCGGTCGTGTGCGAGCTCGACCCCATCTTTACTCAGATCAGATTTCTCCCCAAACNCCTTATACNTTATCTNCTATGNNGACNCNGAGGGANNTGATNATAGNCTNCGACGCCNANNNCNCCGTCCGCNATATNACCGGCCTCGGCAACTACAGCCGCTTTGTCATCGACTCCATGACCGGCGCCTATCCCGCCGATCATTACCTGCTCTATACCCCCCGCTTAGCCCCAAATCCCCGCTTGGAGCCGCTGCTTGCTCGCCCCTGCGTTGAGCTTAGGCTCCCCGCTACGGCGTTTGGCCGCAAATTCGGCTCCCTCTGGCGGTCGGGCCTCGGCCTCGTCGGGCAGCTCCGCGACGACCGCGTGACCCTCTACCATGGCCTTAGCAACGAATTGCCCCTCAACATCCGTCAGTCGGGCATCCCCTCAGTGGTGACTATCCACGACCTGATTTATCGTCGCGTCCCTCGCGACTATGCCGCTATCGACCGCTACCTCTACGATCGCAAATACGGCGCCTCGGCCCGCAACGCGACCCGCGTCATAGCTATCAGCGAGTGCACCCGCCGCGACCTCATCACCGACTACGGCATCCCCGAGGAGAAAATCGACGTCATATACCAGGGTTGCGACGACATCTTCCTCGCTCCCGTCGATCCCGCTACCATCCAGGCCGTGAAAACCAAATATTCCCTCCCAGAGCGGTTTATAGCCGCCGTGGGCACCGTCCAGTCGCGCAAAAACCAGCTCCTTGCCGCCAAAGCCTTGGCCGAGCTTCCCCCCGACGTGAAGCTCGTGATCGTCGGCCGACCGCTCCGCGGCTACGACGTGACCATCAAAAAGCACCTCGCCGAGAAAGGCATCTCCGACCGCGTTATCTGGATTCAGGGAGCTACCATGGCCGAGCTCGCCGCGATTTATACCCTCGCCACCCTCAGCTCCTACCCCTCGCGCTACGAAGGCTTCGGCATACCTATCATAGAATCAATCAATTGCGGCACCCCAGTCATTGCCGCTACTGGCTCATGCCTTGAGGAAGCGGGNGGCCCCGGCGCTCTCTNTGTCNNCCCCNACCGNGNCGNCCAGTTTATCGACTGCGCCCGTCAGTTGCTTGACGACAGCGACCTCCGCCGCGACATGGTAAGCCGCGGCCGCGCCCACGTAGCCCGATTCAATAACGCCGATTTCGCGCGTCTAACCCGCCTTACCTACCTCAAGGCCCTCTCCTGACCCCGTTCTACGATATTGCTGACTGTCATTCCGTTGGCCGATAGCCCTTTTGAAAACTGCTATCAGCCTATCTCACTCGGTTTCCGTTCCTGTCAATAGAGAAATATTCCGAATTATACTCAACGCGTGCCTTCCCATTTACAAATTTACCGTTACTAGTGTATTTTGCAGGGATGACGAGCTCACCGGTTTTGTCAATATACCCGCCCTTACTGCCGACAGCCACCGATGCTAAACCTTCATGAAAATTCCCTGCATCATCATATTTGTAAGGTATGACCAGATTCCCCGCCATGTCAATATAGCCGTATTTGTCACCGCTGCTGACAATTGCGAGACCTTCTGAGAATTCCCCTGCCCAATCAAATTTAGCGGGGATAACAAAATTTCCTGTTTTGTCGATATAGCCCCATTTACCGTTGATTTTCACTGGAGCTACCCCTTCCTGAAAGTTCCCCATATTATCAAATTTGTAAGGAATCACAAGCTCTCCGGTCTTGTTGATATATCCCCACTTTAACTGACCGTTTTTGCGAGAAGGCACGTAAGCCAGCCCTTCGTGAAAATATCCCGGGTCACCTTCCGGATCTGATTGGAGAGTTATAACCCAATTTCCGGTTTTGTTTATGAAGCCTGTTTTGCCGTTCTCGATTACCAAAGCTAATCCGTCCATAAATATGTATCCCGAATCAAATATTGGTTGAATCACAAATTTCCCCGTTTTGTCTATGTATCCATACTTGTACTTGTCATTGAGATAAACCAGGGCAAGACCCTCGGAAAAACCGGTTGCATAATCAAATTTGGCGGGGATAACCACCTTTCCCGTTTTATCGATAAACCCCCATCGATTGTACTCAATTTCCACTGCTGCTAATCCTTCATGGAAATTGTCTGTATACCAAAATCTTGCCGGAATCACAACCTTGTTGCTATGGTCTACATATCCGTATTTACCATCTTTATCAAACCAAAACAAATCGCTATCTTCATAGGCAGTCTGATTGTTTTGAGCGACGGCCAGCATCGTTGACAGTATCGAGGCGAGGAAGAGGGTTAACTTTTTCATTTGGGTGAGCTTTGGATTTTGGTTATGCGATAACTTAATTTGCTGGATGAGTATCGAAAATGTCCTGAAGATCCCTGATTATCAATGGGTTTTAAGCTTAAGGGTGTGTTTCTCGGGGTCATTTTAAAAGGTCGGGGCGCAGACGCTTCGTGCGCTCCATCGCCTGATCCTGTCGCCACTGGGCGATTTTCGCTTCATGGCCCGAAAGCAGCACGTCGGGCACGCGCCATCCATTGTATTCGGCCGGGCGAGTGTAGACCGGTGGCGCGAGAAGATTGTCCTGAAACGAATCGCTCAGCGCCGACTGCTCGTCGCCGATAACCCCCGGCACGAGCCGAGCGATCGCGTCGGCGATGATTATGGCGGGTATCTCGCCCCCGGTCAGCACATAGTCGCCTATCGATATTTCCTTGGTAATCAGATGCTCGCGGATGCGGTAGTCGATACCCTTGTAGTGGCCGCAGAGTATTATGATATTGTTGAGCATCGACAGGCCGTTGGCCATCGGTTGGTTGAACACTTCGCCGTCGGGCGTGGTGAAAATAACCTCGTCGTAGTCGCGCTCAGCCTTGAGTGCCGAGATGCAGCGGTCTATCGGCTCTATCTGCATCACCATCCCCGCCTCGCCCCCAAAGGGGTAATCGTCGACCTTGCGGTGCTTGTTGGTCGAGTAGTCGCGGAGATTGTGTATCGCGAAGTCTACAAGCCCTTTATTCTGGGCGCGTTTTAGTATCGAGCAGCCGAGCGGCGACTCAAACATTTCGGGCAATACGGTCAGTATATCGATTCTCATTTGAAAAATTCAATAGCGATTTCAGTTATGTAAGTGTCTAATAAATAGCGGCTGTCGTTTTATACCCGCAACTGCCAGAACGCCAGCGCAGCCGCGGCTGCCACGTTGAGCGAGTCGACCCCGCGCGCCATCGGAATGCGGGCCGTGTAGTCGGCGTCGGCGATCACTTCAGCGGCGAGGCCGTCACCCTCGGTGCCCATGATGATCGCGAGCCGAGGCTCCGAGTTGAGCTTAGGGTCGTCGATCGGTACCGACTTGTCGGTCAGTGCCATAGCTGCGGTCTTGAAGCCGAGAGGTTTGAGCCGGTTGATATCGTCGATCCATGTCCAGGGTATCAGAAACACCGATCCCATCGACACCCTTACCGAGCGTCGGTTGAGCGGGTCGCACGATGTCGGGGTAAGCAACACCCCGTCTATGCCGAGTGCTGCCGCCGAGCGAAATATGGCTCCGATGTTGGTCGTATCGGTCACGGAGTCGATCACGACCACTCGCTGCGCCCCCGCCACCACATCCTCAAGCCGCGGGGTCGCAGGGCGGCGCATGGAGCAAAGCACGCCGCGGGTTAGCGTGTAGCCGGTGATTTCGGCCAGCAGCTCGCGCGGTCCGGTATACACCTCCAGGTCGGGGCATCGCTCTATGATGTCGGCCGCGTCGCCCGTCAGGTGACGTCGCTCGCACAGCAACGCCGCGGGCTCATATCCTGCGTCGAGAGCCACGCGTATCACTTTCGGGCTCTCGGCGATAAACAATGCCTGACCGGGGCACAGCCTGTTGCGCAGCTGTGCCTCGGTCAGTTTATGGAACGGCGCTATTCGCGGGTCGTTGAGCGATTCTATCTCAATGACGCGGGCCATTATTATTCGAGATCCTTGTAGGTGATTGCCATGCTGTACGACAATGCTCCGTCGGGATTATAGTAGTTGTATTGGATGTTGATGCCGTCTTCGATGAGTTGCTTGGTCTGCTGATCGGCCTGAAGGAGGTCAATAGCCTGTTTCTTCGCGTTCTCGAGGGCAGCTTCGTCGGGCTTGGGAGTGGGGTTGGCGAAGCGGTAGGTGTAGACCATTGTGTTGGTCGGAGTGTCAAACGATACCTTCTCGAGTTTAAACATAGGGGATACTTCCATGGGAAGGAGTGCCTGCATCTGCTCTACCTGGGCCTGCACGGTCGCGATTGATTCCTGTGAAGGGGTCTTCGTTTCGTTGCTGCCGCATGCCGCTACGAGCACGAGCATCATCACTGCCATTAGAAATGCTACTGATTTTTTCATAATAATTACTGTTTTAGGAGAATAATTTGATGAGTTTCTTGTTTATGTCTGATATGCGGAATAATGGTCTAAGGGTTTGCTCGAAGGTCTTTGTTGCCTACCGCATCGCAAATTTACTACAATTATCGTCACTTGCCCAATTTCCGAGCCACATTCTTGACGAATTGCCGCAGTTTTTTGGTGAACATGGGTGGTTTTTCGGTTTTCTTTTGTAATTTTGTGACTTATTTCTCATCAGTCAACCCCGCGATGACCAACGACCTTGAATCCCCCCGCCGATACATTTTGCGCCGCGGTGCCTCCGACGGCGCTCTTCTCGGGCTGCTGTTCACCGCCGTTTTCTTCTGCTCGGTGTATAGCGACAGGCTTCCGTTCCTGGCCGTCATCGCCCTGCTGATGATTGTCGCGGTGCCTTTCGCGGCATATCGGTTCATGAGGCGCAGCTACCTGAGGGCCGGTTTCCGCATGGCCTTCGCAACCGTGTGGCTCCAGGGCATTTTGCTCTTCATCTTCGCCGCGCTGGCAACCACCGTCGGCGTCTACCTGTTCTTCAGGTTTATCGAGCCCGACTACGTGTCGCGCCTCTTCGACAACTACCTTGCCATGAGCGAGCGGCACGCTATCGACGGGGCTTTCACCGACACTATCCGGCGTATGCGCGAGGTGAAGTTCATCCCCCGCCCGGTCGATATGGTCATGTCGACCCTCTGGGCCATTAGCTTCTTCGGCTCGATGCTGAGTCTGCTGCTGGTGCCGTTCGTGCGTCTACGCGGCCGCTGATTAGTTACTAACTTATTATTTTTTCAAGAAAGTGCCCGATATTTCAGTAATCGTTCCGCTATACAACGAGGAGGAGTCGCTCCCCGAACTCGAAGCCTGGATCGCCCGCGTGATGGCTCAAAACGGCTTCTCTTACGAGGTGATTTTCATCGACGACGGCTCTACCGACCGCTCATGGGAAGTGATTGAGTCGCTTTGCGCCAAAAATCCCTGTGTCAAGGGTGTGAAGTTTCGCCGCAACTACGGCAAGTCGCCGGCCCTCAACACCGGCTTCGCCCGCGCCCGAGGCCGCGTCGTCATCACCATGGACGCTGACCTCCAGGACTCTCCCGACGAGATCCCCGAGCTCTACCGCATGATAACTGCCGAGGGCTACGACCTCGTCTCGGGCTGGAAACAGAAGCGCTACGACCCCCTCTCCAAGACCATCCCGACCAAGCTCTTCAACGCTACCGCCCGCAAAGTTAGCGGCATAAAGAATCTCCACGACTTCAACTGCGGCCTTAAGGCATACCGCTCCGACGTGGTCAAGCATATCGAGGTCTACGGCGATATGCACCGCTACATACCCGTGCTCGCCAAAAACGCCGGGTTTGCCCGCATCGGCGAGAAAGTCGTTCATCATCAGGCCCGTAAATACGGCAAGTCGAAATTCGGCCTCGACCGCTTTGTTCACGGCTACCTCGACCTGCTGACGCTCTGGTTCACCAACAAATTCGGTCGCCGACCTATGCACTTCTTCGGCCTATGGGGGTCGCTCATGTTCATCCTCGGCCTCGTCGCCGTCATCGTGGTCGGCGCCCACAAGCTCTACAACATGTGGACAGGCCAGCCCTACATCCTTGTGACCGACTCCCCTTACTTCTACATCGCGCTGACGACGATGCTGCTCGGCACCCAGCTCTTCCTCGCCGGATTCATCGGTGAGCTGATCGCCCGCAACTCCGACCGGCGAAACGACTACGAAATAGAAACAGAGTCGGGCTTATGACGCGTTTTTGCGCGTTTAAGCTGCAAAACAACCCTCAAAANTGTCGANATTTTGTATTTAATACAAAACAGATGCAATATTTAGGAAAATTGGTTTTTAAGTTTTTTGAAAACGCGCTTTTTTTACTCCTTGTTTGCGCGTTTTTGACCTCGTGCAACACCACCGGTTGCACCGAAAATCGCTCAAGCCTTCCCCAGGCCGGCTTCTACGATTATACTACCCTTCAGGCAATTAGTATCGACTCGATAACCATAGGCGGCGTCGACGCTCCCCGCGACTCCCTCCTAATCGACTGCGCCACAGCCTCTTCGGTCTACCTCCCTTTCAGGCAGACTGCCTCCGAAGCCTCTTTCTTCCTGGCTTACAAGCAGAAAGCACTCGACTACCCCGAGCTCGTCGACACCCTGCGCTTCACCTACGATCCAATTCAGTATTTCGCGTCGGAGGAGTGCGGCGCTATGCTTCGCTATCGCATACGCTCAGTCAACCATACCTCGCATCTGATTGATTCAGTGGCTGTTATACCCTCCGACTCAATCATCACCAACGCCGACATCGAGAATCTGAAGCTGTNTTTCCGCACATCCACCTCTGCCGAATGAAANTACCGNTTATCATATTATCAATCATNGTNGCCGCTACNGCGCTGACTNCCAGCGCACAGCGGCGCNTAAACCCCGTCAACACTNCCGCCACCGCCACTCAGCACATCAANGAGANCAAGGAGAAAGNCGACTCGATCGACCGCTCCAAGCTTATCGAAATGAAAGATGACCGCGGGCAGATAATCCTCGTCGACACCATCACCGGCCGCGAGTTTGTCGACTCCTCGCGCCTCGCCTCCGACACCATTCCCAAAATGATCTACCCGCTCTTCCACTCCGCGAGCCTGTCGGTCGACTTCTTTCAGGCGGCGATGCGCGCTTTCGGTCAACATTACGGGTTGGTGAGCTTTGCGGCCGAGCTCAATCTCCATAACCGCTATATGCCTGTGTTTGAGCTTGGTCTGGGTCAGGCAAAGGCTACTCCCGACGGCAATAATTTCTCCTACTCGTCGCCGATGTCGACTTTTTTCAAGCTCGGCGTCAATTATAACTTCCTCTACAACTCCAATCCCGACTACATCGTTATGGCAGGCCTGCGCTACGGCTTCACCCCGTTCAAGTGGACGGTCAGCGACGTCACGCAGCCGCCTGGCTATTGGGACGAGCCAATCAGCTACAACATCCCCTCGGTCAGCTCAACGGCGGGCTACCTGGAGCTGCATTTCGGGGTGAGAGTCAAGATAGTAGGGAATTTCTCGCTCGGGTGGAATCTGATCTACCACAGTATTCTCCACGAGAGCAAGTCGCCACATGGCCAGCCTTGGTACATACCGGGCTACGGCTCGCGCAACGGCGCGTTCAGCGCATCGTTCTCGCTGACCTACACGCTCCCGCTCAATGGGCGCAACATATTCAAAAAGAAGACAGTGAATCTCCCCTCGGCCACCACTGAAGGCACGGCCCCTGCCGCCGATTCACTCATACAGGCCCCGCAAGCCGAGGCCGACAGCCAACCGTAACTCTCTATGTCTGACTCGATTATCATAATAGGCGCATCATCGGGATTGGGCGAGGCCGTGGCCCGAATCTATATAGGCCGCGGATACCGCGTCGGCGTGGCGGCGCGTCGTGCCGACAAGCTGCAAGCCCTTAAGGCTCAGTCGCCTGACAGGGTGGTGACTGCCGAAATCGACATCTGCTCTGACGATGCCCCCGGTCGCCTTGAGGAGCTGATAGGCCGTCTCGGCGGGGTCGACACTATTTTGCTCTCGGCGGGGGTAGGATTTGAGAATCCTTCGCTCGATCCGACTAAGGAGGAAAACATAGTGGCGACTAATTGCTTAGGGTTCACCCGCATAGCCGATGCGGCATTTCGCTATTTCGAGCGCGAGAGGCGAAGGGGCCATATCGCCGCGATCACCTCTGTCGCGGGCACCAAAGGCCTCGGGCAAGCACCCGCCTATAGCGCGTCGAAGAGGTTCGGGTCGACGTATCTCACTGCCCTCGACCAGCTCGCCCACATTAAGCGTCTGCCTATTTCGATAACCGATATTCGCCCCGGCTTCGCCGACACCGCGTTGCTCGACCCCTCGAAGCATCATCCGATGATGATGACACCCGACTATGCCGCCAGGCGAATTGTCGACGCGATCGACCGCAGGCGGCGTGTGGCGGTGATTGACTGGCGATGGAATGTCGTGGTTGGGCTTTGGCGCGTGATTCCCTCGTGGCTGTGGGTCAGATTGCCGATCACCACATCTTCTAAGAAATAACAACAATCTAAATATCAATAGAATAATATGAAAATAGCAATTTGTAGCGACCACGCCGGCTACGAGCTGAAAAGCATCGTTGAAGGCTATCTTGAAGCATCAGACATCGAGTATAAGGATTTCGGCACCCACAGCGCCGAGAGTTGCGATTACGCCGATTACGCCCACCCCTGCGCCGAAGCGGTTGAGAGCGGCGAATGTTATCCCGGCATCGGTATTTGCGGCAGCGGCAACGGCATTGGCATGACCCTTAATAAGCATCAAGGTATCCGCGCCGCTCTATGCTGGAACGTGGAGATCGCGCGTCTCGCCCGCCAACACAACGACGCAAACGTGCTTGTGCTCCCCGCGCGCTTCATCTCGCCTGAGGAGGCTCTCGCGATTGTCGACGCTTTTCTCCACACCGACTTCGAGGGTGGACGTCATCAGCGCCGCATCGAGAAAATGCCGGTAAAATAACGGGCATTTCCACCTCTTAGCCGCCTATTCAAGCCCGCGGATCATCAATGAATCGAGAAGGGCGGAGAGAGGGGTTGCGTATGTCGGATGAAATGGTTAACTTCGCGGGCGAATGGTTTAATTAGTAAAAGGAGGTGTAAGTTAAGGCAAAATATACCGACAAATAAACAAATCAGGCGTTTAGCCTGAAGAAAAGCGGCAAGTTTCGCCCGAAAAATTTTGCAGATAGCGAAACTATTGCTAATTTTGCCCCGCAATTTCGCGCGGAGATGAATCGTTTCGCGCTGTTGCACTCCAATCACATCCGATTAATAATTTAAAAACCAATAACTAAAACATGATTATCGTACAAGTTAAAGAAGGCGAAAACATCGAGAAAGCCCTCAAGAAANTCAAACGCAAANTCGAANNAACCGGNNTCGTAAAGGNACTCCGCCGCCGTCAGGCTNTTGAGAAACCCTCTGTGGCCAACCGTAAGAAAATGATGAAGGCTGTCTACGTGCAGAAGCTTCGTCAGGGCGAAGAGTAATCAAGCTTGCGACTCCGGCGATTTTCGCCGCGACTTTAACAAGAATATAAAGCAGCCTTTCCCAAGCGGGAAAGGCTGCTCTGTTTTAACCGCCCTTATTACATAATAAGGGACGCATTGCTTTGGCAGCGAGCGGGCAGAACGCAACGGCTGATTGGGGGGCGTGGGTCGGGAGGGAGTGGGGAAAACTAAGCGGTGGCTGAGGAGAGATTAGCCGCTGCGGGATAGGATGCCTACGCGCGCCGCGGGTGCGTAGGTTGGAGTTGTAGGTTGGGGGCTATCAGAAGATAGCGTTCAGAAGATAGCGTTGAGGTTGAAGTTGGCGAATACGAGGTCGTTCTGAGCTGCGCTGTAGAGGTTGCGGCGCAACGTCAAGTTGCTCACATCCGGCTAATGCCGCCGCGTCCGCGACTGCTGCATCTTCCGCATCAACGGCCTCGATGTTTTTCTTTAACATTTGCGTATTCCGCTGAAATGGCGTAAATTTGCGAATATCTATCCTCAAACCATTCAATCATCATAGTATGAAAAAAATATTGGCGCTAATATTATTTGCTGTGCTTTTAGCTTGTGCTGTGACTCCTTGCACAGGCGCAACACAGCAAAACGAAAACACAGTACCGCAAGATAGCACATTAGACGTTATCGGGTGGTTCTGCAAACGTGACACCGTGGTGTATTGGATACAGGAAAGTGATTGGAAATTAAATAATGGTGACACAATTAAAACAGCCGGAGTGTCCACACAAGTAATGATAACGGTTACTGACTCTACCGCCACCGGCTATAAGATGAATTATACCTTTTTGGACGTCCGTGGCGACTCTCTCGCAGACTCGGAGTTAGGTAATTTTCAAAACAAAATCGTCACATTACTTGGCAAAAAGATAATTGGCACAACTATTAGTTTTGAAACTAACGAATATGGCAAGATTGAAAAAATCAACAATCTTGGCAAGATAAAAAAACAGGCAAAATCATTATTCAAAGAGGCTGTAAAGGAAATGGAAAAAGCTCCTTGGGTAAAAGGACTTAAAGATATGGGGATTGACTTGACCGATTACACAAAAGGTGTTGACACTGACCTTTTGGTTGAGGGATATATCGAAGAACTCAAATTGCTCTTTATGTGCCATGGCGGTGTTTACGATTTGGGCGAAACCACCGAAAAGGAAGAAGCGACCGAAACACAATATGCTAACGAAACATACAGCTTCGTAACGATAGATGATGACAAATGTTATAGCATATTGTCTGATGTTGTAAGTACAATTCCACAATCTGATATTAAGGCAATGGTGGCTGGTGTTGTGGACAACCTTAACGACTCCGAGGTAAAGGATGATTTCAACGCACACTTTGATACGGCTGTCAATGTAGACGGTACTGTTGACTCTTATTTTAAGATTGCCTTTCTACCCAATGGGTGGCCGTATGAAGTTGTAAAACAGGAAACCACTATGATTGGCGAGAATGGCAAGGTAAAGCAAAAGTACATCTACCTTGATACTTATTCATTCTACAATTATTGATGTAGATCAACATCGTAAATTATGAATATTCTTATAGTAGGCGCTACCTCAGGAATTGGGAAAGCCTTGTGGCAACATTATGTCTCTCTCAACCATAATGTTGCTATTATTGGCCGCAGAGCCGAGCTGCTTAACAGCATAAAAGCGGAAGCACCAACACTGACATTTCCTTATGAAGCAGACATTTCAAATATAGATACATTAAATAATACTCTTGCTGAAATCCAAAAAGAACTGCGCTCTTTGGATTTAGTAATTATTTGTGCCGGAATAGGAGAACTCAATCCCGAACTTAATGTTGGTACGGAGCTTTCAACTATTGCGACCAATGTACTAGGTTGGACGAATATCACGGATAGGATATATTCCTTATTTGAGCGACAAGGCTTCGGCCATTTGGTTACAATTACATCTGTCGGAGGTATGCAACCGACACCAATAGCTCCGTCGTACAGCGCAAGTAAAGCGTTCCAAATAAACTACACAAAATCACTACAAGCCAAAGCGAAAAATACAAAGATAAAGATAACGGAAATTCGCCCCGGACTTGTTGATACCCGTATGGCAAAAGGAGAAGGCCTTTTTTGGGTAATGCCATTAAACAAGGTCGTTCCTCAAATTGTCAAGGCTATTGACAAAAAGAAAAAATTGTGCATAGTCACTAAACGCTGGCGTTTTTTGAACTACTTGCTAAAACACTTTGTTTAGCGTCTTTTCGCGCTCATCATATCGTCCATAACTTTGAGCAACCAACCTCAATGTTATGGACTTTTCTTTTTCAAACTACCTAAATTTCAGCTCCGTGGGGCAACTGCCCGGCTTCAACGCTCGTGCCGCCTTCACCGTCAACTCGCAATCCGTGTTCCGCGAGGACGTGGATATTGTGCCTACTATCATAGACGACCGCCTCTCTTATATTCCCTGGGGAGGCGACAATCAAATGCCGTTCGACATTCTCGCCCTCATAGAGAAAGACGAAACCCTCGCAACCTGCCAATGTTTCAACGCTGAGGTCTGCTACGGCTCCGGCTTGCGGCGCAACGTCAAGTTGCTCACATCCGGCTAATGCCGCCGCGTCCGCGACTGCTGCATCTTCCGCGTGAACGACCTTGAAGTTTTCCTCTGACTTGCGTACCTCGCTGAAAATGTATAACTTTGCGCTATGATTAAGATACTCGCTAACAACAGAATTGTGTTCCAATTAATGAGTAGAGTTATACCATTTAGTTGTCACCTTTTCGGCTGCTTTAGGACTGACGCTTGGATCTGATGTGGTTATTCCCGAATATGTGTATATCGGCAGGGGTCCTCTACTTGCAGTAAAGTATTTCTCTGTGTTTGTTTTATATGGGACTGTTGCGCTTAATTGGCGGTTAAATTCATCTATAAATGCCTTATCTGCATTATTATAGTCCAACATCTTATTTACATAATCTCCGTAATCAAAGAATATTGTTGGTGAATATCCATCAAGTCGCTGAAGTGACGAAATTATTGTCTCATCAAACTCATAAGTCTGATTGATATACCGCATAAGTGCTGCTATTTCATCTAATTCTGAGCAATCGGTCACTGACAAAGTTCCACATGGCATTGCATCGTAAGTGGAATAAAATTTATAAAACTCATCACACACCGCTTTATAATTAGGTATTCCCAAAAGATGTTTACCCATTGTAGCATACGGCATACCATATGCCATGACCTCACAGGTTGATGCAATAAGGTAATCGGTCACATCCTTTAGTTCGTATGCAACCTCTATGGATGACATATAACAATCGTCAAACAAAATGTACTCCATTTTCAGATTGGCATTGCTAATAGCATTTGACAGTGTTGAAATATCAGTCTGAAAATCTTTTGTAGTGCCACCAAAATATCGGGTAAGAAGACCTGAATTTTCATATTCATAATGATATTTTTCGGTAGAATATAATGCTCTTGATGCATTTACAGGTAACCATCCCATTCCATGACAACCAATTATCATTGAATACTTTTTGGCTGGAGCACAGACTTTTAGGGCTTGCAATAATGATGTCAAACCTTCTTCCGTTGTAAATGGATAATTGCTATATGTTGCAATAGGAGTGTGTGTACATATCCCATTCTTATATTCGATTTCATACATGGACGCCTCAGTCGAACTTGTGGACATGAATACAATCACCCTATCGTTTGCCAATCCTCCCATTTGACAAATATTACTTTCCATATCACGGATATTCTGATAAAAGTAGTTTGTCAGATTTGAAGACCACGGCAAATACATGAATATTGTATTTTGAGTTTCGGGGATTTCCGGCTCATCATCATTTGAGCATGAAGATAGGACACTACCTATTATCAAAACTGCAAAAGTGAGATATATGTTAATTGTTCGTTTCATATTTTTGCTAATAATCATTTCAAAAGTTTACGGTCATTATCGCCACTCACCAACACGCTCATCTGATGTATGGCGATTTGGTTGAGCTTGATAAGCCGCTCTGATTGTGGTAGTCCTTGCTCTATGAATACAGCATTGAGGCTTTCCATATTGGAGAGGCAGATAAGTTCGTTTACCGAGGCATAGTCGCGGATATTGCCTTTCAAGTCGGGGTTAGCCTCACGCCACTGTTTCGCAGTCATGCCGAACATAGCAACGTTCAACACATCGGCTTCATTAGCATATATGATGCTCGCCTGTGCTTTGGTAACCTCTGCCGGAATAAGGTTCTGCTTAATGGCATCGGTGTGTATGCGGTAGTTGATCTTCGACAACTCACGCTTCGCTGACCACCCAATCAACCGTTGTTCCTCGGCTTTTAGCCGTTGATATTCTTTTACAAGGAGAAGTTGGAACTTCGGGCTTAACCACATTCCAAAGTGATACGCAATATCCCTGTGTGCGTAGGTTCCGCCATAACGTCCTGCTTTGGCAATTATACCTTTAGCGTTTGTACGCTCGATCCATGCCTTTGTGGAAAGGACAAAATTATTGCTTCCGGCTGCATTTTTAATTGCACCGAATTCGGTACAATTAAAATCAGGATTATATAGCATCTCCCATTCACCGAGGTATTCAATCGTTCCTTTGAGACTGAGCCAACGGAATATTATATGCTCTTGCAGTTGGCTTTTAGCCATATCTGTAAGCGAAATATAATCATCGCCGTCAACTCCGATTACGGTAATTGGAGTATTCTGAACTGTGATTTTTGCCATTTGGGGATATGCGTTTGTTTTCAAATGCAAAGATACGTGAAAAAATACGACATATCAGCGTATTAGCCTACTTTTCTATGTGATTAAATCCGATATTGGCAAAGTTGGTGTTCAGTGTCCTCTGCAAGATGTGTTTTTGTCGGGCATTCGCCCTCCGAAAACACCCTTGCAAGGGGAAACCCCTCGACCCGATTTTGATACGCTGACAAGTGCGGACAGCCATTATTGAAGTGCCAATAGCAAAAGACAGCCTCAAATGTGTGGTTAAAGATTGTAAAGCAAAATGTAAAATTGTTAAGAAACGCCACTCTTTGACAAAGTTTCCGTAATATTGTATCTACACCATCTAATACCCTGAAACACACTTTCTTCGGTTATGGTATGCCATTTTTAGCCCACTCATAGGATTTTTGGTTCTCGTACGTACCGTTTAATACTATTTAGCGCTGACACATAACGATTTAACTGCTTCCACTATGAATTCATGTTGGACTGTGTTCCATGTAGAGGGTAACGAAACCGCCATTGGAGCCTTAGTTCCGAATATTCTTCGTGTCACAGCGATTGCATTAACGGTAATACTAATCGTTATATAAAAGGAAAAGTGGTCGGAAAATATTCGACTACTCAATTGTACGAATGTAATATATTAGCGTCTTTTCGCAACCACATAGAAGTCCATAACTTCGTTGTCATCGCCTTGGCGCTTTGCCTCTGCAAAGAAAAATCAGCAAGTTATGGACGCTTCTTTTTCCGAACATCTCAATTTCAACTCCGTTGTCACCGACGTAGTCGCTATGCTTCCAAGCATAGAACACATGCCCGGCTTCAACGCTCGTGCCACCTTCACCGTCAACTCGCAATCCGTGTTCCGCGAGGACGTGGATATTATGCCTACTATCATAGACGACCGCCTCTCTTATATTCCCTGGGGAGGCGACAATCAAATGCCGTTCGACATTCTCTAGCTCGTCGAGAAAGACGAAACTTTGGCAACCTATTGCTTTGGCAGCGAGCGAGTGAAACACAATTGCAAAGGTAAAGCGGGAGGCCGATAACGGACGCGAGCTGTTCATGTGGGATTACTCAATGGGCGCGAACGGTCACGTGTTCCGCCGCATCTGACCCCGACACTTCCTCTCTCACTCAAGGGCTTTTGGCTCGATGAAATTAAAGGTTCCGAAAGGGAAGGCTCTTTTTCAATGTAAGAAAAAGGGCGGATAAACCGCCCTTCCTAATTATTTTACTATTATCCAACGACCGCCATTATCACTGCCTTCTCTTAATAGCAATCCGGCTGTCTGCATATTAGCTAAATATCGTTGGATTGTTCTATGAGGGATAGACAACTTTTCTGAAAGTTGCACTGCGGTAATTAAAGGATCGCTCTTGATTAATTCCAGTATAGCATTGTACCTTTCCGCAATTTTTTTCTGAGTTGTGGTTAATGCTTCATTTCCGCCATTATCTACGCCATTATCTACGCCATTATCTACGCCATTATCTACGCCATTTTTATTAAGCTGCTTAAAGACAGTGCGTTCAATTACTATTTGGACACCGCCAAAACGAAGCGGCGGCTGAGGTGAGATCAGCCGCCGCGGGGTAGGGGAGATTATGGGTTGGGGCTATCAGAAGATAGCGTTGAGGTTGAAGTTGGCGAATTCGAGGTCGTTTTGAGCGGCGCTGTAGAGGTTGCGGTTGAGCTTCACGGCCTGGCGAAGGTTGGTTTTAACCATCTGGTCGTTGTTGGTGCGGGCACCGAGCACGGCCATGAGATAGTAGGTGGTGGCATCGGGGTCGGCGATTCCGGCGAGGGTTGATTTGGCCTTGCTGTAGTCTTTGTTGAGGATGTAGGCGAGGGCGGCGTTGTTGCTCTTGGTGTCGCCGAAGGCTTTCACGGCGTTGGTGTTGTCGCCGGTCATGAGGTAGTATGTGCCGAGGGCGTCGCCGAGCTGTTTGAGTCCGGCCGCGTTGCCGAATTTCTGATTAGCCTGGCGGAAGTCGCCGTTGAGGAGGGCGATGAGGCCGAGGTTCATCTGCGCTTCGCCGGCAGCGGGGTTGAGCTGCGAGGCTTTGTTGAAGGCTGCTTTGGCCTCGTCGTAGCGCTCGGTGGCGAACTCGATGGCGCCGAGGTTGTTGAAGGTGCGGTAGTCGTTGGGATAAAGCTCGGTGGCTTTTTTGTAGATCTCGTATTTCTCGGNGTCGTCGTCGGTGANNGTNGCAGAGATAGAGNAGCTCGTCGACAGAGAGCNNAGAGGGGTTGGACTTGAAGAGGTCGCTGATCTCCTTGTCGCTCTTGCNGATGACGTTGACTGTGGCNGTCATGCGCGAGTAGCGGAGTTGGGGGAGAATCTGGTCGGCGAGCTGGTCGAAGATAGAGGAGAGGTTGCGTATCTGCTGCTCGCGCTCTTCGGGGTCGTTGAAGCGGGAGAGGATGTTGAGGATAAGCTCCTTATCCTGGATGTCGCTGGCTGCCNACGAGCTTCTGGAAGCCTTCCCAGTCTTCGGCCGTGAACTGGGCTGTAAGTTCGCCGAACGAGATGTTGTTTTTCGAGAGATGGTTTTTGAGATAGTCGGATGTAGAGTTCTCGCGCTTCTCGGCGAGCTTGGTGTTGAAGTCGAGTGAGCCTTCGGGAGAGGCGTAAGACTGGATGTTGATTTCGGTGATCTGGCGTGTGGAGTCGGCGTTGGCGGCCGCGATCTGACTGTTGAAATCCTTTACGGCCTGGCTCTCAAGCTCGGTGGCGCGGATGTTGGCCTGGTTGATGAGGAATCGGATGTCGGCTGAATATTTCTCGGAGATCGCGCGCTGGAAGCCGTCGGCGGCAGTGGCGGGAGTGACGTCGGTAGGGGTGGCGAGGGTCGCGGTGGCGAGGACGCCGTCGGCAACCTTCACGCGGGGGAGCACGTACTGCTTACCGCCCTGGAACACTTCGAAGCCGAGTTCGAGCTGGCTCTTGTTCATGGCGGGGGAGTAGCTGTACATGACGGGTATGTTGACAGTGCCGCCCTGCTCGTAGCTGATCACGGGGCTGTTGCCGCGGACTTTCTCGCCCTGGAAGGTATAGGTCTGCGAGGGGGTCTCGGTGCCGTCGTAAACGAGATAGGGGGTTACGCGGACTTCGGCGTTCTTGACGAAGAATTTCGCGGGGATGTGGCCTGTGACGGTGCCGGGGACGCGGTTACCAACGACTTCGAGGGGGTTGGGGTTGACGCTGAAGTAATCGGCAGCGAAGGGGCTGAGTTTCTTGGAGCAGCCGGTAAGGAGGAGTGAGCCGGCGGCGGTAATGGTGATTAATGCTTTGATGCTCATTAAAATACGTATTGAGAATGATTGATTACTATGATAGGCGGGGCGGCAGGGGTCGCCCCGGCGGATAATTGAAAGCAAAATTAAGTAAAAAAGTTGAAAAACCGGCTGCGATATGGCGGTTTTTGTATTAAATATCGTATAATTAAGCATTATTAACGCGCTAAGGAGCGCATTTTTTCAATATGTAGGGGGCGAAATTTTGCGAAATAGGATATTATTCACTAATTTTGCAAAAAGAATATGGAGGCCGAGCCGGCTCGAAAAAACGGACGAGGCTTTAAACCATCGACGCCTGAACAAGTCTAAGACCAAAAGGGGAGCCGACGACATAGCGGTCCCATACGCTACCCGAATTAACCAAACAATCGTAATAGTAAAGATGAAATCATTAAAGAAACACGCTATCCTTTTCGCGCTGATGCTGATAGGGTTCGCGGCTTCGGCCCAACTGCCCGCCCTTCAGCTCAAAACAGTTGACGGCAACACGGTGAACACCGCCGAACTGTCGAATGACGGCAAGCCTTTCATCCTGACGTTTTGGGCAACATGGTGCAAGCCATGTCTGCGCGAGCTGAAGGCTATCCATGAGGTCTACCCCGACTGGGTAGAGGAGACCGGGGTAAAGGTCTACGCCGTGTCGGTCGACGCTGCGCAGAGCCAGAGCCGCGTGAAGCCGCTGGCCGACGCTGAGGGATGGGAATATGAGATACTTCTCGACCCAAACATGGAATTTCTGCATCTCTGCGGCGCCCAAAACGTGCCTCACCTTATGATTATCGACGGCGAGGGCAAGGTTGTTGAAAGCCACGCCGGCTATACCGACGGCTCGGAGGAGCACGTGTATGAGATAATCAAATCGTTAGTAGAAAAATAATCACTCCTCCCCTCAGCTAAGGCGAGGTAAGACTCCCACTCATGCTAAAACCAATCATCACCACGGCACTCGCCCTCGCGGCGATAGCCCCGTCGGCCTTGGCCCAGCAGGACAAGGTGACGGTGCACGGAAGCATACAGTCGGACATACTGTTTCCGGAAACCGACTATAAGATAGGCACAAAGGAATATAAGGACGACGTGCTGACCAACTCCTATGCCAACGCCACGCTGTTCAGCAAATATATCGACGCGGGCCTGCGCGTGGAGTATCTTGAGCACCCGCTCCCGGGCTTCGATTTCGACGGCTTCAGGGGCTGGGGCGTCCCCAACATCTTCATGAAGGTGAAGGCCGGGGGCGTAGAGGTGACCGGCGGTGATTTCTATGAGCAATTCGGCAACGGATTCATACTCCGCTGCTACGAGGAGCGCTCGCTCGGCATCGACAATTCGATACGCGGCGGCCGCATCAAGGTGAACTCGCTGAAAGGCTTCAGATTCACTGCCTTAGGAGGCGTTCAGCGCCATTTTTGGAACTGGAACACGAAGTCGACGCTCTTTGGAGCAGACGTGGAGTGGGATATGAACTCGTATATAAAGGGATTGGAGAAGCGCAACATAGTATGGACGTTCGGCGCGTCGTACGTGCTCAAGCATGAGCGCCCCGAGGACAAGCTGATCGACGGCACCAACCTGAAGCTCAATCTGCCGAGCAACGTGTCGGCCTTCGACGTGCGCACCCATTTCTACAAGTCGGGTCTCGACCTGATCGGTGAGTTCGCATGGAAGGGCCAAGACCCGGAGTTCAACAACCACTACACTTATCGCCACGGCACCGCGGCGATGATCTCGGCCTCTTACTCCAAGCCGGGGTGGAGCGCGATGCTGCAGGCAAAGCGAAGCGACAATATGGATTTCCGCTCGCGTCGCTCGGAAGACGAGGCAGCGTCGTTTATCAACAATATGCCTCCGTTCACCTATCAGCACACTTACGCGCTGGCGGCGATGTATCCCTACGCGACGCAAGCCGCTCCCGGCGAATGGGCGTTTCAAGGGGCATTTGCCTACTCGTTTAAGCGCGGGACGGCTCTCGGCGGCAAATACGGCACCAAGTTTAAGCTCAACGCCTCATACATCTGCGGCATAGAGCGCGACGAGGTGGAGACCGACAACGGCTCGCTCTTCGGCACCGACTGGTGGAAGGATGGTTTCGGAAAATTCGGCGACACATATTACGCCGACATCGATCTGACGATGGAGAAACGCATCACGCGCGACTTCCAACTCAACCTCATGTATATGTTCCAAAAATACAATAAGACCCAGGTTGAGGGTCACGGCGGCATGATCAACTCCAACATCTTCGTGGCCGAGGGTAAATATAAATTCAACAAGAAGCTGACGCTCCGCGTAGAGGCTCAATATCTCCAGACCAAGGAGGACCAGGGAGACTGGTGCTACGGTCTCGCCGAGCTCTCGGTGGCCCCCTATCTGATGTTCACGATCAGCGACCAGTGGAATCACGGCGACACGGGTATCCACTACTATCTCGGCTCGATCACAGGCAACTACAAGGGGAACCGCCTGCTGGTAGGCTATGGCCGCACGCGCGCCGGATTTAACTGCTCGGGCGGTGTATGCCGCTACGTGCCCGCGACCCGCGGCTTCCAGATCGCGTATTCCTACAATTTTTAAGGTCGCCCCGGCTGCTTAAAGTTTAATTCTTACTTAATTGTCTCTCTCACGGAGACTCTAGATTAACTACTCGTAAATTAATATAATGATAATGAAAAAATTCTCTCTCATCGCTATAGGAGCGGCCGCTATGATCGCGGCCGGATGCTCCGATATCGACTCTGATGACCGCTTCGTGGAGCTCCCGGCCGTTGAAGCGCAGCGCACCGTGCTCCTGGAGGAGTTCACGGGCCAATACTGTGTCAACTGCCCGTCGGCTCACACGGTTATCTCTAATCTTCTGCAGCAGTATCCCGACAATCTGATTTCGGTAAGCATCCACGCGGGCGGCGACGCATTCTCGCTCGGCGAGGGGCAATATGAAGGGCTCGTAGGCTTACGCCTTCCCGAAGGGGAGGCCATAGCGGCCATGCACGGCGTGAAGGCTTATCCGGCAGGCGTGGTTAACCGCACGTCGGGCGTGCTTACCTCCGACAAGTGGGCAGGCTCGATTCGCGACGCGGTGCAGCAGCCTTCGCATCTCGACCTCAACGTCGAGGCTAAGCTTGCCTCGCAAGGCTCGGTGATCGAAATAACCGCCGATATGACCCCATACGAGAATATTCAGGGCGACCTGGTGGTTTGGGTGGTTGAAAACGGCATCACTGCGATGCAGATTATGCCAGACGGCAATATTCTGATGGACTACGTGCACAATCACGTGTTCCGCGGCTCGGTTAACGGCACGGGCGACCCTGTGAGTCTGGTGATTCGCGAGCCCAAGTCAGCTTTCTATACGGTCGACGTTAAGCCAAACTGGAATGTCGACAATCTCTCGATTGTGGTGTTTGTCGCCGGGCCTAACGGCGTCGAGCAAGCCGCTCACTGCGAAGTAAAATAGTCCTAAAGCAAGCATACGATCACGTTATACGCGCCATGCGTTTAAGTGATTGAAGAAGTAGAGGATGCTCTCCATCGGGAGGGCATCTTTTTTGTTTTTTTTGGGGGGGAGGGGGGAGGTGATTACGGACGGCTGAAGCCGTCAACCAGTAATAAAGAAAGGGCGGGCGATTGCGGACGACTGAAGCCGTTATTCAGTATTGTTTAATAGCTAATTGGTTGAGTGTCAGTAGGGCTGCTCCGTGGAGCAGCCCTACTGTTAGGGGATACAAGTTCGCTTCTCTTTCGCGGAGCTAAAGACGTACGCTCCATATTTGATTGCCACACAATCGTTCGGCGAGGGGGGAAGTGGTGGATAGAGGAAGCCCCCTAAGCTGTTGGGGGGCTTAGGGGGCTTCGGGAATAGGACAACCTTTTTTGTTTATAATACCTTAGATGTTTTTGTCTATTGCTTTGATTCCTTTATTTTATTACCTTAATTACGTTGCGGTTGCCTTCGCTGTCGATGGTCACTTTGACGAGGATACCCTCGCTGTCGGCTGCGACGCGGATGCCCTGGAGGTTGTAGTATTCAATCGCGGCGGGCTCAGCGACTTGGATTGTGCCGACAGAGGTGACGCTGTAAAGAATTTCGTTGGAGGCTTCGCCGAGACCACCGCGGGCGTTGGCGGCTTTAACGGTGTAGCTGCCGTCTTCGTCGGGGGTGTAGGTGTTGTCGGTGGTGGTGGTGAGAAGTCGGCCATCTTTGAAAACAGCGTAGTAGCGGGCGTCGGGGTTGTGCTTCCAAGAGAGGGCGGGGGTAGCGGCGCGGCTTACTACGGCGGTAGTCACGACGGGAGCTTCGGCGGGAGCTGCGGACTCGGTCGGGAGGTAGCTCGTTGTAGAGCCGAGCACGTTCTCAACGGTGAAGCGAGCTGCTTCCTGAGCGGTGAGCACGGGGGTGTAGGGATCGCCGACGTGGGTGGGTGAGTTCTTACGAGTAGAGAGGTCGATGAGGTTGCCGTTGGCGTCGGTAGAGCCGTACTCATAGAAGTGAGTGGGGAGGTCGGACATCGGTCCCCAGCCAGTAGCGCTGGCGAGGAGGTTCATCTTAGTGTTGAGGAAGTAGGCGCGGGGCTCGTTGCTCCAGGGGCGGCCGAGCGCGTAGCCGCCATGCTTGTTGTAGGTGTATGAGCCTTTGTAGCCGTCGACGGTACAGTTGCTGAACACGTAGCCCCAGCTGTTGGTGGTGGAGGTCATCGGGGCGGAGATGTAGCCGTCGTTGGTGATGAAGAGGTGGCAGTTATCGTAGAAGATGTCGCCGCCTCCGCAAATGAAGTCAACGCTGCCGTAGATGTCGCAGCCGGTGTAGTAGCCTTCTTCGCCAGTCACCTGAGTATCCTGTTGGCTCTGGAGGGAGAGGTTGACGCCGATTTCGCGACGACCTGAGTAGAGAGCCACGCCCACGCCGTTGCGGCTCGACGAGTCGAAGTCGAGGTCGTTGCGGAGGGTGAGATCCTGAAGATAGGTGTCGGTAGCGTTGCGGGTAGAGATGACGGGGTTGGAGATGCCGTCGCGGCGACCGTGGAGGATAACTCCGTCGCGGCTTTCACCGATCACGGATACGTTGTAGGTGCGGAACGTCTGCTCTTCGGAGCCGAAGTCGTAGTCGCCGTTCTTAACGAGGATGATAGCGGCGGGAGCGTCGGCGGTTTTGTTAGAAGCGTTGACGGCAGCGAGGGCTGCTTTGAACTCGTCGACGTTAGAGACGATATAGTCAACATCTTTTTTCTCAACCTCGGTTTTGGGGGTGAGGGTCACGTTGACGGAGAAGTCCTGATCGTTTTTGTTGCCATAGAGGTCTTCAACGCTTCCGGCGGGGATGGTGAAGATGTAGTCGGCAGCGTAGTCGAGGTTCCATACGGGGAAGTAGAGCACTGAAGAGCCTGCGCCGACGGCGGGAATCTTGGTGGTGCCCACGATAGCTTCGGCTGACTTGATTTCGCGGTCAAACTCGGCCTTAACGACGAAGTGGTTGACGCCGTTGGTGTCGCTTACGGTGAGTTTCTGAGCCATGGGGGGAGTGTTGAGGGTCTTATGCTCGATGACGAGCTCGATCCAGCACATCATCTGGCCACCGCCTTCGACGGTGATTTTGATGGGTTGGCCAGCGGTATGGTTCTCGAAGTTGACGTAGAGACCGTCGATGATACGGATATTGCCGTGCTCGAAGCCGTTGAGGGTGGGGTGGTAGATGACGGCGTCGCCTGAAGTCACTGAGGAGATGTGGCCGTTGTTGCCGTCGTAGTTGTTGCGGAGTTCGCGGAATACGAGCTGCTTAACGATCACGTCGGAGGGGATGACGAGGGTCTTCTCGCCCATGCCGATTTTGTAAGATGACTGGTAGCCGTCGTTAACGCCCTGAAGAGTGTAAGAGCCGTTGGTCCAGTTGCCGTCGGGGCCTGCGCTTGACCATTTGAGCTCAACGGTCTCGGCGTCGGCCGGACGATTCCATATATGAGCTGTTTTGGCGGTAAGGGTGTAATCTTTCTGCTTGCCGCTTACTTTGCCCTGGAATTTGTAGGTGATTGCGTCGCCATTAAGGGTGCCGGTAGCGGTGGCTGAAGAGCCGTCGAGGAATGAAGCCTTGAGGGCGGGGATGCTGGTGAAGATGAAGTCGCTGATAGAAGCTGAAGCCGCGTCGGCGTTGAGAGCTTCGATAATCTCGGGAGCGACAGCCTGATTGTCGAGTGTTAGGCCGGTGATGATGATGTCGCCGATACGATAGAGGCGGGCGGTCCATACGCTCTTGTCGATCATGGTCGCGGGGTCGTCCTCTTTGTTGACGGTCATCGTCAGGATGATCTCGTCGTTCTGGGCAGGGGCGGGGATAGAGTAAGCGCCGTTGCCGAGGTCGGTGACGGGGATTTCATCAGAGCCTTTGAGGGCTTTGATGGTAAGGGTGCCGTTCTCGACGGGGGCGTTGAATTTGAGGGTCTCGCCGGCGAAGTCGATCGGGAGGGTTACGTTCCAATCATATAGGGCGTGAGACTCAACGGTCTGGCCGGGAACGTCGAAGCCGTCGAGGCGAGCGATTTTCTCGGCAACCTTCTCGAATGTAGGGGCGAAAGCGTTGCAGACGAATCCGCCGTTATTGAGGAAGGTGAGCTTGACGTTTTTCTTGCCTTCGGAGATAGTGCTGTCGATGAGATATACGGCGGGCTTGTCGGAGGTGTTGACGTCGGAGGGCATCACGCATGTGGTGTTAGCCTCGACTTTGCCGGTAACTTTGTCGGTCACCACGATGTTGACCTGGCCGCCTGAGATATACTGGGTGGGCATCGAGAGGGTGTAGACACCGGCCTCGTCGACGATAACGTCCATGGTAATGCCGCCGCCGTTCTGCACGTAGCTCAATTCGCCGGTGTTGGCGTCTTTACGGCAAGCGCCGAATGGGTCGTAGTCCTTAACGCCGAGAGTGCCTGGGATGTGGACAGTCTTGTCAACGTAAGAGCCCATGATGTCGAAACGGAATTGGCCCCAGTTGCCGGCATAGCTGCTTGAGCAGTCGGTCACCGTAAGCGAAAGGCGATAAGTGCCGGCGGGCATTTTGGCGGTGAATAACTCGTGCTCCTGAACGGGAGCCCAAGAGCCGGTGGTCTCGAAAGCCTCGTTCTCATCGAGATAGACGTAGCCGTTGGCGTCGATGATCATCACCTTTAAGATGCCGGGATCCTGCTGGGTGCCGGTCTTGAACGAGAGGCGGTAGAAATTTTCTTCCTTGTTGTCGATGTAGTAATAGATGTTGGTGCCGTAGGCGGTAGAGCCGATGTTGCCACCGTCGTTGACGTTACCGTCGCGCTTGGTTACACCGGGAATCTTCGCGATGATGCCTGTGCTGCAATCCATAGTCGCGTCGTCGGCCATGGGGATGACGGTCTTTGTCGCGCCAGAGGGATCGAAAGTCATCGGCACGTCGAAAGCCGACGCGGTGAAAGTCGCCGCGAGCGACAACGCCACTGCCATGCTTTTAAGTAGATTTGATCTCATGATTGGTTGATGATATTAGTTAGGTAAAATCCGCCGGGCTATCAGGCACCGCTGCGGAAGATGACTGTGAAGGCAAAGGTACGACACGCGCGAGGCACAATAAGTGAAAAACAATCGGTTAATGAGTATAACGACCGCGCTATGAGGGCTTAAAATAGAGGTAAAAATTGACAAACAGGGGTAAAATCATCCAATCGGGTAAGATTGACGCGGTTTTGGGGCACGATAGGGGTGTTATAATAATATTTTACGGCGAATGACATCCCCCTTTTTTGTTTCAATTATTATATAGTATATGCCCTTTTGTAGCGAGGCTATGTTTAAAAATTTTGAGTCACGGATTTCTGCTTGTTTGATACCTCCACAATCAAATAAGGTGGCGGATAGAATATCACTATTAAATATAATGTTGCCGTCTGTTAGATTCACCTCTAAATCTTCGGGAAGGAGACATTCGATATGAGATTGTTCTTTTAATTCATTGATGCGATTAATTATTGCTTCATCCGTTATATAATCGGTAGTGCAAATAGTGTCACTATGAACCCAACCAAAGTCCTTGCTATATGCGGCCACCATTATATACTCTCCCCAATCCGCATCGTATGATATGTGAGCCTGATTGTTAACTTCATAATCCTTGCACCATGAAAAGAAAAGATTCTGTTTTGAGAAAAGAAAACTCCTTGTGCAGTTAAACTCAAATAAAGTAGCCCCCTCAGAATAAACGTTAAAAGAGAAAATGCCGTTAGGGTAAATCATATCGTCCTGCCAATCAAAAATGTAATTGAATTTAACATCAGAAATGACAGGCTTATGATTATCTTTGTTCATGCTTTCATCTCGTAATCCTACATAATTGTCTTGCGGCAATATGGAAAATGTGCAAAAAGAAAGCATAGAAAGCGAGATAATAATTACTTTCTTCATTGTTTCATAACTAAATTTTCTTGCAAAAGTAGGCCCCTAAAGTTTAATATCCAAATAAAATGTTTAAGAGGTAAAAATCGTAAGTTCTTGTAAGATAGTGATATAAGTTTGTTCTGGCTGCTAATTATTGAACAGGGATGGATTTAATCTAATATGCTCATATAATCCCTGTTATTTTTAGGATTATTATTGAATCATAGAGATTTCAAGAGCTTTCGTATGTATATGCCAAGGTTAGTATCGTGTTCTCCAATGCCGAGTTTTTTACGAAGAAGACTGCTAAAATTATAATAATCTTTTCTCTGTATATACATACCTACTTCTTTACCGCGGAGGCCGATGGCGTAAAGGCAAACATGGTTAATTTCAGGAATGGATAACCCCTTTAATTCAAGATATTCTATGAATTTCGGGTGTGAAGCTGACAGCGCGAGACGCGTGTTGTCCATGAAAAGGTTCTTATCTTGGATTTGTTTGGCTACCCATTTCTCATAGGTTTTACCATATTGGTCGTTTTCGGAAATATAGCCTGCCATAAGAAGATTGAGCATCTCCATCCTTTCTTGAATGGCTTTTCTTATGGGTGCATCTAACTCTTTTTGGGTGTTTAATAATTCAAGTAGATTGTTATGTTCATCCTGCAACGCCTCTAAACGAAGAGTAAGGTTCTCAGCAATTAACTGCTGGTTATGTTGGATTGCTTTCAGCCTATCATTCTCGGATTTTAGTTTCTCTCGCTCTTTTTTTGCAATTCGAGACCTAAAATATGCATATAGTATAATGATAACCANNNANGAAATTATNNATATTCCATATAGAAAATCAANTTTTCNTTTTGCGGATTCTTTAATGTTCACAAGCTCCANTTTGTGCTTCTCTTCACTAAACTGCAAATCATCGTAGAGCATTTGGCGAAGAATAGGGTCCTGAATGGAGTCAAACTTGTTATAGGATTTGATGGCCGCCTTATATTTCCCGGCAGCTTCGTATGCTTCCGCTCCAATTATATAGTAACGAGATTGCAAGTATGGGGTATCTGGCACGTCGATGTTTTCAAGAAGTCCGATGGCGCTGTCAAATTTCCCGATTTTAGTGTAACCTTGAATCATATCGAGATAGAAGTCTGTATCTATGTCCTCAACCTGCTCCATAATGCGCAATGCGTCTGAGATCTCTCCCGGAGATCCATACTGTATTTTATACGATAGAATGCGAGGATATAATAGTTTCTCTAAATCGTTGTTTGCTGACGCTAAGTTGCGGCACTCTATAAGAATGCTATCAGCTAATGACTTGTTATTTAATATTAAGCACCCTGTAAAAGCGCGGGTTAGACAATCGAATTCCTCATTTTCACGTTGGAGTAGCGAATACAGTTTAGCCGCCTCAATATATGCATTTATATATGAGTCTGTTTGGTAGGTTTGGCTGAATATTACGCCTTGTGAAACTAAGGTCCTTGCGATTGTAAGAGTATCAGTAGATTGAGGCGCTATATCGAGTGCTAAAATAAATGACTTCATTGCATTGTCTCGATCGTCCCTGTTTTGAAATATCCGTCCTTGGTAATAGTAAGTTTTTAGCTTTTGATTTGGCGTACCTTTTTTTAGATAAAAGTCAATTGCAGGAGACAGAACGTCGAAAGATTGCATGTCTATGTAATTCTTATCAAGGGCAATCGATGTCAGGAGTGAGTGGCGAGCGATGTCAGATTTGTTTGTTAGTGAATTGTTGTCGATAGAATTAAAAGTAAAAGTGCAGAGTCTGGTCTTTGTTCAAGTAAATTTTCAGCAATATTAAGTGTGTTTTCGATTTGCTTATTGCCGCAACCGCTTATTATGGTTAAAAGCAGATAAAGGACTATGTTAATGAGAGAGCTACGCATAATATGCAAATTAGCGGATTGTAGAATAAAAGTATTCTGCGGATTTTCACTGATTTTCATTGATTCATAGCTTTGGAAGGTAGACGCTGACGGAATCAGTGGATATCAGTAAAAATCCGCAGGATTATATTCCCTTAGAATATGCAGGGAATTAGAGGTCGCGGGCGACTTCGACTTCGGTGAAGCCCTCGATGATGTCGCCGACTTTGATGTCGTTGTAGCCCTGGATAGAGATACCGCAATCGTAGCCTGAGGTGACTTCCTTGACGTCGTCTTTGAAGCGCTTGAGCGAGCCGAGCTCGCCGGTGTAGCGGACGATACCGTCGCGGATAAGGCGCACGCGGTTGCCTCGCTTGAGCTTGCCGTCGCGGACGAGCGCGCCGGCGATAGTGCCGACTTTCGAGATATGGTAAGTCTCCATGACTTCGGCGGTGCCGGTGATTTCCTCCTTGATTTCGGGGGCAAGCATGCCTGCCATAGCGTCTTTGACCTCCTCGATAGCCTGGTATATGACTGAGTAGAGACGTATCTCAACGCCTTCGCGCTCTGCCTCGCGGCGAGCGGCGAGCGAGGGACGCACTTGGAAGCCGATGATGATGGCGTCGGACGCTGCTGCGAGCGTGACGTCGCTCTCCGAGATCTCGCCGACGGCCTTGTGGATGATGTTGACCTGAATCTCGTCGGTAGAGAGCTTGATGAGCGAGTCGGAGAGGGCTTCGATAGAGCCGTCGACGTCGCCTTTGACGATGATGTTAAGCTCCTGGAAGTTGCCGATAGCGCGGCGTCGGCCGATGTCCTCAAGGGTGAGGATCTTCTTGGTGCGCAGTCCGAGCTCGCGCTGGAGCTGCTGACGCTTGTTAGCGATTTCGCGGGCTTCCTGCTCGGTGTCCATCACGTTGAATGTGTCGCCGGCGGTAGGAGCGCCGTTGAGGCCGAGGATGAGGGCTGGCTCTGCGGGGCCGGCTTCCTTGATGCGCTGGTTACGCTCGTTGAACATAGCCTTGATTTTGCCGAAGTGGGTTCCGGCGAGAATGACGTCGCCCACTCGGAGAGTGCCGTTCTGCACGAGCACGGTAGCGACGTAGCCGCGGCCTTTGTCGAGCGACGACTCGATAATCGAGCCTACGGCCTTACGGTCGGGATTGGCTTTGAGGTCGAGCATCTCTGCTTCGAGAAGCACCTTCTCCATAAGCTCTTCGACGCCGATACCTTTCTTGGCCGAAATGTCCTGGCTCTGGTATTTGCCGCCCCATTCCTCCACGAGGTANTTCATGNNGGCGAGNTCCTCNTTGATNTTGTCNGGNTTGGCGGCNGGNTTGTCTATNTTGTTGATNGCNAANACCATNGGCACTCCGGCNGCCGAGGCNTGNTTGATNGCCTCGATNGTCTGNGGCATGACGTNGTCGTCGGCNGCNACGATGATGATNNCNAGGTCGGTNACNTTNGCNCCGCGGGCACGCATTGCNGTGAAGGCCTCGTGGCCNGGGGTGTCGAGGAANGTGATNTGGCGNCCGTCNNGNAGCTTGACNTTGTAGGCGCCGATNTGCTGNGTNATNCCNCCNGCCTCGCCNGCGATNACNTTNGCCGTTGCGGATATAGTCGAGGAGCGAGGTCTTACCGTGGTCGACGTGGCCCATGACAGTCACGATCGGCGGGCGGGCGATGAGTTCCTCCTCTTTGTCCTCCTCCTGATGGATGGCGTCGACAACCTCGGCCGATACATACTCGGTCTTGTAGCCGAATTCCTCGGCCACGATATTGATTGTCTCGGCGTCGAGGCGCTGGTTGATTGATACCATCACGCCGAGGTTCATGCAAGTGGCGATAACCTGGTTGATAGGTATGTTCATCATCGAGGCGAGGTCGTTGGCGGTAACGAACTCGGTGAGCTTAAGGGTGCGGCTCTCTTCGCTTGCCATTTCAGCTGCTTCGCGTTCGCGTGAAGCGAAGGCTTCGCGCTTCTCTTTACGCCATTTGGCCGATTTCTTCTGGCCTTTGTCCTTAGAGGTCAGTCGGGCGAGGGTTTCCTTAACCTGCTTCTGAACGTCCTCCTCGTTGACTTCAACGTGCTGCTGGCGTTTGCTCTTGGAGTTGGCGTTGGCGCCTTTGCCGCGGTTGTTGTCCTGCTGACGGCTACCGCCTCCGTTGCGGTTTGAACCTGAGTTGTTGGCTGCGGAGTCGGCTTGCTTCTCGATATCGATTTTCTCTTTGCCGATACGGCGGCGACGACGTTTCTCGCCGTTAGCGCTGCCGTTGGCTGCGGATTGGCCTGCGTTGGCCTGGCCGTTGCCGGCGTTTTTCTGCGAGTTGTCGCGTCGGCGATCCTCTTTCGATTTCTTTTTGGGACGGGTCGACTGGTTGATGGCAGCGAGGTCGATTTTGCCTACGACATTGATAGTCGGGCGGTCTTTTGGTCGCTCGAGAGAGAATATTTCCTCTGATTTCTTATCGTCGGCTGCCTGCTGGGGCTTTGCCGGGGCGGCGGAAGCGGCGGGCTGCTCCGCGGGCTTGGTTTCGGTTTTTTCGGTCATGGGAGAGCCTGTGTGCTCGATGTTTTTTGGCTTGACGGGATTTTCTTTCGCGATAATCTTTTCTTCGGTGGGATGTGCAGATACGGCGGGTGCCTGGGGAGCTTCAGGCTCCTCTTTTGCGACAGGTGTCGGGGCCGGTTGGGGCTCTACCTTAGGCTCCGGCTTTGAGGGCTTGGTCTCGGCCTCGGCTGCTTTAGTCTCGGCTTTGGGCTCGGTAGGCTGCTCGGCCTTNACCTCGGGGACGGGTGCCGGAGCCGNCTGCTCTTTTTCGGNAGGCTTTTCNGGNGCCGCTGCGGNNGGCTTAGACTCGGCCACAGGCATACCCTTGGAGNCGAGCTTGATCTGGCCTACGATTTTGGGCTTGTTGATTTGCTCGGCGAGCGAAATTTCTTTGGGCTCCTCGGGCTTGGTCTCCGGCTTTTCCTTCTCTACTTTAGGCAGGGGAGATACGGGTCGGTTAAGTTTGTTTGGGTCGGGCTCGAAGGCGTCAAGCAACAGCTTTGCCACCTCCTCGTCGATACGCGTGTTGGGATTGGTGTCGACTGAAATGTTTTTTTTGCCGAGAAATTCAACAGCAGTCTGCACGCTGATGTTGAGGTCGGCAGCTAATTTACTTATCTTTACTCTTGCCATTCAGTAGATTTTGGGTTATATTGGTTGGTTTTTTTCTTTAATGTTTATGGCCTTGCCGGGGCGGGAGGGGCTGAAAGGGGAGTGGCCCCTGGGGGGATTAGTCCTCCTCAAATTCGGCCTTGAGCACGGCGATGACGTTGTCGACGGTGCCCTCTTCGAGGTCGGCTTTCTCGATAAGGTCCTCGCGGGGAGTGTTGAGCACGGCTTTGGCGGTGACGCAGCCCATGTCTTTGAGGGCTTCGATCACCCAGTCGTCGATTTCGTCCTTGAATTCGTCGAGATAGATGTCGTCGTCGTACGACTCGTCGTTGTCGCGGTAAACGTCGATCACGTAGCCAGTAAGCATCGAAGCGAGCTTGATGTTCAAGCCGCCTTTACCGATGGCTTTCGACACCTCTTCGGGAGCGAGGAACACCTCGGCCTTCTTCTGCTCCTCGTCGAGGACTGTCTTGGTTATTTTAGCGGGGGCAAGGGCGCGCTCGATGAAGAGGATGGGGTTGGTGGTGAAGTTGATCACGTCGATGCTCTCGTTGTGGAGCTCGCGGACGATGCCGTGGATGCGCGAGCCTTTGACGCCGACGCAAGCGCCTACGGGGTCGATGCGCTCGTCGTAGCTCTCGACGGCGATTTTTGCGCGCTCGCCCGGGATGCGGGCCACGGCGCGGATGTTAATGAGCCCGTCGTGTATTTCGGGCACCTCGATCTCAAACAAGCGACGGAGGAAGTTCTCGTTGGTGCGCGAAACGGTGATTTTCGGGTTGTTGTTCTTGTTGTCGACGTTGGCGATGACGGCGCGGATTGTTTCGCCCTTGCGGAAGAAGTCGCCGGGGATGGCTTCTGATTTAGGAAGAAGAAGCTCGTTCTTGTCGTCGTCGAGAAGAAGCGTTTCGCGCGACCATATCTGATAAACCTCGCCGGTGACCAATTCGCCTTCGAGTTCCTTAAACTTATTGTAGATAGCCTCTTTCTGGAGGTCGAGAATCTTTGATTGAAGAGTCTGGCGGAGGTTGAGGATAGCGCGGCGACCGAAGTCAGCGAAGAAGATTTCCTTAGTATGTTCCTCGCCGATTTCAACCTCGGGGTCGTTGTCGGCCCGGGCGTCGGTCAGACCAATCTGGCGGTATTTGTTGAAATCCTTAGAGAGGGTGTCTTCGTCGGCCACGACCTCAAGGTTCTGGAATATCTGCACATCGCCCTTATCGGGGTTCATGATGACGTCGAGGTTCTCGTCGGTGCCAAACATATTGGCCATAACTTTGCGGAATGACTCCTCGAGCACGCGGATCATCGTGGACTTGTCGATATGCTTGAGCTCTTTAAACTCAGCAAAGCTCTCCACCATATTGGGAGCTGCCTCTTTCTTNGCCATAGNATATTTAGGTGTATTTTTGGGTNTTGCTTAAAAATGCTTATTTGAATTTAATCGCNTAGANTACNGATTTGNCGTTGTCNATGACGATTGTNTCGGGAATGTCNTGGANCACNGGGCGCTTCTGCCCTTCGACTTTCACTTTGGTGGGAACTTCGATGGTGAAGTCTGTATCGGTGACTGCGGTGAGGCGGCCGGTCAGTTTTCGGCCGTCGCGGGTCACTACGTCAACATCGTTGCCTATGTTTTTCTCATATTGTTGCTTCACCTTGAATGGGGATGTGAGCCCGGCCGAGCCTACTTCGAGTTCGTAGTCTTCGACTTCGCGGTCGAATTCGGCCTCGATTTTGCGGGTAAGGTCGGCGCAGGTCGCTATGTCGAGCCCGTTTTTAGAGTCGATTTCGACTGTTATATTGTTGTCGGACGACACTTTCACGTCGACGAGGAATATGTCGGTGCCCTTGATAGCGTCCTCGATCACTTCGGTAAGTTTTTTCTTGTCAATCATTTCCTTGCGATTTTAAAGCCCACTGATTTTCGACCCGCGGAAAAACAAATCAAAAAACTTACAATATTTTATGTTTTTTGATTTATGTTTCAAGTCTCTTCCATAGACCAAAAACACGTGAGTTCTATAACAAAAGGGAGGAAGCTGTCGCCTCCTCCTCAATTCCTTTGCAAAGATAGTCAATTGCCCGTTGCTTTACAACAAACTTTATATATAAAGCCCTCCAACGCCTGAATATTTAGTAATGTTTAACAGTTACGAGCTTTAATTTACGAAAATTTAACACTTTGTTGTCGTGTTGTAGCTATTCAGCGAATGCTTTTCTTGACTTTTAGGCATTTACAAACGTACAGAATTTATGAAATGCTAAAAATGAATGCTTTTTCGTCGGCTTTATAGAAATTGCATTTTATAAACTGTAGATTATCAGTAATTTTTGTTTTTGGATTCGCTGAATAGTTACTTCTGACTTTACTAATCTGTATTGTGGGCTCTTGGTGGTTGAATGAGTATGGTTATGCTTCCTATTCTTCTGATATAGACTTATAGTACCAAACGAAATCATTTGGATCGCAGGGGATGTTTCTATTCCAGCTTATGCCGGAGATGTCGCATTTGACATAAAATATCTGAGTTATGCCAGACTCATAACCTGTCCAAGAGTCAGGGACTATAGTGTGAAAACCTTGTGTCGTCGAAGGGGGATTAAAACCCATATTGTTCTCAGTTTTATATTTAGAATTGGTTGGAACTATCATATATCCCTTTGTGACCGGGAGATCCTTATAATAGTCAATATACTTGCCAATGTAAATATTTGTGGGACTTATGCCCCATTTCTCAAGGCCGGATATTGCGTATTTCTTGTAGTCTTTAGGCTCTATCATAGCCTGTTGGCGCTATGCCTCGAGACATGGTGCTTCCGAAGGCTTCGGTGTCAAGGGTTTGGTCGATGTTGAATTCGATGTGATAGGTAGTAGTGTCCTGCAGTGTGATGCATTCTCCATTTTGCAGAAAGAATGTTTCGCTCCCATCTTCATTTAACGTTGAAGTGACCGTTGAGTTAACGTTTTGTACGGGCTCATCAGATTAGCATGAACTGAAGAGTAGTTATAGTGCCAAAAAGTCACCAGCCAGAAATCGTGAAGATTTCCTTAAATTACGGTAAATTTCCATACTAATTTATTTATAGTTGGTAATTCCTTGTAGATGCCTTTTCGATTTTCATCATAGCCTATGTATTTTGTTCCTGTGTAAAAAATACATTTAGGAAAATGTTTGCCATATTCGATTTCAAACATTCGTTTTTTGCGCCACGGGATATATCCCATGTCGTTCAACGGCAATACCGGCAGATACTCACTTTCGTATGATAAATTAGGTAAATAGACTACGTATTTTATGGTTGAGCAATAGTATGTTTTGTTTGGTATTAGTCCATAGTTCCTTATCCAGTCTCCAAATTTTACTCTTTCCCATAATCCGATGAATCTGTCGTCATATCCATCAATAGAATATTTGTTGCCGGGCAAATACGGACCATTATGAGGTGATAAGAAAGAATAATCACTTTTAAATGCGAATGTTATAGAATGCAAAAAATCCTGTTCGTCTCCATAGTATGAAATAGAATCATTACGTAGGGTAATAGTGACCCCGTCCGCCATGGTTAGTTTGGTTGGCGGGGTTGTAGAATCGCACGAAATGAGTGGTGCTAACAATGGGATCAGAGAGATAAGAATAATGTTAATCTTTCGCATTAGAATTGATAGTTGTGAAGATTAGAGCCGTCAAGCTTGCTATCATGTTATAAAATTTTAGATTAATCAATAAGTATTGTTGCATTGCATAAGCGGTGNCCATAACCGCCTATGCGGCTCGCTGGATGGACAGGTATAGATTACTGAAGTCGGGGCTTACATCAGGTAGCACTGCACTTTGCCGACGGGCAGATTGCCTTCGAGCTTGACCGGGATGCGGGCCGCGTCGGTCGAAATCCACGCGTCCATGTCGTCGGNGGTTTTCNTGCCGCCGTCGCCGGTGAATTNGAAGGTGATATGGTATGTGGAGTATGACTTATTGTCAACGTCGATATTTGCTTTGCCCTGGTAGGTGATTGTCAGAGTTTCCTTGCGCTTGCCTGAGAACACGGTGAGCTTCAGTGACTTGCCCGGCGACATCTGCTCATACTTTATGGAGCGCATATAGTAGAAAGCGCTGAGCATATCGAGGGTGAGGTCGTTGGATTCGAGAGTGAGCTCGCGGGTGGTCATCGGTTTGTTGGCTTTCTTCTGTTGTCGGCGCACGCAGTGGCCGNTNGTCTTACNGCCCGAGCGTTTATNAGTGATTTTGTCGTGCTTGAACTCGCCCCCTTCGTGGGTGATTTTCTCGTAGAGGGTAGGCTCGCATGTAGAGAGCGACATATTGCCGATAAGGGTGTCGCGGACCATGTAAACCTTGTCGGCCCATTTCTCGGAGCGGGCGGTAAGAAGCGCCGAGAAAGTGTCGTTGGAGCCGTAGCGCACCTTCATGTTGACGGTGCCTGCCTTCTTGTTGATGAGGCCCCATTTGTACATCACACGGTAATTTAGCGACTCGCCGTTGGGCGCAGGGCTTTTAGCTCCGGCAGCCATGCCGATTATCAAAAATAATGTTAATANTATTTTTNTCATACTTNTGATTNTTNATTATAGACGCAGTCAGTGCCGAAAAGNTTAAAAAACATTTCNTAACTTCGCGAAAANTATCAAAATNAAAGTTACGAATGAAACTTCCAGTATATCTTTACGGGCATCCGGTGCTCCGCGAGGTCACAGAGGACATCACGCCCGACTATCCCGACCTGAAGGAGCTTATCGCCAATATGTGGGAAACGATGTATGCTTCAGAAGGGGTAGGGCTCGCGGCCCCTCAGATAGGCAAGAGCATATCGGTGGTGGTGATCGACGCCGACCCCGTGGCCGAGACCTTTCCCGACTGCGCCGGCAAGAAAATGGTGCTGATCAATCCGCAGGTTGAGGTGCTCGAAGGAGAAACCGTCAGCCGAGCCGAGGGGTGCCTGTCGCTTCCTGGCCTGTCGGAGGATGTGAAGCGGGTGGAGAATGTCCGCGTCCATTTTCTCGACGAGAATTTCCAACCTCATGAAGAGGTGTTCACAGGTTTCCTGGCGCGCATCGTGCAGCATGAATGTGACCATCTTGACGGCATGGTCTATATCGACCATGTGTCGCCCATACGCAAGCAGCTTATCCGCAAAAAGCTCCACAACATAATAGAAGGTAAGATTCGCTGCGACTACCCTGTGCGCTACGCTCCCCGCAAGCGCTGATTAAGATAAAAGCCTTTATTGTGCAGAAGGTCTTTTAAGCCGATAAAACGAACTAAATAACACGTAAATATATCTCATGGCCGACGATAAAAAAATAATTTTCTCGATGGTAGGTGTCTCGAAAACCTATCCTCCCCAAAAACAAGTTCTCAAAAATATCTACCTTTCATTCTTCTATGGCGCGAAAATCGGTATCATAGGTCTTAACGGCTCCGGTAAGTCCACGTTGCTGAAGATTATCGCCGGCATAGATAAGGATTATCAGGGCGAAGTGGTGTTCTCTCCTGGCTACTCGGTAGGCTATCTGGAGCAGGATCCCAAACTCGACCCCAATAAGACTGTTATCGAAGTGGTGCGCGAGGGTGTGCAGCCTATTATGGACCTTCTCGCCGAGTTTGACAAGGTGAACGAGGCTTTCGGCGACCCCGAAGTTCTTGAAAACCCCGACAAAATGGAGGCGCTGATCAATCGTCAGGCTGAGCTTCAGGACAAACTCGACGCTGCCGACGCCTGGAACATCGATTCAAAGCTTGAACGCGCGATGGACGCGTTGCAGTGTCCCCCCGACGACCAGCTCGTGTCGACGCTTTCGGGTGGCGAACGCCGCCGCGTGGCCCTTGTGCGCCTGCTGCTTCAGCAGCCCGACGTGCTCCTTCTCGACGAGCCTACCAACCACCTCGACGCCGAGTCGATCGACTGGCTTGAGCAGCATCTCAACCAATATCCCGGCACGGTGATTGCCATAACTCACGACCGCTACTTCCTCGACCACGTCGCAGGCTGGATTCTCGAGCTCGACCGCGGCGAAGGCATACCCTGGAAGGGCAACTACTCTTCGTGGCTCGACCAGAAGACCAAGCGCATGGCGCAAGAAGAGAAGCAGGCGAGCAAACGCCGCAAGACCCTCGAACGCGAGCTCGAATGGGTGCGTATGGCTCCGAAAGCGCGTCAGGCCAAAGGCAAAGCGCGCCTCAACTCCTACGACCGCCTTCTCAACGAAGACNAGAAGNNGANAGNAGAACGCCNCGNAATATTCATCCCCAACGGTCCCCGTCTCGGCAACAAGGTTATCGAGGCTCACGNACTATCGAAGGCTNTCGGCAAGAANCAACTTTTTAAAGACNTCGNATTNTCGCTGCCGCCAAACGNCATAGTAGGCGTCATCGGCCCCAACGGCGCGGGCAAAACCACCCTTTTCCGCCTTATCATGGAGCAGGAGAAGCCCGATGCCGGAACATTTGACGTGGGCGAGACTGTCAAGATTTCATACGTCGACCAGACTCACCACGACCTCCTTCCCGAGAAATCGGTCTACGAAGTNATTTCGCAGGGAGTGGAGTCGTTCCGCNTNGGTGGCCGCGACGTGAACGCCCGCGCGTATCTCTCTANGTNCAACTTCACCGNCGCCGATCAGGAAAAGAAAATCGGCGTGCTCTCAGGCNGCGAGCGCAACCGCCTCCACCTGGCTATNGCCCTGAAGCAGGAGGGCAACGTGCTTCTTCTCGACGAGCCGACCAACGATATCGACGTCAATACTCTCCGAGCTCTGGAGGAGGGCCTCGACGATTTCGCCGGATGCGCTGTTGTCGTCAGCCACGACCGTTGGTTCCTCGACCGCATCTGTACCCACATCCTTTCGTTTGAAGGCGACGGCAAAGTCGTGTACTACGAAGGCTCTTACAGCGACTACGAGGAGTACAAGCGCAAGATGAACGACGGCAAGGAGCCTCCGCATCGCCGCTACCGCAAGCTGATGGAGTAAATCGCTTATATTTATATCCTAAACACCCACTGAAAATTAATCTTTAAATCATACTTATGACCATCGTTGACCGATTTCTTGACTATGTGAGATTCGATACGCAGAGCGACGAACTCACCAATCTGACCCCCTCTACCCCCGGGCAGATGGTTTTCGCAAAACACCTTGAATCTGAACTCAACAAAATGGGCCTCGCCGACGTCAGTCTCGACGATAACGGTTACCTTATGGCCCGCCTCCCGGCCAATACGTCGAAGAAGNTGCCTACNGTAGGTTTCATCGCCCACCTCGACACGNNGCCCGACATGTCGGGCAAGAACGTTAAGCCCCGCATCGTGAAAAATTACGACGGCTCTGCCATAATGCTCAATGAGGAGAATAAAATCGTGCTTTCGCCCGAAGATNTTCCCGAATTGCTTCATTACGTGGGCCAGGATCTTATCGTCACCGACGGCAACACTCTCCTCGGCGCCGACGATAAAGCGGGCGTGGCTGAGATTATCACCGCAATCGCTTACCTTCAGGAGCATCCCGAAATCGAGCACGGCGACATTGCCATCGCTTTCAACCCCGACGAGGAAATCGGTCAAGGCGCTCATAAATTCGACGTTGAGCGCTTCGGCGCAGACTTCGCCTATACGATGGACGGNGGNGANATCGGCGANCTTGANTATGANAACTTNAACGCNGCNNNNGCCCGCGTCACCTTNACCGGNCGCAACGTTCANCCCGGNTANGCCAAGCATAAGNTNNTCAACTCNATNCGTATNGCNAACCAGTTTNNTACTNATGCTCCCCCGCTGGGANANTCCCGAGCACACCGAAGGCTACGAAGGCTTCTATCACCTCATTTCGATAGAAGGCACTGTTGAGAAAACCGTACTCACCTATATCATTCGCGACCACGACCGCGACCGCTTCGAGCGTCGGAAGAAAGAGTTTGAGCACCTCTGCCGCAAAATCAACAACGAGTTTCCCGACGTCTGCTCGCTCGACATCAAGGATCAGTACTACAATATGCGGGAGAAAATCGAGCCTGTAATGTACGTGATCGACATCGCCGAGCAGGCTATGCGCGATTCTGGCCTTACGCCTAAAGTGGTGCCTATCCGCGGCGGAACAGACGGCGCGCAGCTTTCGTTCAAAGGACTTCCGTGCCCCAACATATTCGCAGGCGGTCTCAATTTCCATGGCCGTTACGAATTCGTGCCTATTCAGTCAATGGAAAAGGCTTCGGAGGTGATAGTCAACATCGCTCGCCTCGTTGCCCAGCGATAAATACTTTTCAATAATAATTCAAAGCCACAGTTTTCGCGGTTTACATTGCCTTCGGTTTGTGTAAGCTGCGGGAACTGTGGCTTTTAAATCCTCGATGCGGATGAAGCTGATAGTGATTACCGGCCCTACGGCCTCGGGCAAGTCGGCATTGGCTGTTAAGGTGGCGCAACACTGCGGCTGCGATATTATTTCAGCCGACTCTCGCCAAATATACAAGGGAATACCGATAGTGACGGCCACGCCGTCGCCAGAGGAGATGGGTGGCGTGCGTCATCATTTCATTTCGTGTCTCGACCTCGACCGGTATTTCTCGGCTGCTGATTTCGAGCGCTTGGCATTGGAGTTGATCGACAGGCAATCGACGAAGACCGATGTTATGGTCATGGTCGGCGGCTCGATGATGTATGTCGACGCCGTGACTCGCGGCATCGATGATCTGCCGACAATTAGCCCTGAAGTGCGCCGCTGCGCCTATGAAATTTATGAAAAGTGCGGANTGCAGGGGTTGAGGCTNGAGCTTCTCGAGCGNGATCCNGTTTACTATCNCGAGGTCGACCTTAACAACCACAAGCGGCTCGTCCATGCGATTGAGATATGCATGGAGGCCGGGGTGCCATACTCCTCGTTGCGCACCGGCGTGGTGAAGAAACGGCCTTTTGAGACAGAGATTTACGCTATAGATCGTCCCCGCGAAGAACTGTTTGACCGCATTAACCGGCGCGTCGACGCGATGATCGCGGCGGGCCTCGAGGAGGAAGCGCGTCGAGNGTATCACCNGCGCCATCTCAANTCGCTCNACACAGTGGGCCTCAAAGAAATGTTCGCGTATTTCGACGGTGAGATGGATCGTGCCACAGCCATTGAGCGCATCAAGAAAAATACCCGCGTCTACGCGAAAAAGCAACTCACCTGGATGAAACGCCGCCCCGACATCCGCCTCATCTCCCCCTCCACCGCCCCTTCCTCCCTACTTTCCGACTATTAACCCCCGCTGTTTAGCATGTGGATTTCCTTCTATTGCCGCTTATGTTAATCCCTGTATATTGNTGACAGTTTAGTGCAATTTCGCAGTTGGAAACACCGTAAATTTGGATGAATTGAGATGCGCTAATTTTAAAAATTTTGTTATCTTTGCAGTTGAGTAGCTAATATTGTATGTACATTCAAGTTAGATTAAAAAATAGGGGGTGGACAAAAGTCTATCTTCAACCCGACAGCAAGGATAAGGATTTGTTCTATCTCGTTCTTGCTGCAGATTGTGTCGCCTCTCCGATTATCACACTCAAAAGAGAGGATAATAAACTTTCGGTAATTAAATTGAGCGATGATGTAGAGGAAGATCGCGAAGAGCTTGCAGGTAAGCTGTCGGATCTTGCGATGCNTATAGACGAGGCCGAAAAANAGGGNGTTGATTTGNCGGAAATCGACGGAGAAGCAGGCGAAAAAGNANCTAAGCCTNANGATCCCAACAAAATCAGGGTTGAGCAGAAAGTGTTTTCCTTGCGTCAGATTTATGATATGATAAACAGCGGAGACCTTGATATTAGTCCTGACTTTCAAAGGAATGAGGTGTGGGATAATTTCAGGAAATCGCGCCTTATAGAGTCGATACTTTTGCGAATACCGCTTCCTGTGTTTTATTTTTCGGAAGATGAGAAAGGTGTTCTTTCGGTGGTGGATGGACTTCAACGTTTGTCGGCTGTTAAAGCTTTTATGGATAACGAGCTAAAGCTTAAGGATCTGGAGTATCTTGATAATTGCGAGGGGAAATGCTATTCAGCAGAGAACAATTGCGTTGAGGATAAATATAAAAGATGGTTTAATGCGACCCAGATTTCGGCGAATGTCATTACGGCAGATTCACCATATCAAGTGAAGTTTGATGTGTTCCGCAGATTAAACACCGGAGGCAAACCGCTGAATTCACAAGAATTGCGCAATTGTCTCATGAATACAGCAGTGAGGGATTTGCTTCGCGGTATGTCTTCGTCAAGCTCATTTAAAGAAGCAACCGGCAATAGTATTGACGATGGAAGAATGACTGGTCAAGAAATGGCCATGAGGTTTATATATTTTTATAATCTATATAATAAGGGGCAGCTTCAAGAGTATAATGGCCAGATTGATGAATGTCTTGACAGCCTTGTTGAAGAGTTGCGTAAGTTGTCGATAGAACAACTTGAGAAATACTATACTAAGTATGACACTGCAATGCGTAACGCCTTTTATCTTTTCGGTCGGCACGCTTTCAGAAAAGTCAATGGGTTTACGGTGAATGACTCGCCTCGTTCACTTATAAATAAGGCTTTGTTCGTGGCATGGGCTGTTATACTTAGTGAATATGACAAAGAATTGATAGAAGCAACCTTTGAAAGAAATTCATTCATCAATATACTCGGTAATGCTATCGACGAGGATGAGTCTTTTTTTAATTATCTGTCGTATGGCACTAATGGCGCAAAAAACATCAGATATGTATTCGATAAGGTTAGTAAAATCATGTCGGCAAATATGTTAGCGTATGAATAAGGAGTATCTTGATATACATTGCTTTAAATGTTTCGGAGATAAGAGAGTAGAAATAAATAATTTGACGGCTTTGGTAGGCGTAAATGGCGCCGGAAAGAGTTCGGTAATACAGTCTTTACTTCTCTTGCGCACCTCTGCTAACGGAGTTGTTGGAGAAGATATAGGCCTTGACGGAATATATGGATTGGATCTCGGGACAAGTGGATCAGTTGTCAATCAGATGTCAGGCGACAACATGATTAATCTTTCATTGTCAAATGATGACGGCGCTAATCTTTCGTTCTCATATTCAGCTGATTCAGATGAAGATCGTCTCGCATTGACCATATCAGAAAAAAAAGAGAAGGATTTGTTTGCGATTTCGCTTGCGCAAAACGAGTTTCACTATCTCAACGCCGAAAGATGCGGTCCGCGAGTGACTCAACAACTCGCTTGCATGAAATATCCCGATGTGGGAGTTAAAGGAGAAAGCACGGCTCAAGTATTGGCTCATGACGGTGGTCGAACAAAGGTTGTGCGGGAGAGGATGTTCCCAGAGACAGAGAATCCAAATCTTGAGTTTCAGGTAAACGCGTGGATTGCAACAATTTTGCCAGGAGTCAGAGTTGTTCCGAGAATGGATAAATCTACTCTGTCGGCCCAAGTGCTTATGGCAAATGAATATACCTATATCAACCCCGCGTTAGCAACAAATTCGGGATTCGGAATCAGTTACGTGCTCCCCGTTATAGTAGCAGCCTTAACAGCTGAGGACAATAGTATGCTGATTGTGGAAAATCCCGAAGCACATCTGCATCCGGCTGCTCAATCAGCTATCGGTATGTTTTTGACCAGAATGGCCTATTCAGGGATACGAATAGTGGTAGAAACTCATAGTGACCATGTGATAAACGGTATGCAACGTTTTGTTGCGGTGAATCCCGAATGGCACAATATGGTGACTATAAACCATTTCTCTATTGACCAGACTGGGCTGAATCCAAGTGTTACCGCAATCCATTTTGACGATATGGCTAACTATACTGAATGGCCCGACGGCTTTATGGATCAGAACCAAAAAGACTTTATTGAACTTTGCAAAGTCCGCGGAAAATGATTTTCGGGTACTACATATATCCTCCGGCATATAACGACACCTCGTGTCAGATGATTGAGGACAATATGAAGGAACTGAACCGGGTGCTGACTGAACACAGTGACCAGTACGATCGGTTTCATTACGACATGACATTATTTGAAGTGTCCACAGAAAATAATGCTTCTCTCGGAGATGTGATTTGGGGTAAACTGTCGGATAAACAATTTTCAAGAGTTGTTTTGCCGCAGCTACTTAACAAGCTTACTGTTCTTAAACGAGGTTATGCCGATAAGTCGGAATTTGATGCGGATTTCAAGAACTCCCATAATGCTTTGTGGGGGGTAAAATTTGTGGAGAATTACCCATATCATCTCAACTGCGTGGATAAATATAAGGATTTCAGGATTCAGAGTTTGAAGATGATGCGCTCCAAAGAAAACTTCAATCAACTGAAGCCATTGTTATGTCCGAATCTTATTTTTACCAATGATGTAATCAATACAATCACAACCGGTAGCGATAAAATATTCAATCAAATGATTGATCGACTTATCGATCTTGATGGGTATGTCGGAAGTTGGATGGCTCAGGATGGCCCGTTTAACGTAAACGATTTAAATAATAGCACGTCGCTTAGAGCTTCCGATGAGTCAGACACGGTAAAGAATAATGAAAAGAAGCGGATGGAACGCTATTTCGTATTACCGGGAATTGGAGGGAAATATTGCTATCTGCACATTAAAACAGGTGATTATCGGTTCCACTTTTATGCTGATGAAGAATCCCGAAAAGTATATGTCGCGTATATTGGGCCGCATCTCACTCTTTAGAGCCTGTCCCATAAAATCTGTTAAAGCTGAGGCGGTAAGCCATTGAGCAGAGTTGTTCGTGTTATGATGGAGTGTATTCGACGTACACGACAGAAGAAGACGGTCGAATACGCCAATGGTTGGCCGGGGCGATGGTAATTACCGCCTCTCTCG